>JAEEGJ010021743.1_pt1 | contig 13746 bp, 8 predicted proteins | sample 8958761 | NCBI WGS metagenome assembly JAEEGJ01 (sample SAMN16246546, study PRJNA631951) | gut metagenome | biome: gut microbiome; feature: rumen; material: RS-attached | host: Bos | place: Iran: Karaj | collected 2018-10 | reverse complement strand
ATTTTTATCTTGGCAAAGCTAAAGCGACAGCGATGTTGCCCCTTGCAGCTGTGCTAACCATTCCTGCAGCAGGTAGTGAGATGAGTGAATCAAGCGTCATCACCAATGAGGAAGGCGATGTGAAGTTGGGCTATTCCAACAACCTCTCACGTCCAAAGTTTGCCATCATGAATCCTTGTCGCACATTCACCTTGCCACCTTATCAGACGGCTGCAGGTGTGACTGACATGATGATGCACACCATGGAACGCTACTTCACCAAAGACGATGATATGGATTTGACGACAGAGATTGCAGAGGCGATGTTGCGCAGCATGAAGAATGCTGTGTTTGCTGTGCTGAAGAATCCAGAGGATTACCGCAACCGTGCACAGATTATGTGGGGAGGCAGTTTGATGCACAATGGCTTGACCGGCTGTGGTGTGAGCGATGATTGGGCTACCCATCAGTTGGAGCATGAGCTAAGTGGTATGTTCGACGTCACACATGGAGCAGGTTTGGCAGCCATTTGGCCAAGTTGGGCACGTTATGTGATGCATGAGAACGTGAGCCGTTTTGTCCGCTTTGCCGTCAATGTCATGGATGTTCCTAATGACTTTACCGACCCTGAAGGAACAGCGCTGAAGGGTATTGAGGCGATGGAGCGTTTTTACCATGCCATAGGCATGCCCATTAACATCAAGGAACTCATTGGACGTGACATCACCGATGCGGAAATCAAGGAGATGACTCGCAAGTGTAGTCGTGACCATCATGCCACTTGTGGTTGTCTGAAAGTGTTGGAAGCAAAAGATATGCAAACAATCTATCAAATGGCAAGAGGATGAAAAAGTTCATGTTTTTAGTATGTGGCTGCCTGATGGCGATGAATAGTGTCGCACAGCAGCAGTTGGGGCAGCGTGCCCGTGTGCAGTCTCCTGTGGTGAATGCTGATGGTACAGTGACCTTCAATTTCTACAGCCCTTCAGCACAGCGTGTGAGTGTCAGTGGTGATTTCGATGAAATACGCAGTCAGCGGTTGGAGATGACCAAGCAGGAGAATGGTGTCTGGACAGCGACGACCAAGGTCTTGAATCCAGAGTTGTATTCTTACAGCCTAACAGTCGACGGGCAGCGCTTTGTTGACCCTGCCAACAGTTATGTCAATCGTGACATTTCCACGTTGAGCAACATCTTCATAGTGACAAAGTCCAACGATGACAAAGGACATCTTTATTCTGTCAATGATGTGCCACATGGCACGTTGAGCCGTGTGTGGTACGACAGTCCCACATTGGGACAGCAGCGCCGCATGACAGTCTATCTGCCTGCTGCTTATGATGGCAAGAAAGCTTTTCCCGTCATGTATCTGCTTCACGGGCATGGTGGCGACGAGACTGCATGGGGTGACTTGGGACGTGCTTCACAGATTATGGACAACCTCATTGCTGAAGGCAAATGTGTGCCCATGATTGTTGTGATGCCGAATGGCAACCCCACCTGCAATGCCGCTCCCGGTTGGTGGCATGAAGGTATGTACACTCCTGATGGCAATGCCTTCAATCAGCGTGGCGCTAAAGCTTCGATGGAGGAGAGCTTTATGGATATCGTCAATTTCGTGGACAGCCACTACAAGACGGTCAAGAAACGTTCAGGTCGTGCTGTGACAGGACTTTCAATGGGTGGCGGTCACACGTTTGGCATCTCGCGCTTGTATCCCGAGACGTTTGACTACTATGGCTTGCAATCAGCAGCGGCACGCGTACAGCAGAACGATGCGAAGTTTAACGAACAGATGTCTCGCCTCTTTTCCTCTAAACCCAAGCTCTTCTGGATAGCCATTGGCAAGGAGGATTTCCTCATCCAACAAAACAACGGACTTCGTCAATATCTGGATGAACATAAGTATCCATACGAATACTACGAGAACGATGGTGGTCACATCTGGCGCAACTGGCGCATCTACCTCTCGATGTTTGCCCAGAAGATTTTCCGTGACTGACGTGCGTCATCCCATACAACAATCAATAACCTAAACAAACAGACAAATACAGAATGAGACATTTGTTTTCTCTCTTGTTGCTGATAGCGGTGAATATAGTTCACGCACAGGATTTGCAGCTGAACGACCTTGAGTATTTTGAACGCCAAGGTGTGAACGTGCTCGTGTTCAGCAATAGTTTCAATGGTGGTTTCAACGATGAGAAGAACTCGGGCATTGAAATCATCCACCATGGTGTGCGCACTGTTCAGGGTGGTGCTGTGCGACTTAACAACACCCCTGAGCAATGGGACTTGGTGCCCAAGATGACCAGCCGTAAGGTGAACCGTGAAGACGGTAGCATCGAGGTGGGTATGCGCTATGATGATTATGACTTTGACAGTCGTGTGGTGGTCACCGCAAAAGGTAAAGCCGTGGAGATTGCCGTTTGGCTCGACAAACCTGTTCCAGAGAAGCTGGCAGGTGATGCAGGATTCAATTTGGAGTTCCTGCCTTCGCAATATTGGCTCAAGACCTTCTCAATGGATGGACGGTTAGGACGTTTACCTCGTTATGCAACCAGTCAGACGGTGACTCGTCCCAACAGTGAGAAGCCCCGTCAGTTCAAGGGCTTCAAGACTTACGATGACCGTGGCACTGACCGCTTTGTTGACCCTCTGCCCATCGAGACAGGTCATAGCCTCATCTTGGCTTCCGATGCTCCCGAACGTATGATTCGCATTAGCAGCGAGGACAATGAGTTGCGCCTCTACGATGGACGTATGTTGGCACAGAACGGATGGTTTGTGTTGCGTAGTGTGCTTCCTAAAGGCAAGACCGGCAAGGTCATCACATGGACAGTGGAGCCTCATGCCATTCCCAATTGGATTCGTGAACCGAACATTGGTTTCTCACAGGTGGGTTACAGACCTGACCAACCGAAAGTGGCTGTTATTGAATTGGACAAGAAAGATAAGCCCGAGTCAAATGCAACCCTTATGCGCATCAATGAAGACGGCACCATCTCCGAAGCATTCCGTGGAGGCATCAAGGAATGGGGTGCATACTTCAAATATAACTACGTGAAGTTCGATTTCTCTTCTGTGAAGCAGCCCGGTGTCTATTACATTCAGTATGGTGACACAAAGACCAACGACTTCCTCATTGATGAGCATGTGTATGATAAAATCACTGATGCCACCACCGATGTGTGGGTGCCTATCCACATGAACCACATGTATGTGACAGAAGGTTACCGCACTTGGCATGGAGAGCCCTTTAAGGAGGGCTATCTGCAAGCACCAGAGAGTGACCACTTCGATTTGCACCGACAAGGAGCATCCACCGATACGAAATACAAGCCTTTAGAGCTTATTCCAGGGTTGAACGTGGGTGGTTTCTTCGATGCTGGTGACTTCGACATCGAGACAGGCTCGAATATCAGTGTTGTGCAGAACTTCATCCGCACATGGGAACTCTTCAAGCCTCAACGTGATGAGACCTTCGTGAGTCAGCAGCAGCGCTATGTCGATTTGCATCGTCCTGATGGTGTACCTGATGTGTTGCAGTTCATCGAACACGGCACCCTCAATTTGGTGGCACAAGCAGAGCAGATTGGACACATGGCTTCAACGCTTTCCAATTCAGTGTTGGACAACTACCACCACTTGGGCGATGCAGCCAGCATCACGGATGGTCTGCACTATGACCCAAGTTTGAAACCTTATGAAGTGTCTGCTGATGGCAAGTCGAGCGGAACACCCGATGATATGTGGGCATTCACGACTCGCAATCCAAGCCTTGACTTTCAGGCAGCCACGATGTTTGCGGCAGCCAGCCGTGTGCTGAAAGGCTACAACGATGATCTTGCTGCCCGTGCCCTCACACAATCCAAAAGACTGATGGCAGAGGCGACGGAGCTGATGGCAAACAACAATCGTCGTGCACAGCAACGGGGTAGAGGAAGCGACCTTGGCACGAACTTGCAACTCTATGCCGCCACACGCGAACAGCAATATCTTGACAATTTCAATGCTCAGATATGGACGGCACTTGACCGTAATGTCAACTCCACCATCCAGACAGCGCTTGATGCCATTCCGTTTATGGATGAGGCTTATCGCAAGCGTTTGCGCCCCTATGTGCAGAAATATGCTGTGTATGTTGATAGTTTGGGCACACAGAACCCCTATGGCTTGCCCATCGGATTAGGCAACTGGGCAGGTGGTGGTCAAGTGCTCAGTTTTGGCACCACCGTATGTTTTGCCCACATCTACTTCCCCGACATCATCCGTCGTGATGTGGTCTTCCGCACAGTCGATTGGCTCTATGGGTGTCACCCCTACCACAACTACTCCTTCGTGGCTGTTGTAGGTGCAGCCCGTCCCAAGCAGGTGTTCTATGGCAACAACCGTGCAGACTTTTCGTTCATCCCCGGCAACGTGGCACCGGGTTTGCTCTTCCGTCGTCCCGACCACTTCGAGAACTACGATGATTGGCCATTCCTGTGGGGACAGAATGAGGGCACCATTGCCGGCAACACGCAGTACATCATCTTCGGCTCTGCGTTGAAAAATATTGTGAATGCCAATAAATAATTAGAAAATGAGAAACGTGTTTTTGTCCATTGCGTGTTTCCTGTCGTCTGTTGTCTATGCTCAGATACAGGTTCGCTACAATCAAGTGGGATGTTATCCCAATCAGGAGAAAGTAATCGTTGTGGAAGGCACGAATCCCCAAGGGAAAGTGCGTGTCACCACTCCCAAAGGAAAGGTGCTGACTCCCTCTGTCATGCGAGAGGCCGTGTCGCCTTGGTCGGGCAAGACACGCTATCTCATTAACCTTGAAGACCTCACCACCACCGGACGTTATCATGTGAATGTGGAGGGGCAGGAATGTGACTTGCTGGTGGCGAAACGTCCCTATCAGGACATTGCAAAGGCATCCCTCCGTCTGTTCTATCTCATCCGTTCAGGCATCGCCATCGAACAGGGTGGAGCATATAATCGCCCGTTGGGGCATCCTGACACCCACGTGTTGGTGCATCCTTCCGCGGCTACCGAGAAACGTCCTGCTGGCACCGTCATCAGTTCTCCCTACGGATGGTACGATGCGGGCGACTATAACAAGTATGTGGTCAATTCAGCCTTCAGTATCGGATTGATGTTTGCTGCTTATGAGCAGCAACGCGACTATTTCAATAAACTGAAGACAGACATTCCCGAAAGTGGCAACAAGACACCCGACTTCTTGGATGAGATGATGTTCAATCTGAAGTGGTTGCTCACCATGCAAGATCCTGACGATGGGGGTGTGTACCACAAACTGACTACTCCCAACTTCGAGGGTTTTGTCATGCCTGCTGACTGCCAGCAACCTCGCTATGTGGTGGCGAAGAGTGTCACCGCCACGCTTGACTTTGCGGGTGTGATGGCTGATGCGGCACGCTTTTTCGCACCTTATCAGAAAGATTACCCTGATTTCGTGAAACAGGCGACAGAAGCGGCTGAACGCGCCTACCAATGGGCAAAAGACCATCCCAATGCTTTCTACCGTCAGGAGCAGCTGAAAGACCCCGCTGTCAGCACAGGCACTTATGGCGATGGCAATGCGCGTGACGAATTCTTCTGGGCATCCTCGGCACTCTACCGTTTGACACGTAAACCATCCTATCAGGCAGATGCTCGTCAATATCAGCCTCAACGCTTTTCCACCCCTTCATGGGGCAATGTGTCAGCCTTAGGCACCTTCGAGTGGTTGGCAGAGGAAGAGCAGCGAATGACAGCAGATGGTCTTTTGCTGATGACGCAACTGCTTGTCTATTGTGAGGAAGCTGTGAAGGGAGCCGATTCCTCCTGTTTCCAGTCACCTTTCGGCAACAGCCCCCGCAATTTCGGTTGGGGCTGTCTCGCAGAAAACTGCTGTTGCCAGGCATTTGTGCTCCTTTGTGCCGACCAACTCTCTGGCACGACTAAATATCGCCGCTATGCCTTGCAGAATGCTGACTACTTATTAGGACGCAATGCCACGGGTTATTGCTACGTGACAGGCTTTGGCGATAAATCGCCCATGCATCCTCATCACCGCATCTCTGAAGCAGACAACGTGGAAGCCCCATTCCCCGGCATGCTCGTGGGAGGGCCAAATCCTGGACAGCAAGACAAGCGTGACATGAAGTCCGCTGTCTATCCCTCCAACCATCCCGATGAGTCCTACATTGACAACATGGAATCCTATGCTTCCAACGAAATTGCCATCAATTGGAACGCCTCCCTTGTTGCCTTCCTCTGCACTCTTGATGCCCTCAAGATGTGATCCCCAACTCTAATCTCTCAACTCTAACCTCTCAACCACATGAAACTCTTTCGCGTTGGCATTATTGCTACAGGCTGGATAGCCGAGAAGGCAGCCATCACCTTGAATGGACTTGCCGATTGTGTACCCTACGCAGTAGGATCAAGAACATTAGAAAAAGCACAGGAATTTGCCAAGAAGTGGAACATTCCCAAGGCTTACGGCTCATACAGTGAACTGATAGCCGATCCTGACATTGACCTTGTCTATGTTGGTACCCCTCATTCTCACCACTACGATGTGACGAAGGAGGCGATATTGGCAGGAAAGCCTTGTTTGGTGGAGAAAGCCTTCATGGCAAACTACCGTCAATCAAAAGAAATCATCGAATTGGCACATGAACGTAAGGTCTTTCTTGCCGAAGCCATATGGACACGTTATCAGCCAGTCGTTCAGATGGTGCGTGATCTCATCAGTAGTGGGCGAATCGGCACTCCACGCATGGTTACTGCCACGCTTGGCTACAGCATGGGCAATAAGCCTCGCATCATGCGTCCCGACCTTTGCGGAGGAGCCTTGCTCGACCTTGGTGTCTATGCGCTCAACTTTGTCCGCATGTTCTTTCCTGCCGACATCGTCAACATCGAGAGCCAGTGTGTGAAGAGCGACACAGGCATGGATTTGACAAATGCCATCAGTCTTGTGTTGGCAGATGGCATGCTTGCCAATGTGCAGAGCAGTGCCGCTTGTGTGGGCGACAATATTGGAGTCATTGCAGGCACCGACGGCAATCTGATTATAGACAACATCAACAATCCTCAGCGCATCACCATCAACACCCATGACAGAGAGTTTGTCGAGGATATTCATGTTCCACAGCAAATTACAGGCTATGAGTACCAGTTCCTTGCATGCCGCGACGCACTTGCTGAAGGGCTTCTCGAGCCACGCGAGATGCCTCATGACGAAACCCTCTACATCATGCAGCTGATGGATGACTTCCGAAAGAAGTGGGGCGTTCATTACCCTTATGACGATTGATGTGGTGTGATGTCCAAGCATCATCAAACAGGGATGGTTTAATCATCCCTGTTTTTTCTTTGATTTTGAAGGCTTTTCGTCAAGGCAGTTATCCGTCCAATTGCCTGACAAAACCTGACCATTGGAGGTTCGGTAGATTCCATACCCATGACGTGCGCCTTCGTGGAATTGTCCTATATAAACAGAGCCGTTGGTGTAAAGATAAGTGCCTTTCCCCTCAAATTTGGAAAGCATGAACGCACCTTCGTAGATGTCGCCATTGGCATAGCGGTAGCAGCCATATCCATCTTTCTCTCCGTTCACCCAATGCCCGATGTACACATCGCCATTGGCATAGCTGTACGTGCCTTGTCCGTTGCGAAGGTCATTCGACCACTCGCCCATATAGACATCGCCCGTCTTTGAACGGAAAATGCCGAATCCCGTGCGTTTGTCATTTGCCCACTCACCTTCGTAAGTGTCACCATTCGACATGCGGAGCACACCTTTGCCGTGCCTCTTGCCTTGATGCCATTCACCTTGATAGACGTTGCGCTTATCCACATAGAAGGCTGAACCCTCTTTTTCTTGCAAACCCTCATGAAAAAAACCTTGATAGAGATTGCCGTCTGCCCATTGATAGACGCCATACCCTTCAAATTTTCCGTCTCGGATGGCACCTTTGTACACATCGCCGTTGGCATATTCATGGAATACGTTGTATTCATCTTGCGCCTTCTGCGTCTTCTTTGGCGCTGTGCCCGTCATGCTCTTTGGATGGGCATTTCCTGCATTTTGAGCCATAACATACCCTGGCATCAGAAAAGCATAAATCAGTAAGTAAAGAACTTTCAAAGTTACAAATTAGTTTTAGGTGGAAATAGGTTGTCAGTGATTTCTCTCTTTTTCTCCTTAAAAAGGCGTGCAAAAGTATTAAGACTTCCCCAAACCCACAAGAAAAACAAGGGAAAAACCGAATTTGTATCCAAAAATAATGCATGATTTCTGCAAAGTTTACTGTTTAAGGGCGTTTTTCCTAAACTAAACCTGTTTCATCATGCAGAATTGAAGGGATGCGCCTTCATGCAAGGTTCCCCGTCTTCCCTGCTATATGTATGGAACATCCATTTCATCATGCATGGCACATCCATTTCTTTATGAGTGGCGTATTCATTATATCATGACTTCCACATTCAAAATATTTTCAAAGTTTCAAAAATAATTTTGCAACTTGCAAAATATTTTTTCAAACTTTCAAAATTTTTTTTGAAACTTACAAAACATTTTGTTTATTCTAGTCGCACACATTTGTTTTACCCACTCGTCACTCAATGATTCTTCAAGTTATCATCATGTGATGCCCTCATTCTTCCATTCTTTTATACCAGTGAGGGTAAAGGTTGAAAAAGTGAAGAAGAATGTGGTAGAGTAAGAAAAAAGCAGTAACTTTGCCATCGAAATGTTAAAAAATGGGTTTTTGACAAAAAAAGTTTGTCTTTTATTATACATTTTTCAAAAAAAGGGGAATATGGCGGTAGAAGACAATACGAATGAAGCGAATAGCAGACAGTAGACAGATTATCACCGTCGAGGACACGGTTCTCATCAGGAATGTGCTTGACGGACATACAGAGCAGTTCAGACCACTCGCCGATCGACATGGACCAAGTGTGCAGAAATTTGTTGCACGCATGATTCCGTCGCCAGAAGATGCAGAAGAAGTGACACAGGATGCCTTGGTGGGTGCCTTCCAATGTCTGCACCGTTTCGATGCGGAAAGGGCGAGTTTCAGAACGTGGCTGCTGCGTATCGCTTATCACACGGCGTTGAAACGTCTTCGACATGAGTCGCGAAAGCGGTGGGCAAAAATGGAAGTTGAGGTGGAGGAACTGCCTGACCATACTACCGACGAACTGCTGAACGACACTACTGACGAACGCCTTGCACGGCTCCAACAGGCTGTTAGTCAGCTGGCTCCAGAAGACCAACTGCTCCTCAGCCTCTACTATCAAGACGGGCATCCTCTCCGAGAGATAGCCTATATAGTTGACCACACGGATTCTTACTTACGATCGCGTCTCCAGTGGCTCAGAAAGAAAATACATCAAACCATCATCGACCTTGAAGAATCATGACAACGGATCATAACATACCTCAAAAGGACAAAGCGTTGCGTGTCGTCATGCAGCGCATAGGTGAGCAAGCTGAAAAGGCGAAGCTTTCCGAGGACTTCACCGATCGGCTGATGGAACGCATCAGACGAGAGGAGAGTGCAAAGAAGATGGCCATACGTCGCCGACGTGTTGCGTTTGCTATAGGCATTGCAGCCGCATTGGCGCTTTTGGTGGGTGTGGCACTCCATGTGATGCATAAGGATGTGCATAATCCACAGCAAGCAACGGCGAAAAATGACGATGCGAAGGTGGTGAATGTGAAAGATTGGGTGGAAGATAATATCGAGCCTGTTGCTGAACATGCGGAAAGAATACCAAGAAAGAGAGTCGGAAATCCGATGCCATCTATTTCTGTGGCAACAACTACGGTATTGGAAGAAGAAGGGCTGCAGGAGAAAGATGAAATGACTGTGGAAGAACCGCTCGTGGCAGAATTTGCCATTGCCGAACCTCTTACTTCAGAGCCTGCTTTGACGGAACCTACAGTTGAGGATACGGATGTGTGGTGGCTTCTGATTCCCAACACACCTTTCGCATTGCGATATTCATTGACATGGGAACCTGACACGGTAGAGGAAACGAAGGCGAATGTGGCGGCAGTGGAGTGTGTGACGATAGAAGAGAATGACACGGTGCTCATCAAATACCCTTCAGGTAAAATAGACAAGGGGTTGATGTATGTGTATAAAGGCGAGAAGAAGGAGAATGATTTCGTGTATGTGCAGAATGGCCGATTGTTGACGGCTGATGTGCGTATCTACTATAAGAAAGCGGTTTTGAATCCGGATGGCAAGACATATTCCTACAAGGATGCTTTGGCACTGCTGGATTTCCCTACGTGTAGCTTGTGTATGAATGATTAAAATGCATGCTGTATGAAAAGGGTTCTTTACATCATATTATTAGCGCTTTCGGTTTCGATGCTTCATGCACAGAGTGGCGTGAAGAAGGGAAATCTGCTGACATATCTGCAGAAGGCGATGAACTTCAACAAGGTGGTGCCGCAGGAGAAGGTGTATCTGCACTTCGACAATGTGGGCTATTTTGAGAATGAAACCTTATGGTTTAAGGCATACGTGGTGAGGACAGACATCGGGCGTGCCACTGATTTGAGCAAGGTGTTGTATGTGGAACTGCTGAACCCGACGGGAGATGTGGTGAAATTGCGCAAATACCCCATCGACTCGCTGGGTGTGGCGCATGGCGACATGAAGTTGGACACGCTGTTCGGTTCCGGTTTCTATGAGGTGAGGGCTTATACACGTTATATGACGAATTGGGGTACGAATGCGGTGTTCTCACGGGTGTTCCCGATATTCAAGGCTCCAAAGAAGGAGGGCGACTATTCCGAGCCGACCATCAGCAGAAGGCTATATGCTAATCGTGACCCGAACAATCGCACCAGCGATGATTCGCTTTATCAGAAGGCGATTGACGAGGGTATCTATTCCGATAATCTGATGAAGACCATCAGCGTACAATTCTATCCAGAAGGGGGCAATCTGATTGTGGGTAAACGATGCCGTGTGGCACTATTGGCGGTGGATGATAATGGACGCCCCTATCAAGGTGAGGGTTTTGTGATGAACGAGGCGGGCGATGTGCTTGCCGCTGTGGAGACGGATTCGTTGGGAAGGGGACTCTTTGAGGTGGTGCCTGATGCGGGCGAACTCACCTACCAGATGAAGAACTTGAAGACGAATGAGAAGAGTCAAGTGCAGTTTTTTACGTTGCCTCGTGCATTGAAGCAGGGGTGCGCTCTCTCGGTGGATGCCATCAGCGAGAGGATGATTGCCACCCTGCAATGCTCAGATAGTGTGTGCGGTAATCTGCTGGGATATGTCTTGATGAACAATGGCAACATCATTCGTTGTGACACACTGACAGCTGTGCCACTCGTGGAGATAGAGATGGGCAGGCAATCGATGCCGGATGGGGTGAATCAGATGACTGTGTTTGACTGCTTAGGAAGAATCATGGCGGAACGCCTCTTCTTTAAACGTCCAGAACCTGACCCTGCTGACGATATCCGCGTGGTGGCTAAGACTACAAGACTGAAACCATGCGGAAAGGTGGAGATGGAGTTGCAGACACAACCTCATGCAAACCTGTCGTTTTCTGCCATGGATGCTCACACGATGACGAACGGCAAGCAGGGCAATATGAAGACGTGGATGTTGCTGTCGTCGGAAGTGAGAGGGTATATACCCCATGTGGATTATTATTTTGAGGAGGATGATGCTGAACACCGCAGAAGTGCGGACATGCTGATGCTAACTCAAGGGTGGAGACGCTATGACTGGCGACTGATGACGGAGCGTTACATTTTCCGCAAGCCTCAGCCCATTGAGGACAAGATGTATCTGAACGGCACTCTGAAGGAGTATCGCAAACATAATCCTGTGAATCATGTTCACATGTACGTTGTCATGTGGAATCAATATGGACAGAGCATGTTGGGACAGACATACACGGACTCGCTGGGGAATTATGCCTTTGAGATGCCGTTTATGAATGGAGAATGGAGGCTGTGCATTTACACGACGAGGAAATTGAAGGAGGAGAAACGTAAGACTTACCTTGTGGGTATTGACCGGCAGTTCTCTCCGAAACCCAGATACATCACGCCTGCAGAAGCGGAAATCCAACATCCTTTGGCTCCTAATGCCTTTGTGTGGAATCCTGCTGATGCGTTTGAGGATGATGAATATGTCCCCATTACGGAGAAGGAACATGTGCTGGATAATGTGACGGTGAAGAAGAGATACTTCACGAATGATGACTGGAGATATAAGAACGAGGCATATGGTCGTCAATATGCAACCATGTATTACAATATCGACAGGGAATTGGATAATGCCCTTGACGAGGGAGAACGGGATCCTTATATGTTGGACTATTTGAAAAAGAGAAATCCGCTCTTCACTTATCGCGAAGAGCCGGAACCGACAAATATCTATGGCAGTAGTGTCCCGTATAATTATTCCCTGTCGACGACATATATGGCCACGGCTGGTACTTCGTTGTCGGGTTATGCGCCCATTTCCCGAAGATATGTTTACCAATATGATGGGAAAAGCGTTGAATGGATTTTTAACAATGGAGAACGTCAAAATCTTGCAGATGACGTTCATCGTGTTAGCGAAAGACCAGAGGGACTCTTCTTAAGTGACGTCAAATCCATCTATATTGTTCCGGATGACCCCAGAACTGATGATAATAGGGTACGCATCTATGTCTATCTGCACACGACGTTCACCACAGAAAGCAGCAAGGGCTTAAGGCGTACTTATTTCCAAGGTTTCAACGAAGCGTCGACTTTCCAAATGGAGGACTACAACGTAGTGCCCCCGATGGCAGACTTCCGTCGCACCCTCTATTGGAACCCGGATATCATCACAGATGATGAGGGAAAAGCCAAAGTGGAATTTTTCAATAATTCCTCTTGTAAGGAAATGTATATTAGTGTAGAGGGTATGACACCAGATGGAAAGGTGTTGATGAATAAATAAGATGTTCTTGTGAAACGAATGTCGTCACCAATGTCAAATGGCCATAACTTTGCCAACGACCTTTTTGAACTAATACTGATAAAATTTGGGTGGTTGGTAAAAAAGCAGTAACTTTGCAACAACAATGATAGCAAGCTAATTCGTATGAAACGTATCGTGGTCATATTGTCATGTTGTTGTGTGGCGCTAAGTTTGTCTGCTCAGAAGAATGTGCAGCAGATAGCTGACTCCATCGTGAAGTATCAGATGAAGTCGGGTGGATGGCCAAAGAACCAAGACTGGCTGAAAGGGGTTGACCCGAAGGAGGCGAGGGCTTGGCAGAAGGGCGTGGGTGCCACGATTGACAATGGGGCTACAACCGGTGAGATGGAGATGCTGGCGAAGGCAGTGGAGAAGCTGGACAAGGCGATGGCTGAGAATTTCAGAACGTTGGATAAGGAATTGGTGGAGGAGAAGCGTGAGCGCTACACGAAGGCTTTCATGTCGGGTTTGGAGTATTTGTTGAAGATGCAGTATAAGAATGGCGGTTTCCCTCAGTATTTCCCGGAGAGGAAAGCAGAGGCGTATTCGTCACAAATCACGTTTAACGACAATGCGATGGTGAATGCACTGAAAATGTTGCGTGATGTGGCAATGGAGAACGGCAGATTCCAGTTCATGGATGTTGAGAAGGGTTTGAAGAAGAAGTGTCAGGCGGCTTATGAGCGGGGTTTGCAGTGTGTGCTTGATTGCCAGATTCGTGTGGATGAGCAGGGTAGGGTGCTGGAGTTCGGTACGGAAGCATGGA
>JAEEGJ010021740.1_pt1 | contig 13748 bp, 12 predicted proteins | sample 8958761 | NCBI WGS metagenome assembly JAEEGJ01 (sample SAMN16246546, study PRJNA631951) | gut metagenome | biome: gut microbiome; feature: rumen; material: RS-attached | host: Bos | place: Iran: Karaj | collected 2018-10 | reverse complement strand
CATAACCTGCAGCGCGAAGATTTCTCTTTCTCTTAGGAGAACGTTTTGTCAAAATATGACGAAGGTTCTGCTTCTTGTGCTTAACTTTGCCAGATCCAGTAAGAGAGTATCTCTTTGCTGCTGACTTCTTTGTCTTCATCTTAGGCATTTCTAAACCCCTTATTTTGCGGCTTTTGCTGAGATTGTCATTGACATGTTTCTACCGTCCATTGCGGCAGGCTTATCAATGTTGTACGCCGAGGTAAGTCGCTTTAACACCTCATTCAGAACGTCATAGCCGAGTTCAGTGTGGGCAAGTTCACGTCCGCGGAAACGGATTGTAACCTTAACCTTATCACCCTCGTCAAGAAATTCCTGTATATGTTTGGCTTTTGTATCAAGATCTCCAGAGCCGATTTTTGGCTGCATACGGATTTCCTTCAACTTTAATACTTTCTGGTTCTTCTTGGAATCACGGAGCTTTTTTTCCTGTTCGAACTTGTATTTGCCATAATCAAGTATTTTACAAACCGGTGGGTTAGCATTCGGTGAAACTTCAACAAGATCCAAGTCTCTGTCTTTAGCCATTTTGAGGGCTTCCTGTGTCGCAACGATGCCTAACTGGTTTCCCTCGTCATCGATAAGACGAACCTCGCGGACGCGAATCATTTCATTGATTCTCTGACCGTTTTTGTTGTTGTTATTGTTATTCACGTATGCCAATTTTCCTCCTGGTGTTTTGTAAAACACATTTTAAACATATAGCGTGTATCTTTGTATTATATTTATTTTCTTGTAGTGTGTCTAGAGATTGATAGACATCTTTCAAAAACAAAAATTAACGGAATATTCAAAAATACATTCAGAAATAGTGATGATTAGTCACTCCCGCTGTATAGCCAGAAAATTAATATAATACACTTTTTTAGAGAATTCAGACGGTTTTCAAAAAGAGGGGCAGAAATCGTGGGACGCAGGGGAAAAAGGGAAAGGAGGGACCCAGGTTACGCCTATATTCTGGCGAAGCCGGAATTGGGCGTGGGAAACCTGGGAGGATTCCTATTCACTTTTTCACCGTCGCTGGGACCCGCGATTTCTGACCCTCTTTTTGAACTGCAACTGCATACTATTAAAAACTCAAAAAAGTATATATATTTATTCTCATGGCGGAATTTGTTTCTTCTTTTATTACCGGATTTCAATCTGTTATTGAACAGGATCTCACAAAGCGTTTTAAGAATCTGAAAATTATTAATTTGTTTGACGGTCTTGTGCATTACCGTTTTGACGGGGATTCTCGGGAACTTGATAAAATCATCTATTTTAATAACACATTTTTTGTACTTAAGACAATGAAAGGGAAGGGACTTAGTTTTCCTTCTCTGGTTGGTTCTGTGTGTTCTGGTAAAAATTATTTTCTTGTAAATAAAGGAAGCTTCCGTGTTCGTTTTCAAAACGAAAATCAGTTTGCAAAAGTAGATAAGAATATTACCCGCCGCGCCGAAGATTATGTGCTTCAAAACTCAAAGTTAAAACTTGACCGACTTTCTCCAACTAACGAAGTCTGGTTTTCTATCCGACGCGAAGGTTTTGCCTTTTGTGGAGAGCTCATTTCAAAACGTGAGTTTACAGAAAAGAATCTGAATAAAGGAGAACTCCGTCCGGAAATTGCGTATCTTATCTGCTGTTTTGCAGACATTCAGGCATCAGATACGATTCTTGAGCCTTTCTGCGGTTACGGTTCAATTCCGGTTCAGCTTGCAAAAAAGTTCCGTTTTGAAAAGCTTTATGTGAGCGACCTCGACTCAGAGCGTGCCACCCAGACAGCAGCCCGTAAGCAGCTTTCTGCACCGAATATTGAATGCTGCACTGCTGATGCCACAGTCCTCAGCCACATTTCAGATAAATCAATTAATCTTGTAATTACAGACCCGCCTTGGGGTTACTTTGAAGAACTTCCAGATATCGAAGGCTTTTATAAAAAGATGTTTGCAAGCTTTGACCGCGTTCTTACCCAAGACGGCCGTATGGTTATTCTTTCTGCACGTAAAGAAGAACTTGAGCGCACAGCCGCAGCGGCAGGATTTAAAATAAAAAACAGCCTTCATACACTGGTAAATGGTAAGAAGGCTGGGGTTTATCAATTAACAAGATAGGTGGTTTCGACAGTCTCAACCACCGGTGTTATTTTGCCAGATACATTGGAATCATGCTTGAAGATTGATCATTAATAGATTTCATAACTTCAACAGGAACTCCTAATTCAGCTGCTGCTTTTGCGTTCTGAATCTCAAGAGCTTTTCCTGTAAGCATATCAACCCAAATTGAAGGCTTTTTCTGGTATTTGTAAGTTACAACTTTAATGCCAGGCTTTTTGAGTTCGTTTTCAGCAAGGTCGCGGAGCATGTTGTTCCATGAATCAACGGCATCAATAAGACGATTTTCAAGAGCCTGCTTTGCTGTATAAAGTCTTCCATCAGAAAGTTTTACACATTTGTCATACTGAATGCCTCTGTTTTTTGCAACAATTGAAACAAACTGAACATAACATTCATCACAGATAGACTGCATAATTGCTTTCTGTTCATCATTGAACGGCTCATTATAATTCATCATGTTTTTATTTCTGCCTGAATGAATTGTTGTAGACTTAATTCCAAGCTTTTCAAAAAGGCCTGTGAGGTCATAAGAACTGCCCATAATTACACCGATACAGCCGGTAAGAGTATTGCGGTTTGCATAAATCTTATTGGCTGCACAGGAAATATAGTAACCGCCAGAAGCTGCCATAGAACCCTGATATACATAAACAGGGCGGCCTGTAGTTTTATAATCCTGCAATGCAAGATACACTTCATCTGCCTGATATACAGCTCCACCTGGTGAATTAATGAAAATAGCCAGGGCTGTATTTTTTTTATTGTTTTTAAGGCTTGAAATTGTATCCATCAGCCATTTCTGATTGTAGTTCTGATTTGCTTCAGAAATAGTTCCTTCAATATATAAGGCAGCAATAAACTCACTTTTGTAAGCTTTTGCGGCATTTGGATCATATGAATCTGAGTCTTCTCCAACACGATAACTTCCCGAAGAAGCTACTGTCTGAGCCGGGCTATTTTTATCCATTGTTGTAATTGAATAAACGGTATATCCGCAAATTCCAAGGATAAGAAGAATAAGAACTATGAGTCCAGATTTTGTTGTATTTTTCATTCAGATAAATCCTCCGGTCTGATTCTGCCTGTTTCAAGAGCTTCCTTCATAAGTGCATGATATGCGTTTACGTATGTCATGTTAATATATGGAGTAAGCCAGAAGTTTAGAATACCAAGGGTAAATGCAGAAAGAATCTGCCAGCCAAGGAAGCTGAGAGACAAAACAAAAAGATCCCATTTGTGACCTTTTGTAATTTCCATACTTATTCGCATGGCTTTTGTAACAGAAACTTCTTTATATTCTGCAATTATATAGAACATTTGAGAGTAGGCGATTGCTTTAATAATACCTGGGATGATAAAAAGCAAAGTCCAGAGGAAAATCCAGAGGAACTGCCAGAGAATTGTAAGTGCAGCACGTGCCCAGTTATTAAATCCTTCTATAAAATCAGAAAAAGAAACTGGCTCTGGTGAGCGTGACATTTTTATATAAACACCGATGGCTGCAACTTCAAGGATTGCACTAACAATCATATTTACAATGGATGATATAAATGACGTTGAGTTTGCGGCATTAACAGCTTCGGATGCAGCTACATAGTCTGAGTTCAGAATTGCGCTGATGTAACCATTTCGGATAAGCTGTAATGTATCTGGAATAGCGAAAATTGCTGAAATAACTGTAATTGTAATAGTTACAAGAATTGGAATTCCCCAGCGGCCGGCAAGTTGTTTTTTTGCAAAATTTTTATACTTTTTACGTTCGAACATATTTTTTCTTCTCCATCTGATTTTTATATGCCTTATAATGATAATACTAAATGCAGGATATTTCAAAGAAATTTTGCTATAATATATAAGATATGAATAGAAAATTAATCTGTGGACCAATGGCTACCATTTCTCATCCGGCTTTCAGAATTCTTGTTGAACAGTTTGGTGGCTGTGATGAATATTTTAATGAAATGATTAATGCGGGCTCACTTTTGAACGCCGGTCCTTTTGAAAAATACTATATAGATCCAACTCCCGTTCCGGAAAAGGTTGTATGGCAGCTTACCGGTCATGATATAGAAAAAATGGTTCCTGCTGCACGACAGCTTCTCTCTCTTCCGGGGCTTGGACTGGACCTTAATATGGGCTGCTCTGCTCCGGATGTTTATAAAACAGGGGCAGGAATTGGTTGGATGACACGGCCAATAGAAGAAACTCGGCAAATGGTAAGTGAAGTAGGTAAGGAAGTAAACTTCTATAATAAAGAGCATCCGGAAACTCCAAAAAGATTTTCTGTAAAGCTTCGCCTTGGAGATGAAGACTTTACAGATGAAGGCTTTTTTTCTTTCTGTGATATGCTTGTGGAAAATGGAGCAAAGCTTTTAACACTTCATCCAAGAACTAAAAAAGAAAAACTCTCGCGTCCGCCGCGTTATTCATACTGCCAGGCCTTGTGCGACCGTTATAAGGGTGCCGGTGTTGAAATCTATCTTAATGGAAATGTAAAGGACCTTGCATCTGCTGAATATGCACTTAAAACCTGTCCGGATATCAGTGGAATTATGATTTCCCGCGCCAGTGTTCAAAAGCCCTGGATTTTCAGCCAGATTCGTGCAGAAAAAAATAAAGAAATTAAGGTAGATATGGAAAAAGTGTGTTATGATTATATAAGAAACATAGAACAGTATCAGCCGAAGGAATTTTATAAAACCCGGCTTCAAAGGTTCTTTACATACTTTTGCATGAACTTTCAGTTTGCTCATTATGCCCAGACACAATTTGTAAATGCGGCAGAAAAAGGAATTGATGAACTGAAGGACGCAATCAGAGAGTATTTTGAAAAATGCCCTGATGACAGAACAAAAGTGATTAAAAACTGAAACCTGAATGCTGTTAATGAATTTTACTTGATGGGGAAGAAATATACCAATGAGTGATTCTATTCCTGCTGAGGAAGAAGCAGAAAAAAAAGATAATACAACTTCTCAGGATACACCGGCATCAGAACAGCCTACGGAACAGCCAGCGGAAGAAAACGCAGAGCAGGTTGAACAGATGGAAAATGCACAGAACGAGGCGGAATCATCTGATGAAGCAACTCCTCCTCCTGCCCCTGAACCTGTCCCGGTTGCAACCGCTCCAAGATGTGAAAACCCTATAATCGGGCGAAAGGTATTCTTTGTTAATCCTCCTTTGTATGTAGAAAACTATCTTCATCTCGAATTAAAACTGCATGAGTATGAAGCCTATATTATCAGCGATTATAAATACACAAAGAATGCGCTAAGAAAGTTCCCGGATGCACTTTGTTTTATCTTTATTGATGATGAACTGAGCTATGACGAATGGTTTAATTTTATTCAGTCTTTCCAGAAGGATGAAAAACTGAAAACCATTTTTGTGGGCCTCATGTCTGCAGTTATTCCAAAGCCACAGAAAGAAAGATTTATGATGAATCTTTCTCTTCCTGGCGGATTTATTATGCTTGATGAGTTTAAAGGTTCGGCCCTTATTGAAAAGATTATTGGTATTCTTGAACTCAATGGTGCAAAGGGCCGCAGAAAATATCTTCGTCTGGACTGTGATCCTTCAATCACAATCAATGGATATTTTGCAACAAAAACTCAGCTTTTGCAGGTTACTATCCTTAATATTTCATCTGTTGGTTTTACCTGTTTTTATCCTAGAAGTTATGGAGATGCGCTTCAAAAGAAAATGCTCGTTCCAAGTTTTTCTATTACCCTTGGAAGACGTTCTATTGTAACTCCATCTGTCGTTTTTGATATTAAGGTTGTAGATGCAAACAGATTATTCGCCATAATGCTTTTTGCAAAGCAGGTAGGTGAGGATGATAAAAAGGTAATCAAGAACTTTATCTTTGAGCAACTGGAACAGCGCTTTGAAAATCTGATTTATGCTATTCCGCCGGATGTTGAAGATTATTCAAATAAGAAACCAAAAGTTGTAGAAGCCGACCAGAGTGCAGATTCTGCCGAAAATATAGAAGAGGCAGAAGAAGTAATAGAAGAAGCCGAAGAAGCAACTGAATCAAACGAATCAAAAGATTCAAGCGAAGAAAATAAAGAATCTGCAGCAGAAAATTCTGAAGAAAAGAAAGCTGCTGCGGAAGGTTCAGAAGAAGCAAAGCCGGAGGCTGAAAAAGTCTCTGAAGATTCTGCAAAGTAGAAAAACTTTACAGATGTATTTAGTGGAGAGTATAATTTATATATATGGAGTCAAGAGAGAATCCTTTGTTCGGGCGCAAAATCTTTTTTGTGAATCCGACATTCAACATTGAAAAATATCTCATTGATTATCTTCGTAAAAACGAATATGAAGTCTATATTTTAAAAGAATATAAAAAGGCTAAAAGAGTTCTTTCTGTTTACCCTGATTCCATGTGTTTTATTGATATTGATGAACAGCTTTCCTATTCAGAATGGTATAACTATATGAAAAGCTTTTCTTTAATTCCGGAACTACAGGGAATCTATCTGGGAATTGTTACACAGAATGCCACCTGGGAAGATAAAGATAAGTTTCTTATGAACGTAAGACTTCCGTGTGGTTTTACAGTTATCTCAAAACAGGAAAAAATACTTGAACATTTTGCTGCTATTCTGGACTTAAATGGAGCAAAGGGACGCCGTAAATATCTTCGTCTTGATACACGTACCGAAAAAGATGTAAGCGGTTATATGACCTCAGAAGGTAAACTTTATACTATTAATATAAAGGATATTTCCAGTGTAGGTTTTGCAATTACCTATAAGCAGGAATTAATGTCGATGTTTCAGAAGAACACGCTTATTCGTAATCTCTGTCTTTCTGCCGGAAGAAAATCTATGGTGTGTTCCTGCATTGTTTTTAATACACAGGTAAATCCGGATGGAACTGCAATGTCGGTTCTTATGCTTACAAATGAAAATCCTGAATCAACAAAAACTTATATCCGTGATTATATTTTCCAGAAGTTTGATGAAAAAATGAATACCCTCATAGCCAATGTTGAGAAGGATGATACCCGTTATAATCAATCTGATGAATACTCTCAGCTGCATGCTGTAAGGGATAGAGATTACAGTGAACTTGAAACAGTTGATGCGCTTGAACCGCTTGAAGAAGAGGGCGAGGCAGAAGTAAAGTTTACAGGTTCAAATATTGATGATGATATTCTGTAATCTGTTTGCATACATTTCCTTTTTATGATAATCTCACATTTACAACTTAAAAACGCCATTGACGGCCTTTCCCGGTGCGTTGTGGCAAAAAAATCAAAAACGGCCCACGCCAGAGTCGTAAGGAGATATAAATGGCAAAAACTGAAACAAAAGACACACACGCATGTACCCTGGACAAAATCATCAGCTTGTGTAAAAGAAGAGGCTTTGTATATCAGGCTTCTGAAATCTATGGTGGCCAGGCAGGCGCTTGGGACTACGGTCCTCTCGGTGTAGAATTCAAGAGAAATATTCAGAACGAATGGTGGCACTACATGACTCAGCTTCACGACGATGTAGTTGGTCTTGATTCTGCTATCTTCCAGCATCATACAACATGGAAGGCTTCTGGTCACGTTGACCACTTCTCTGACCCTATGGTTGACTGTATTGAATGTAATGCACGCCACAGAGCAGATAAGCTTATCGAAGACTTCATCGCTGCAAATCCAGAAATCAATCCTGGAAAACCTGTTGATACAATGACTCACGATGAAATGAAAGCTTTCATCGATGCAAATATCAACTGTCCAACATGTGGAAGCAAGAACCGCAAGTACACTGCAGTTCGCGAGTTCAACCTTATGTTCAAGACATATCAGGGACCAATTGCAGACGACAGCCATTTGATTTATCTCCGTCCTGAAACATGTCAGGGTATTTTCACAGACTTCAAGAACATTGTTCAGTCTAACCGCATGAAGGTACCTTTCGGTGTTGCTCAGGTTGGTAAATCTTTCCGTAACGAAATCATCTTCAAGAACTTTATTTTCCGTACCTGCGAATTCGAGCAGATGGAAATGGAGTATTTCTGTAAGCCAGGAACTGAGGATGAAACATTTGACCGCTGGAGAAAAGACCGCTGGCAGTTCTACCTCAAGTACGGTATTCCAGAGAAGCAGCTCAAGTGGCATCACCACGACAAGCTCGCTCACTACGCAAAAGACGCATACGATATTACATATAACTTCCCAATCGGATTCGAAGAGATTGAAGGTATTCACAGCCGTACAGACTTTGACCTTTCTCAGCACCAGACATACTCTAAGAAGGATATGTCTTACATCGACCAGGAAGATGGAAACAAGAAGTACGTTCCATATGTAATCGAAACTTCTGCAGGTTTGAACCGCAACTTCCTTATGTTCCTTTGTGAAGCATACGAAGAGCAGAATGTTGCAAAAGAGGGTGAGCCGGAAGACTACAGAACAGTTCTTCACCTTGACCCACGTCTTGCACCAATCACAGTTGCAGTTCTTCCTCTTATGAAGAAAGACGGTCTTGCAGAAAAGGCAAAGGAAATCCAGCACATGCTTAAGGAAGACTTTGTAACAGACTTCGATACTTCTGGAACAGTAGGTAAGCGCTACCGCCGTCAGGACGAAGTTGGTACTCCTTTCTGTGTAACTGTAGACTACGATACAATCCAGGAAAAGAAAGAAGACGGTTCTGCAAACGAACTCTTCAACACAGTAACAGTACGTTACCGCGACTCTATGGAGCAGGAACGTGTTGCTCTTGATGACCTGGTATTCTATATCCAGAAAGCTATTAAAAACTATAAGCCGGTAGAACGCTAGTTTTATGGAATACGTTAGACTTGGAAAAACTGATTTATTGATTTCTCGCGTTGCTTTCGGTGCTATGAAACTCACCGAGGCAGGTGGAGACGAAAACGTTGCTCTGCTTGTACGCAATGCGTATGATGCGGGAATCAATCTGTTTGATACATCGCGAAAAACTCCGGAGAGTGAAAAACTTCTTGGAGATGCTTTGTATGATATCCGTCGTAACGTATTCCTTTCTACAACTACAGATGCAAAGACTTCAGATGAAATCAGACAGAGTCTTGAAACCAGTCTGATGACTTTGCACTGTGACAACGTAGATCTGCTTCAGCTGGAAACAGAAAAGTTTCTTCCGCTTCCGGGTGGGGCAGACAAAATCTACGATACTCTTAAAGCATTAAAATCAGAAAAAAAAGCTTCGCATATTGGAATTGTTACTACTAATTTTGAAACTGCAAAAAAGGCAATTCTTTCAGACTGTTATGAAACTCTTCAGTTTCCGTTCAGTATGATCAGCAGTGATGATACAATTGAACTTGTAAAACTTTGCGAAGAACATGATGTCGGTTTTATTGCGATGCAGCCATTGTGCGGTGGTGTAATTGAAAATATTCCGCTCGCATTCGGCTTCCTTCATCAGTTTGAAAATGTTATTCCTATCTGGGGTGTAAAAACTCAGGACGAACTTAATCAAATCTTATATTTCAACGAGCATCCGCCGGTAATCGACGAAAAATTCCACGAGGATGTGGAAAAGATAAGGATGTTCTTTAATTAGGCTAAAATCGATTAACCAAAGATACTAATATCTACTTCTTCTGTGCCATCATCAGCGGCAGGTGCATCGCCTTCTGGTGCTGCTGTATTTGCAGTTTCAGGCTTTGTTTCAGGAGCTTGAGCAGGTGCTGCTGCAGAGGCAGGTTCTGCTTCATTGATTTCAGAAACTTCTGGAAGTGCTTCTTCTTCCTGAGCTGGCGCGGCTGGAGAAGTTTTGCTTGTTTCCTTTTCCTCTTTTTCACGAACAAGTTTAAGAATATCTTCTTTTTCCTTCTTTGTGAGAATGCGAAGAATGTTAATATTGTTTTCACCAATCTGAAGTGTCTTTAATGAACCATCAGCTTCTTTTTCTGTAAGCAGCTGAACAACTGGTGTTTTAGGATTGTCTGGATTTGTATCAATTACTTCTGCAATCTTACGGTTAGAAAGATATACATAAGTTCCAATAGGGTAGAGAGAAACTGTATACAAAAGAGCTTTGATTACAGAGCCGTCATAAGCATGTTCTTTGTTCTGAAGCAACTCAAGTAAGGCATCGAATGTAGATTTTTCATCTTTATAACTTCGAGGAGAAGAAATTGCTTCGTATGTACAGGCAACTGCAATAATCTTAGCAATTGAAGAAATCTTATCTCCTGTAAGACGGCGAGGGTAACCGGTTCCGTTTTCTTTTTCGTGATGTTCAAGAACACCAAGCTGAATAGAAAGACCAAAACTCAAATCTTTAATGATTGTATAACCAAGCAGTGTATGCTTTGAAATCTGGGCTTTTTCGCGAACGGAAAGCTTTCTTGATGTCATGTACAGCTGTGGAGGAAGACGGAGCATACCAATTTCATGAAGAATACTGGTAACACCAAGTTCAACCATCTTTGAAAGCTGAAGGTGAAGCTGCTGTGCAATTGCGAGACACAAAACAGTTGTTCGCATTGTATGAATGATAAGGAAGTTTCTGTCTTCAGCTTGAATAGTTGAGTTTACACGAAGAATGTAACGTCTATGTTCTTTGATAAAGATACAAAGATCCTGAACAGTATCTGAAAGTTCTTCCTGGTCAATTTCTTTATGTGTAGCATAATGGGTGAAAACAGACTCAATATAGTTCATGTATTCTTCATAAACTGAACGGACAAGTTCCATGCGGGCCTTATCACTGTTACCAACAGCAGTGTGCTTAGAGCTCTCAATGGCCTTCTTTACATTTTCACCGATTTTTTCTTTCTGGATTTCATTCTCGGAATCATCAGCTCTGGAAACACCGATATCACCACCAAGACTGATTGAACCGTCACTGATAACTTCTTCAAAGCCCCATTGTCTGAGAGCCTTGATAAGTTCATCTGTCATTTCAGCAGTTTTTGGCAGAATGAGAAAAGAGCTGTCTATCAAAAGGTCACTCGTGTAGGTTATTCCAGCACGAAGTGTATTGATGTTAATTGATTCCATTTTTCGATAATTACCCATTTATTATATCGGCAATTAATAAAAAAATCTTGAATTTAAAACGTTTTAAATAAAAAAAAGTTGAAAAGTCTCACACACTTTTCAACTTTTAAAAGCAAACATAGGAGTTAATTTTCAGGTGTCTGGATGTCGTTTTCCCACCCGATATTATCACCAACACTTTTATTATCGGCCATTGTCATTTTGACTTTAGTATTTTCCTAAAAAAAGATTGACATTAATTCATTTTTTTTAGATTATGTTGAAATATGAATGAAGAACCTATAAATCGTGCTTCTCTTGAAAAACTTTCATTTTCAGACCTTGTGCAGCTGGCAGATGAATACGGCGTTGATGTTCCGGAAGATCTGGACAGACGCTTCCTTATCGCAGAACTTCTTGAACTTTCAGAAGAATCAAACAATAAAGAAGATGAAATGATTATCGCTACTGATGTCGATAATCAGCAGCCTCTGGTGCTTAACGGAAACTTTAATGAAACTCAGGTTTCATGCGTTTTACGAAATCCTGCATGGTTATTTGTTTTCTGGAATCTTAATGATAATGATTTAGCCAGAATCAATGATAATCCCGCCTGCAGCTTAAAGCTTAGAATCTGTTCATACGAAAATCCTGGTGATGCAAAACCGGATGAAGCTTTTGAAGTACAGACTCCTTCCCAGAGTCAGGAACAGTACGTTCTTCTTCCTAAAGGAAAAAAATATATAAAAGTTGAACTTATATGCGTTACTGGTAATGCAGGAGAAGTTATAGCTTTCTCTCCAGTAATTTCAATTCCGCAGGGGGCGGCAATGGTTAATGAATTGCAGCCTGGCCGCGAAGAACCTTTATCTCCGGTTATTGAACTTTCTGGAATGAAGGAACTTATAGTAGAGCAGTACAGAAATCACAGACATTCTTTTTCATGATCGGGTAAGGGTTTAGTTTATGCAGAAAATATTGAGTATAGTTATTAAAGCAAGTCAGGATTTTATACGTCACACCGATGAAGACTTGAAAGATAATGCTCCTGTTTTAAATAGTTTTTACGAATCAATTTCAAATGTTTATATTCCACTTTTAAGAATGATTGAAAAACTTGAGGCAGATAAGATTAAATATCGTTTTGCACTTGTTCTTCCTCCGGTTTTGTGTAATATGCTTTCTGATCCGGAACTTCAGGAAGGCTATATCACCTGGCTTGAAAAACGCAATACACTTGGTAAGGCAGAAATCAGACGTAATAAGGCTGATGAAAAGCTCTGCGCAATCATAAACGACACAATTGAATCAAACAAATCTCTTCTTGCAGATTTTACAAATAAATACAATAAAAACCTTATTCCTGTTTTTGCAGAGTATATGACCAGAGGCTATATTGAGCTTATGGGAACCTGTGGAACAGATATCTTTATGCCGCACTATGCAGATCTCAAAGAAATCATTTCTGCTCAGATTGAAAGCGGACTCCATGCATACCGTCAGTATTTTGGTATTATGCCGGAAGGTTTCTGGCTTCCTGCAATGGGTTATACACCTGGTATTGAAAAGCTTATCCGCGCTTACGGCTATACCTACACAATTCTTGATTCAAGAAGTATCTTGTTTGCAGAAACTGTACCAGAAGCAGGTATCTTCTATCCTTCTCGTACAGACAATTCTCTAGTTATTTTCGCAAGAAACCGAGTAATTGACTCTGAGCTTTTTGGTGAAAACGGAATTATTTTTGCTGAATGCTATAGAAATCAGAACAGAGATATTGGTTACGAACTTCCTATGGAAAAACTTACAAGTCTGATTGATAAGGATCAGATTCGTTATTCTACAGGCTATAAATACTGGAACCGCTGTTTTAAGGATTCCGGCTGTCTGTATAACAAAGAATGTGCAGAAGTTCAGGTAGAAAAAGATGCAGCAGCCTTTGTTGAAAAACGCTGCCAGACTCTTGATAAGGCTGCAGAGCTCCTTCCATCATATAATTATGTTTCAGAAATCTGTACTCTGGATATTTCAAAGCTCAGTAAAACCTGGAATGAATGTATCAGCTGGCTTGAAAAAGTTATAAGAAAGGCTAGTGATGCAGGACTTTCTGTTCTTTCATGCGACAGAATGTGTGATGAACAGTACAATCTTGAAAAAATTGAGCCATATTTCTCTGCTGGAATTGGTACAGGATACGGTGAAAACCTTCTTTCAAGCAGAAACTGCTGGATGATGCGCTATATCAGAAAGAGTTGTGAGCGTATGATTGACCTTGCAGGCCGTTTTCCAATGGATACAGGACTTAAGACTCGTCTTTTGAATCTTGGTGCTAAGGAACTTATGCTTGCACAGAGCCTTAATCTTGCAAAAATGATTAACCGTTCCGAGTTCCCACAGTTTGCAGAAAAACGCTTTAAGGAATCTATTGCAGCCTTTACAGCTGTTTTTGATTCACTTGGTTCGAATACTGTAAGTACAGAATGGCTTACAAAGCTTGAAGCAAGAGATTCTATCTTCCCTTGGATGAACTACAGAATCTTTACTAAAAAGAGATAGTATTAATAATCTTGATCCAGCTGCAGGGAATCCTGAATCATCTGGAACATTTCAATCTGATAACGGGCGCTTTG
>JAEEGJ010021734.1_pt1 | contig 13751 bp, 7 predicted proteins | sample 8958761 | NCBI WGS metagenome assembly JAEEGJ01 (sample SAMN16246546, study PRJNA631951) | gut metagenome | biome: gut microbiome; feature: rumen; material: RS-attached | host: Bos | place: Iran: Karaj | collected 2018-10 | reverse complement strand
GTGGAAGGAGTTGGAGAGTAATGGAAAGAAAGAATAAATCTCAAAAAACAAAAATGTTCATAACGCGACCTGGCATTGTTTCTATTTGGACTCTTGCGCTGTGATGGTAAAATACTGAAAATCAAGAATAGATGACTTTTTATAAGCATTTCCTAGTTTCGTCTTACATTGTAAGTACCTGTTATTAATTTTTTACAAAAAAAAACGCACATAGGACAGATATAAAAATTATTTTTGCGCGGTCTTTTTAATAAAAATGTAATTAACCATTATTGCAATGGAAAATAATAGCCCAATTAAGGGATACCGTAATACTCTACGGGTTCTGTTGTTTAGGAGATTTGTTGTTGTTCATCAGGATAATAGTCGTTCTGTAAATATGCTTTTACTAGTTTTATTTGCGCTATTCTTTTCGACATTTTCCATGCCTGCGCTATGTCAGGACTTGCTTGGCGAAGGAACATCCGGCAGTCCATATATTATTAAAAGTAAAACGGATATGGATAAACTTGCCGACTTTGTAAATGAAGGAGGAAGTACGAATGGGAAATTCTTCAAGGTATCTGCCGATTACAATTCTGTAGAAAGCATTACAAAGGTCATTGGCAATTCCGATTCAAAAGTGTTTGAAGGCAATTTCGACGGAAATGGAGTATGGCTTGATTTGGATATAACTTCAGGCAATTATTCGGGACTTTTTGGCTGCGTAGGCGGAAATGCTATTATTTGCAACGTGAACACAACAGGCAGAGTGTCTGGTGCTGGCTACTGCGCAGGAATAGCAGCAATGCTTACCGGAAGCGCCTATATTAAAATTATTGATTGTAATAATGAAGCATCTATAACGGGAACATCAGACTATGCCGGCGGAATTGTTGGATATTCATCTGTGGATTTTTCAATAACCAACTGCCAGAATACTGGCTTCGTAACTGGTGTAGATAATGTAGGAGGCATAATAGGCTACTCAAAACATACAATGCTTCACGACGTAGTAATAAGCAAATGTAAGAATACAGGTTCAATTAACGGTCATAGCAACTTGGGTGGCATTATCGGCAACGACTATTGCGGCCATATTATCATTGACGGATGTGATAACAGCGAACATATTTCTTCTTCTGGAAAAAATACTGGTGGAATTATTGGCGAAGCAAGCATAGGAACAACCATAACGAATTGCAGCAACGATGGCACAATGTCTGGCGAGGATGCTTCAAATGTGGGAGGTATTGCAGGATATGTCCACGATGAAGTTGCCATATTAAATTGTACAAACAATGCTTACATAACAGTCAGTTCATACGCTGGAGGCATTGTTGGGCGCACCTACAACAACAAGAAACCCGTAACAATATCTGGTTGCACTAATAAAGCAACTATAATCTCTAAAAGTTATGCCGGTGGCATAGCTGCTGAATTATTTTATAAGTATAGCAAAATCTCAAACTGCAAAAACGATGGCTGGGTAACATCGTCTGTAGCTGTAGGCGGCATTGTTGGAACAATGTATGAAGGGACGGAAATTTTATCTTGCACTAATACCGAATCTTCAAAAGTTAATGGTGCCAATGGTAATGTAGGAGGAATAGCAGGCAGTGCCATAAACGGACTTATTGACGAATGTTGCAATTATGGGAATGTAACATGCACAGCCAAACGCATTGGTGGTATAGCTGGAAATATTTCAAATGAATCGCGTATCATCAATTCGTTCAATAAGGGAACCATCAGCGGCACATCGCCAGATGCAACAGGAATCGGTGGAATTGCTGGCGGTTGCGAAGGCTCCAACTCCTCTTCCATGAGCAAGATCGAAAATTGTTACAACACGGGGAATGTGAGCGGTGAAGAAAGAAAACTTGTAGCCGGCATTGCAGGAGTTAGCAAGTATGGAAGTATTGCAAATTGCTATAATGGCGGAAATATTTCTGGCTATCGTACCAGTATTGTGTGCGACAATCGCTTGGGAAGCACAATTATGCATTGTTATTACAAAAGCGAATGGTATAATCCGCTATGCACAAAAAGCGATAGCGAAGGTGTTTCTTCCGATTGCACCTGCTTTGCTCACGATGATTTCTGTAGCACCGAATGTTCCTTGTGCGACAAATTGTATGGAACAAAGATATTGTGCGATGCTCTTAACAAATGGGTTGTAGAAAACAATGGTTCCGGCATTTATAAGTCATGGAAACACGACACTGGTTTTGAGAATCTCGGAATGCCTATACACGACCCCAATGACATAATTCTGCCGATAGAAATTTATTCTTTCGAAGCCGAATGTAAAGGTTCGTATGTTTCTGTATTCTGGACAACGGCCTCTGAAAAGAACAATGACTACTTTATACTCCAGCATTCGACCGATGCGGTTAAATTCACCGACATTTCCAAAATATCCGCTGCAGGCAACTCAATCGAGATGACCGACTATTCTTTCGTTGACTATGATGCAACTTCTGGAAATAACTATTACCGCCTGGTGCAGGTTGACTTTGATGGTAGACATTCAGTATCGGAAATAATTGAAGCAAGCTGTTCCGCAGAAAAACTTGAATCGCCAGCACTAACCGTATATCCAAGCGAAGTTTCCGAATATGTGAACATTATCCTCGAAAATTTTTACAGGCAGGATGTGAATATTGAGATATATGACATGTTAGGACGGCTGGTTTTCTCGAAATCAGTAAATGTAGAATACAATTACCAGCTAACTTTAGATGTAAGCTTCCTGCCACCTGCGATGTATAATGTTCGCGCAAACAGCAAGGATATTGTCCTCACAAGCAAAATCATAAAGGGAAACTTGTAGAATACTGATAAAAGTACTGATTTACAATAAATTAAAACACCGCGAAATCTTCTCTCAAAAAATATGAACAAAATTTTGTGGATTAAAAAATTAGCAGTACTTTTGCAGTCCGATTTTTACGGAAAAGAAAACTTAATTGTAAAACATAAAAATATTATAAGGCAATGAAAAGAACATTTCAACCTTCACAGAGGAAAAGAAGAAACAAACACGGTTTCAGAGAAAGAATGTCAACCGTTGAAGGACGCAAGGTATTGGCAAGAAGAAGAGCTAAGGGAAGAAAGAAACTCACAGTTTCTGATGAACCAAGGCACAAGAGAAGATAGTAATAATAGTTTTATTGTTTTTTGTCGAGCATAATTATCCATTAAGTTGGGTGATTGTGTTCTTTTTTGTATATAGTCAAAACATTGGAATAGATTATGGAAAAACTGAAGAAGCTAGTCGGCGACACCGCCATATACGGGCTTAGCAGCATAATAGGACGATTCCTGAACTATCTGCTCGTTCCGCTCTACACTTATAAGATTGCAGCAGAATCGGGAGGCTACGGTGTAGTAACAAACATATACGCCTACACAGCCCTTGTCCTTGTAATCCTCACCTTCGGCATGGAAACCACATTCTTCCGCTTTGCCAACAAGGAAGGTGTAAATCCGCTGAAGGCGTTCTCCACATCGCTGATTTCGGTAGGTGCTGTTGCAATTTTATTTATAGCTCTATGCACTGCCTTTCTTCCCATACTGTCCGATGCTCTTGGCTATGCCGACCATTCAGAGTACATTGAAATGATGGCGATTGTGGTGGCAATAGATGCCTTCCAAGCAATACTGTTTGCCTACCTGCGCTACCAGAAACGACCAATAAAGTTTGCCGCGCTGAAACTTTTGTTCATATTCTTAAATATAGGTATGAACCTCTTCATATTCCTACTTGCACCAAAGATGTGCGAATGGTGTCCGTCGCTTATGGGATGGTACGACCCGAGCTACCAGGTAGGATACATTTTCGTAGTGAACCTAATATGCACATCATTGATAACCTTTGGTTTCCTACCCGAACTAAAGAACCTGCGCAACGGATTCGACACGAAGCTCATGAAGGAAATGTGGAAATACACATGGCCGTTGCTGATTTTTGGCATCATTGGCATAATGAACCAGGTTGCCGACAAGATTTGCTACCGCTTCATCGTTCCCGGACAGGAAGGCGAAACCCAACTTGGCATATATGGCGCATGCGTGAAGATTGCAATGATAATGGCAATGATAACACAGGCATTCCGCTATGCATACGAGCCGTTTGTATTCGGCGAAAACCGTGAAGAGGCAAAGAAAAGCAAGGAGATGCAAGCAAAGGTTATGAAATACTTCGTCATCTTTACGCTTCTGGCATTTGTAGCAGTGATGGCATATATGGATGTCCTGAAGTTCATAATCAGCAGCGACTACTGGGAAGGACTTGCAGCCGTTCCTATCGTAATGATGGCTGAAATATTTATGGGAATTTACTTCAATTTGTCATTCTGGTACAAGTTGAGCGATCAGACGTACTGGGGAGCAATAATTTCAGCTATAGGTTGCGCTGTGCTGCTGGCAATCAACTTCCTGCTTGTGCCTAAGATTGGATATATGGCTTGCGCATGGGGTGGATTTGCAGGATACGGAATTTGCATGGTGTTGTCGTACTTGATTGGACGCAAGAAAAATCCCGTACCTTACAAACTTATGCCGATTATAGGCTACTTTGCACTTGCTGTAGGCATATTCCTTGCAAGCAAGTACATGAAAGAATTCCTATACCCGGAAAGTACAGTTATCACACTGATTGTTAACACCTTACTCCTACTTGTGTATATTGCAGTTGTTATATACAACGAGCGCACATTGGTAAAAGGTGTTGTTTCTGGAATCAAACGCAAAATATTAAAACGATAATACCATGAAAATTAGAATAGTAAACAAATCGACAAATGCTTTGCCTCAGTACGCAACATCGCAGTCGGCAGGCATCGACCTTCGTGCAAACCTTGCCGAACCAGTTGTTCTAAAGCCGATGGAGCGCAAGCTTATCCCAACAGGTCTTTTCATCGAACTTCCCGAAGGTTACGAAGCACAGATCCGTCCTCGTAGCGGTCTTGCACTGAAGCACGGGATCACAGTACTCAACACTCCCGGCACCATTGATGCCGACTATCGTGGAGAAATAGGTGTAATCCTAATCAACCTCTCGAATGAAGATTTCAAGATTGAGCACGGCGAACGCATTTGCCAGATGGTTATAGCCCGCCACGAGCAAGCCGAATGGATTCAGGTTGAAGAACTCAACGAAACCGAACGTGGAGCCGGTGGATTTGGGCATACAGGTAAAAAATAAAAATGGGCGAAAAATTTCGCCCATTTTTATTTTCGTTTACGCTACAAATTAGAACAATCCAAGAATTGTGCTAAGTGCGTTTGCGGCGCCAGTCAGCGTTGATGCGCTTGACGAGGTATTAATTCCCGACAATGCATTTGCCGAAGTTACCAGACCGTCGTAAATAGGACCAGCCTTGGTTTCGGTAAGAATACCAGCACCACCAAGTACCATTCCTGCAATGTACGACTTACGGTAAGCCGAATCCTTGCCATTCTGCTTCAAACCTGCAATGCTTGTCGACAATGCGATAGCATTGGTAAGGACATTAGAGTCGTTCATGTTTACCTTGTTGCCAGCAGCTTTGTACGACTTGTAAAGATTTACAAGCGAAGAACCGCATGAAGTTCCTGCTGTTTTTGCAACTGTGTCAGAAGAAGCAACATTCGAAACAGAACCGCATGATGCAAATACAAATACAGCTGCTAAAATCATTAAGAATACACTCTTTTTCATTTTATAATACTTTAAATTTAAAACATATTTTTTTCTAAACGCAAAAATAAATATTTTATGAAAACAGCAAAAAAATATTTATGTCCTTTTGTATAATAAGTGCAAAATCCAACTTTTACCCAATTTGAAAAGCCCAATAGAGCCACAAATTTTTCGAATGAAAAAAAAGCAAAAAAACTTTTGCCATAACAAAAAAAGGCATTACCTTTGCGCCCGTGTTTGCCCAGGTGGTGAAATTGGTAGACACGCCAGCTTGAGGGGCTGGTGCTCACAAAGGGCGTGCAGGTTCAAGTCCTGTCCTGGGCACAGAAAAGCGAACTTCGGTTCGCTTTTTATGTTTTCAGACCTCTCCCATCATAACAACTTACCTATTATATAGCCGTCTCAACCGACACAAAAATTCTATTCGCAAAAGGTCAAAAAAAACTTTGATAATCAGAAAAAAAGAAATACCTTTGCGGCTCGAATTTTTTATAAATAATGTCTAACCAAATTAATTGTTTTTTAAGTTAAATGACAACAAAGAACATTCAGCCTATCGAGGATTTCAATTGGGATGCTCTAGGCAAAAAAGAAACAAATTTCGACGGTGTAAGCCGCGAAGAATTAGAAAAGAAATACGGTGAAACCTTCAGCCAGATTCAGGAAGGCACTGTAGTAGATGGAACAGTAGTAGCAATAACCAAGAGAGAAGTTGTAGTAAACATTGGCTATAAGTCGGAAGGTGTTATCAATGCTGCTGAATTCCGTTATGAAACAGACCTTAAGGTCGGTGACAAAGTTGAAGTTTTCGTAGAAAGCATGGAAACCTCAAACGGTCAGCTTCTTCTTTCACACAAGAAAGCACAGTCGCTCAAGTCTTGGGATAGAGTTAACGAGGCTTGCGAAAACGATGAAATCGTTAAGGGTTACATCAAGTGCCGTACTAAGGGCGGTATGATCGTTGATGTATTCGGTATCGAAGCATTCTTGCCAGGTTCTCAGATTGATGTTAAGCCAATCCGCGACTACGACGTATTCGTTGGCAAGACAATGGAACTCAAGGTTGTTAAGATCAACGACGAATTCAAGAATGTAGTTGTTTCTCACAAGGCTCTCATCGAGGCAGAACTCGAAGAACAGAAGAAGCAAATTATCTCTAAGCTCGAAAAAGGTCAGGTACTCGAAGGTACTGTCAAGAATATCACCAGCTATGGCGTATTTATCGACTTGGGCGGTGTTGACGGTCTCATCCACATCACCGACTTGTCATGGGGACGCGTTACTCATCCAGAAGAAATCGTTCAGTTGGATTCGAAGATTCAGGTTGTTATCCTCGACTTCGACGATGACAAGAAGCGCATTGCCCTCGGTCTCAAGCAACTCACTCCTCACCCATGGGATTCTCTCGATCCAAATCTCAAGGTTGGCGACAAGGTTAAAGGTAAAGTCGTTGTTATTGCCGACTATGGTGCATTCATCGAAATCGCTCCGGGCGTAGAAGGCTTAATTCACGTATCAGAAATGTCATGGTCACAGCACCTCCGTTCAGCTCAGGAATTCATGAAGGTTGGCGACGAAGTTGAAGCAGTTATCCTCACCCTCGACCGCGAAGAACGCAAGATGTCACTTGGTATCAAACAACTTCATCCAGATCCATGGGAAGAAATCGAACAGAAGTACCCAGTTGGCTCGAAGCACAATGCTAAGGTTCGCAACTTCACCAACTTCGGTGTTTTCGTTGAACTCGAAGAAGGCGTTGATGGTTTGGTTCACATTTCAGACCTTTCATGGACAAAGAAGATTAAACACCCATCAGAATTCACTTCAGTTGGAGCAGAACTCGAGGTTGTTGTATTGGAAATCGATAAGGAAAATCGTCGCTTGAGCCTCGGTCACAAGCAGATCGAAGAAAATCCTTGGGATGTATTCGAAACAATCTTCACAGTTGATTCAATTCACGAAGGTACTATCGTTGAAATGAGCGATAAGGGTTCAATCGTTGCATTGCCTTACGGCGTTGAAGGTTTCGCAACTCCTCGTCACCTCATTAAGGAAGACGGTACACCTGCTAAGATTGACGAAAAGCTCCCGTTCAAGGTTATTGAGTTCAACAAGGAAAACAAGAAGATCTTTGTTTCTCACTCTAGAACTTACGAAGACTTGAACAAACCAGCAGAAGAAGAAAAGAAGAAAGAAAGCAAGGCAAAGAAGGCAAAACCAGCCGACAAGATGGAAAAGACCACTATCGGTGACGTTACAAACCTCGCTGCTTTGAAGGAAGAACTTCTCCAGCAGGAAAAGAATCAGTAATTTAATGGTTATTATGTTATTTGGTTAGGGCTACCTTTTGGTAGCCCTTTTTTGTGTTGTTTGGTGCCTAATGGAATAATAAATCTATTGGTGTCCGCTAAATACCCATCCTGTCATTTACTTGCTTCGCTGCGTGAACTAAAGGTACGGAAGACAAAGCGAACAGGCGCAGGAACGAGCCTTGTGAGCCTGTCTGTACACCGTTTCAGGTTTAACGTTCAAAAGTTCAAAGGTTCAAGGATTCGAAATCTGTTCTATTATAATATGTTAATAGATTACTTCGTGAGGTTGCAAGCAACATTCCAGACAAACGATTTCACACTGCTCCCATTGCTGTATCGCAGTTCAATCAAGTTTCTGGAATAACAAGCCATTCGTCAGTACCTTCACTAATATATAACAAAAAAAATGGCGGTTATTAACCGCCATTTTTTATCTAGTCAATATTAATCTTAGTAATTGAAAACTTCGTCAACTGTAAGTTCCTTTACATCACCGTAAGTCTTGAGCAGGTTGAAATCAACCTTATCCTTTGGACCTACAATCATAATGTCGAAGGTTTTACCCTTGATGTGTTCGTCGAAGAACTTGGTTGCATCTTCGAGTGTGAAATTCTTAACAGCCTCGTAAACTTCCTTGCGGTAGTCGTTTTCGATTCCGAGTTCCTTGTTTGCAAGGTAGTTCCAGAAAATGCCGCTCTTTATGATTCTTTCGGTGTTAATCTGGCTTAAAATTGCCTGGCGGCTGATTTCGAACGATTCGGGTGACTGCTTCAGTTCGTTCATGAGTTCACCGAGAGCTTCAAGGGCTTCCTTCATCTTGTCGGGCTGGGTGCTGAGGTATCCAATTACATAGTTGGATTCATCAATCTTAGATGCCTCGTTGTAGCCTGCGTAGCAACCGTATGCCAAGCTCTTTGCTTCACGGATTTCCTGGAAAACTATGCTTGACATAGAACCGCCATAGTATTCGTTGAACATAGCCGAAATTGGCATCAACGACTTGTCGAACTTAGCATCTTTCGAAACCAATTCGATGAATACCTGTGTCATCGGGTAGTTTACAAAGAGAACCTGTGGCTTGTCGTAGTCGCGTTCTACAAACTTCTTTGCTTCTGGATAGTCCTTGTATTCGCCAGAAACGTTGTGGTTTTCCTTTATGACTTTAACAACGTCGTCCATCTTGCGCGGACCATAGTAGAAAATTTGGTGCTTGTAGTTGAGCATACCTTTTATAATATTGGTAAGTTCCTCTGGGTCGATTGCTTTAAGTTCTTCCTCGCTGAGGTTGTTTGTGAAGCGTGATTCTTCACCGTACTTTGAGCGTGATACAAGTCCGCCAAGGATAGCGTTCTTGTTAAGCTTAGTGTTGGCGCGTCCCTTAAGTATGCTGTTTACATATTCGTCGTAAACTTCCTTGTCGGGCTTAACGTTTGCAAGGATTTCTTCCATAAGCTTCATTGCTGTTTCAAGGTTCTCATCGAGACCGCTGATGTAAACATAGCATCTGTCGGCACCGCTGCTTACATAGAAGTTGCAACCAAGACGATACCATTCTTCTGCAAGTTTTTCAACGCTCTTTTCAGTAGTACCCAGATAGTCGAGATAATCAACAGCAAGAGCCAATTTCTTGTCGTTGTCCTTACCCATATCGAGAATATAGTACAATGAGAACAATTCGTTTGCTTCGTTCTTAATGTAGCTCATCGGTAAGTCCTTAGCAATATCGGTGGTTTGAATCTTTGCTTTGTAGTCAACAAATTCGGGGCTGATAGCTGCTGGTTCCTGCTTCTTGAGTTCGGTAACAAATTCAGATTCGCTTGCGCGGTCGATATTGAGCTGAGTGATAGCAGGCTTGTCAACGTGCATTACGTTGTCGGGTTCGCCCAAGCGCTTGTATGCAACAAGATAGTTGTCCTTGAAGAATTCGTTAGCAAACTTCACGAGAGAGTCCTTGGTCATCTTTTCGTAGTTCTCAATGTCGAAGATTTCTTCTTCCCAAGGAGTCTGCGAGATGAATGCACTTACGAATGAATATGCAATGCGGTTTCCTTCGATGCGCTTAATCTGGCTAAGCTTCATATCGTTTACAATAGCTTCGAGTAACCAGTCTTCAAATTCACCCTTCTTAATCTTTTCGAGCTCTGCCATAAGCAAGTCCTTAACTTCTTCGAGGCTCTGTCCGTCGCGTGGCATACCAACCATTTGGAACATTCCGTAGTCGTTGAGAGCATAGCCGTATGCATATGAGTTCATTACCTTTTGAGCGGTGTTGAGGTCGAGGTCCATGAGACCAGCCTTGCCGTTGTAGAGGATCTCTCCAATCATATCCAAGTACTTCGATTCCTGTGACTTGTTGCCCTGTGAACGCCATACAATGCATACGTTTTCGGGTTCTGGTCCGTGGATTTCGAATTCTTCAACTGCTGTGCGTTCCTCTTCTGGAGTGTAAGTGAATTCCGGAATGTTGTCGTTCTTCTGCATTTTGCCCCAGTACTTGTCGATAATCTTTACGGTTTCTTCGAAATCGAGGTCACCCGACATACATATTGCAATGTTGTTTGGAACATAGTAGTTTGCTTTGAACTTCATAACATTTGCCATTGACGGATTCTTCAGGTGTTCGCCCTTACCGATAATGGCAGTTCCGTATGGATGGTTCTTGAAAAGCTTTGCGAAAATGGTGTTGCTAAGTCTGCGACCATCGCGGTCCTGATTCATGTTGAACTCTTCGAAGATGGTTTCCAATTCGGTGTGGAAGAGACGTAGAACGAGGTTTGCGAATCTTTCGCTTTCAACCTTTGCCCAGCGGTCTATTTCGTTCGAAGGAATTTCGTTTACATAAACGGTTTCTTCGTATGATGTCCATGCGTTTGTTCCAGTAGCACCAAGAATCGAGCAAATCTTGTCGTACTCGTTTGCGATTGCGTACTGCGAAGCTTCCTGCGAAAGGCTGTCGATTTGAGCATAGATTGCAGCTTTCTTTTCAGGGTCGGTTTCAGCAGCGTGTTCTTCGAATTTGTCGCTGATTGCCTGAATTAAAACGCTTTCCTTTTCCCAATCCTTTGTTCCGATCTTGTCGGTTCCCTTGAACATCATGTGTTCGAAGTAGTGAGCAAGACCTGTTGTTTCGCGCGGGTCGTTCTTTGCACCAGCTCTTACTGCGATATAGGTTTGTATTCTCGGTTCGTCCTTGTTTACAGCAAGGTAAATTTTCAAACCGTTGTCCAATGTGTAGATTCTTGTTCCCGATGGGTCGTTTTCTACATATTCGTAGCTGTAACCGTTTGCGTCCTTGGCTGTCTTGGTTTCGTGTCCATTGTTTGCCGACTTCTTGCAACCTGTCATTACAAGTGCGAATACTACTAATACTAATGCTAATTGTCTCATATATTATCTATTATTAAATTATTTTGCCTTACGATAACGAAAAAAGGCTGCATAACAGCCTTTCTCCGTTTGTATGTTTTATTTATTTCTTTTCTTCTTTCTTCTTGCCAACACCCAAAAGATATGCCATTGGGGAAGCAATGAATATTGAGGAGTATGTACCTACGATAACACCGATGAGCAATGCGAAGCAGAAGCCTCTGATTGATTCACCGCCGAAGATGAATATTGCGAGCAATACCACCAAGGTTGTCATTGAGGTGTTGATTGTACGACCAACCGTGCTGTTTACTGCCGAGTTGATAACCGACTTTCTGTCGCGGTTTGGATACAGTCCTGTGTATTCCCTGATACGGTCGAAGATAACCACGGTATCGTTGATTGAGTAACCTACGATTGTCAGGATTGCTGCGATGAATGCCTGGTCGATTTCCATATTGAACGGCATTACCGAGTATAGCAACGAGAAAATACCGAGGGTTATCAAAACGTCGTGGATCAAAGCAACTGTTGCACCGAGTGAATACTGCCACTTGCGGAATCTGAGGAGAATGTAGAGGAACATTACTACAAGTCCGAGGAGAATAGCAACAGATGACTTTGTCTTGATGTCGTCAGCAACTGTAGGTCCAACAACCTGTGATGTCTGACGGTAATCGCTGAAGAATTTATCCTTGTCAACGCCTGATGGCAGGAAGTTTCCGTTCTTCAAACCTTCGTAAAGCAAGTTATCAGCTTCTTCGCCAGCAGCCTTGTCCTTTATCTGGTCAATCTTGTACTGGGTTGTAATCTTAACCTGGTTTGCATCACCAAAAGTCTTAACGATTGGACGGTCGCCGTAAACTTCTTCGAGAGCAACAGCTATCTGTTCGGGTTCTACATTGTTTTCGAACTTAACAACATAGTTGCGGCCACCTGTGAAGTCGATACCCTGCTTCAATCCTAATGTGCACAACGAGATGATACCAACTACTATCAAAGTTCCAGAAATGATGAATGCAATCTTGCTGCCCTTGAGGAAATCGAAGTGCAGGTTGGTGAAAGCATTGTTTGTAAGCTTGTTGCCAACGGTAATCTTTCTGTCCTTATCGAGCATCTTGGTGAAGATGATACGGGTGATGAAGATTGCTGTGAACAACGAAGTAAGGATACCTATAATAAGAGTAGTTGCGAAACCTCTAACAGGACCAACACCGAAGTAAGCAAGAACTATACCTATAAGAATAGTAGTGATGTTGGAGTCGAGGATTGCCGAATAAGCGTTCTTGTAACCATCAGCCACAGCCGACTTAATCATCTTGCCAGCTCTCATTTCTTCGCGGATACGCTCGTAAATAAGAACGTTAGCATCGACTGACATACCTATTGTAAGTACCATACCTGCGATACCCGGGAGAGTGAGAACAGCACCAAGCGATGCCATTACACCGAATATGAGGAAGAGGTTGCAAATCAAAGCAACGTCGGCAACAAGACCAGCCTTGTTGTAGTAGAAAATCATGTAGATAAGTACAAGGATGAAAGCAATGATGAACGAGTACATACCCGAATCGATTGCCTTCTGACCAAGTGACGGACCAACAACTTCCTTCGAAAGGATAACAGCCGGAGCAGTCATCTTTCCTGCCTTCAATACGTTTGCCAAGTCGGTTGCTTCGTTGAGTGTGAAGTCGCCAGTAATTTGAGAACGACCACCCTTGATTTCATCGTTAACTCTTGGGTAAGAGTAAACTGCGTTATCAAGAACAATAGCTATGCATCTGCCAATGTTTTCTTTTGTGATTCTTGCCCACTGGGTAGAACCAGCATTGTTCATTGCCATTGTAACTTCTGCAGTAGCACGGGTCTGACCGAATTCCTGACGAGCATCGGTAACAACTTCGCCGTTGAGGGCAGCCTTTCCGTCCTTTGAAGCCTTGAGAGCATAGAGTTCGTAGTATCCTGGAGCTTCCTTAAGTTCCTTGAATCCCCATGCGAATGAGAGGTCTTTCTTGAACAAGCTCTTTATTTCCTTGCGGTTGAGGTCGTCCATGATTGATTCCATATCGGCCTTCTTTGCGAAACCGACAACCGGACCGCCAACGCTACGATTGCCAGCCTGCGGAATCAGACGGTTGAAAATTGAGTATTCGCTGTCACCTTCGGTTTCAGCAACTGTTTCTTCAGCCTTGGTTGAATCGGCAACTTCTACATTTTCGCTTGCAGCCTCTGCATTTTCAGCAACTGCTGTTGTGTCGGCAACAACTTCTTCTTCCTTTGTGCCTCTCGAAGCTTCAGCCTTCTTTATTGCTATCAAAGCTTGGTCTGCATTGATGAAAGATTCCCTGATTTCATTGTAGTTGTATGTTTCCCAGAATTCGAGAACTGCAGCCTGCTTCAAAAGT
>JAEEGJ010021730.1_pt1 | contig 13752 bp, 9 predicted proteins | sample 8958761 | NCBI WGS metagenome assembly JAEEGJ01 (sample SAMN16246546, study PRJNA631951) | gut metagenome | biome: gut microbiome; feature: rumen; material: RS-attached | host: Bos | place: Iran: Karaj | collected 2018-10 | reverse complement strand
GCAAGATTACTGCTGACATGCAGCACAAGTTCAAGCAGATTTACAAGTACGCAGAGATTGTGGAAAGCCTCATCAAGCCGATGAAATTCGACGGCACCGTCCACATCGCCGACATGGGGGCAGGGAAGGGGTATCTCACTTTCGCGCTCTACGAGCTTTTGACGCAAAAACTGAACATGGAAGTCGACATCAAAGGCGTGGAAATCCGACCTGACTTAGTGTTGAAAATCAATGAGATAATCAATTCCAACCATTTGAAAGGCTTGGAGTTTGTGGAGAGTAGCATTGAAGCTTATCATCCTGAGAAATTGGACGTTTTGATTGCCCTTCACGCTTGCAACACAGCCACTGACGACGCCATCGCTTCAGGCATTAAGGCGGGTGCGAAACTCATCGTTTGTGCCCCGTGTTGCCACAAGCAAATCCGGCAAGAAATGGAGCGTTCGGGTAAAGTGAACGCTATCATCCAATACGGAATTTTCCTTGAACGCCAGGCGGTTATGATTACCGATACCATCCGCGCCCTGATTTTGGAATATTTCGGCTACAAAACCCAAGTGATGGAGTTCATCGAAATGGAGCACACGCCGAAGAATGTGTTGCTCGTTGGACAGAAAACCTCGAAAAAACCCGATAAAGCGAGAATCTTACAGCAAATCAATGAATTGAAGGCGCAGTATGGCATTAAGAAACACTACCTTGAGACGATTTTGGACTTTAATTGCTAAATTTCGGAGAAAAACCGCTGAACATTCAAATATTTTTCGTAATTTCGTGGACTTTTCAGAAAAGAAAGAATCTATCAACTAAAATAATAGAATTATGCAAAACATCGATTGGGCAAACTTAACATTTGGTTATTATCCAACGAATTACAATGTCCGCTGCTATTTCCGCAACGGCAAATGGGGCGAATTGGAAGTCAGCTCCGACACATCCATTAACATCCACATGGCTGCTACTTGCTTGCACTATGGTCAGGAAGCTTTTGAAGGCATGAAGGCCTTCCGTGGCAAGGACGGCAAAGTGCGTGTGTTCCGCTGGGACGAGAACTGCAAGCGTTTGCAGCGTTCTGCACAGGGCATCATGATGGCCGAGGTTCCCGATGGGTTGTTCTGGGAAGCCGTCGAGAAGGTTATCCGTCTCAACGCCGACTTCATTCCTCCTTACGAGACTGGTGCTTCGCTCTATCTTCGTCCGCTGCTGATCGGCACGGGCGCCCGCGTGGGTGTGAAACCTGCTGACGAGTATCTGTTCATGATCTTCGTGACCCCTGTCGGTCCTTACTTCAAGGGCGGTTTCATGGCTAACCCCTATGTCATCACGCGCAAGTACGACCGTGCTGCCCCGCTGGGTACCGGTACCTATAAAGTCGGTGGTAACTATGCCGCTTCGTTGCGTCCGCACGTCGAGGCCTGCCACGGTGGTGAGTATGCCTGCGAGTTCTATCTCGATGCCAAGGAAAAGAAGTACATCGACGAGGCTGGTGCTGCCAACTTCTTCGGCATCAAGAACGACACCTACATCACACCTCAGAGCACATCTATTCTGCCTTCTATCACCAACAAGAGCTTGATGCAGTTGGCTGAAACTCTCGGCATGAAGGTCGAACGTCGTCCTATCGCTGAAGAAGAGCTGACCACCTTCGAAGAAGCTGGCGCATGCGGCACTGCTGCTGTCATCAGCCCCATCTCGCGCATCGACGACCCCGAAAATGGCAAGTCTTATACATTCGGTGACGGTAAGCCTGGTCCTTGGAGCCTGAAGCTTTACAACAAGCTCCGTGGCATCCAATATGGCACCGAGCCTGATGAATTCGGTTGGACAACCGTTATCGAAGGCCTCTAATTTAGGAGGATTTGGGAAAGTTTTGAAAAAATGCGTCACAAAGTGGCGCATTTTTTTAATTAATGTGTATTTTTGTAGCGGGAAAAATAGTATCAATCAACTTAATAGTACAACTATGAAAAAATTTACCTTTGCCTTAATGGCTTTGCTTGCCTTCTCCTTCTCGCTGAAAGCCCAGCAATTTGTATCGACTGATCCTACCAACAGGAACGTGATCATCGAAGAGTTCACGGGGCGTAATTGCGGTTACTGCACTGATGGACATGCAAGAGTAAACCAGATTTTGGCTGCTCATCCTGGTAGGGTTTGGGCAGTTAATGTCCACTACGGAAGCTTGTCTCCTACATCCTATCCTAACCTTAATTGCCCCGACGCGGCAACTATTGCCAATGGCTTCTGGTATGAAGGTATTCCTTCTGGCGTTGTCGATCGTCACGATGGCGCTGCTGCAAACAGAGGTGCATGGGCGGGTTTGACCAATACTTGGCTTAACCAAGCTGCAGAGTGTAACATCGCTGGACGAACAGTGGTCAACCCTCAAACGCGCCGGGCTACAATTAGTGTTGAAGTGTATTACACAGGCAACAGTTCCGTTGATCAGAACTTCTTGACTGTGGCTATGCTGCAAGATAGTATCCTCGGTGCCCAATCTGATTATGGTAATTACAATCCTTCGCAATGGATAGGCAACCAGTATGTGCACATGCATACCCTTCGTGATATCATTACTTCAGCTTGGGGCGACCCCATTTCACCTACCACCCAAGGCACGCTGATTACACATACTCTCGAATATGATATTCCCGAGGCAATAAATGGCGTTGAGGTCGATCTTAACAATATTTCGTTTGTGGCCTGGGTCGCTGAACGCTATCAGGATTATGATATCGATTATCAAGGACAACATTATCATTTTACTGCGACCCGTCCTATTTTGAACGCTTGTCAACTTGAACAAGTCTATGGAAGCGATGAACCGATTTATCCTGCTGTTATGGGCGTTATGCAATCAGGTGGCACAACTTGCTCTCATACAAAGGATATTGAGGTGAATGTTCAGAATCTGGGTACAGAAACCATCACTAGCATGACTGTTGAGGTTGAGATGGAAGGCCAAACCAAGACCATCAATTGGGAAGGCGAAATGCCTCAATATGGCGGTGAAAAACTGATCACGACCTTAGATGTGCCTTTTGGAACGCATACAGTGCATGCTGCCATCATCGAAGCTAATGGGGTATCATACACCAATCAAGGTTCTGGATCTATCAATTGCGCGGAATGGGCAGAACTTGAAATTGAAGGCGAGGAGGAAGAGCTACGTCTCGATCTGATGCAAGATAAATATGGTGCCCAAATTACTTGGGAGTTTACCGCTTCTGATGGTACTGTATTAGCTTCGGGTGGCCCTTATACTACACTTGTAGGTGGCACGACGCAGCTCCATATCGAGCATCCTGTCATCCCTGTCGATGAATGTGTTACTTTCACCATCTATGATAGCGGCCGAAATGGTATCTGCTGTGTATCCGGTCAAGGCTACTACATTTTGAAGGACAGCCAAGGCAACGTGCTCTTCGGCGATGAAAACGATGGTCAGTTTGGCGAATCTGCTTCACATTTGATTTCGGTGAGAGGCATACAGGCTACAGTGGAAGTTGGTGCTACGGAGGTCAGCAATGTGGATTACACTCATGCCGACTTTATTTCCTCACTGATTTATGCAGGCTATCCTGAGCAGGTGGGCTTCGAGTGCCGTAAGGTGACGAGTTCCGAGCCGATTATCGTCCCTGGTATTCTCAACGAGTTTCAGAAGATATTAGGTTCGACCGATGAACTTGAGCACAGCAGCATCTATGTGGTGAAAGCCTTTGCTGTCGTCAACGGTGAAACATACTACGGTGCTGAGACCACTTTCCAAACTTGGACGGAAGGTGTCGCTGAGTTCGGAGAGAGCTTGAAGATCTATCCCAACCCGACTTCGGGTGTGCTCAATATCCAAGGTGAAGGCATGAAGAGCGTTGAGATTTACAACTCTATCGGTCAGTGTGTGATGACCCAGGAGGTCAATAGCAACGGCATCCAATTGAATACGGAGAGCCTGAACAATGGCATTTATTTCCTCCGTGTTTATGCCAATGACGGTACCATGCTGAACCGTACCTTCTCAGTGGCCCGTTAATCGGTGTTATTGGATTACAACGAAAAAAGTCGTCTCATTTGAGGCGACTTTTTTCGTCATTTCGAGCGAAGCAAAACAATTCGCGAAGCTTGTACGCGCTCCCCCTTTTAAGGGGAGTGGGGGGGATTAAACCAATCCTTTCTCCTTCAGCAACGCACTCATTTGTACCTGTAATTTCTTCGCTTCCTCACCAGCCCTAACGGCAAAATCACTGCCATTCGAAGCATAGATGATGCCTCTCGACGAGTTGACTAGCAAACCGCATTCGTCGTTTAAACCGTTCTCTGCCACGGCCTGCAAGTCGCCGCCTTGGGCACCCACGCCAGGCACGAGGAAGAAATAGTCGGGCATTATCTTGCGGATCTCGCCCAGTTCCTCGGGATGTGTCGCACCGATGACAAACATCATTTGTTCCGAAGTTGCCCAAGTGGTGGCTGTTTGCAGCACCTGCTGGTGTAACATTCGTTCGCCTACATTGAGGTATTGGAAATCTTGCGATCCTTTATTGGAGGTCAAAGCCAAGAGGATGACCCATTTGTCCTCGAAGTTGAGGAAGGGCTCAACAGAGTCCTTGCCCATATAAGGCGCCACGGTCAGGGCATCGGCTTTCAGGGTGTTGAAGAAAGCCTTGGCGTAGTTGGCCGAGGTGTTGCCGATGTCGCCGCGCTTGGCATCCGCGATGATGAAGACATCGGGATAGTTGTTCTTGATGTATTGGATGGTGCGCTCTAAGCTCTGCCAGCCTTTGGCACCATACACTTCGTAGAAAGCCGTGTTAGGCTTGTAGGCCACAGCATACGGTGCAGTCTTGTTGATGATTTGTTTGTTAAACTCAAAAATAGGGTCGTCCATAGCCAACATTTCCTGCGGAATCTTGTTGATGTCGGTATCTAACCCGACGCAAAGGAACGACTGCTTTTTCTTGATTTGCTCAAATAACTGGTGCTTATTCATAATGTTTGTGTTTTATATGCAATAAGTGAAGGCCCCTGAGCCTGCGGTCCCTGAGGCCCTCGAAGGGTCGAAGGGCCGGTTTATTAAGATTCAATGTTTTCTTTCAATCTTTCAGCATTTTCCGCCATCTGCAAGCGGTTGATTATCTCATCCAAGTCACCATCCATGACAGCAGCAAGGTTATAGACCGTCAAACCTTCCACGCGGTGGTCGGTGACGCGGCCTTGAGGGTAGTTGTAGGTGCGGATCTTTGCCGATCGGTCGCCGGTCGAGACCATGGTCTTGCGCTTGGCGGAGATGTCGCTGATGTATTTCTGGTATTCCATGTCGTAGATACGGGTGCGTAGTCTGGCCAAGGCACGTTCTCGGTTCTTGGGTTGGTCGCGGGTCTCGGTGCACTCGATGAGGATCTCCTGCATCTCACCCGTGTTGGGGTTCTTCCACATATAACGCAGGCGCACGCCCGATTCCACCTTGTTCACGTTCTGTCCGCCAGCACCACTAGAACGGAAAGTGTCCCATTTGATTTCGCCCTCGTTGATTTCCACGTCAAACTCTTCGGCTTCCGGCAAAACGGCCACCGAAGCGGCGGAGGTATGGATGCGACCTTGGGTCTCGGTCTTGGGCACGCGCTGCACACGATGTACGCCCGACTCGAACTTCAAAATACCATAGCAGCCATTTCCTGTCACGGTGAAGTCGATTTCCTTGTATCCACCACTGGCACCTTCGCTCACGCTGGTCACTTCGACTTTCCAGCCACGGTTTTCGCAGAATTTGCTGTACATACGGAACAAGTCGCCGGCAAAGAGGCAGGCTTCGTCGCCGCCCGTGCCTGCACGGATTTCCATAACGGCGTTCTTGCTGTCCTGCGGGTCTTTGGGAATCATCATCACGCGGATGTTCTGCTCCAGTTGCTCGATACGTGTTTGGGCGGTGTCCAACTCCTCTTGGGCCATCTTGCGCATTTCTTCATCTTTCTCGGTGGCCAGGATTTCCTTGGCTTCTTCCACGTTGGCTTTCAGTGTCTTGTATTCCTTGAAGGCCGTGACGATAGGCTCCAAGTCCTTATAGTCCTTGTTGAGCTTCACGAACTTCTTCATGTCGGAAGCCACGGCAGGGTCGGCGAGCTGTTCGCCCATTTCCTCCCAACGGTGCTTTATCGTTTCGAGTTTTTCGGTGATGTCCATTGCTTTTTAATTATTCTTTCACCCATTTACCAGTTATAGTGGTATAATCATCAGAATTGGCTTTCCAAAAATAAAGACCTGAGGGCCAATTAGAAATGTTGATATTGTCGTTGGGCGATTCTATTATAAAAACCCGACGACCAGTTTGATCATAAAACTCTATATTGGAAATTGGAGTATTTGCTCGGATATTAATGGTGTTTTTTCCGGGATTCGGATAAATGGAGACGGGCCATGTATTCTCGTTTATGCCAAGATGGGTATACGTGATATGTATATCCCTTAGTTCGGATGAGACACATGATTGGGCATGGTTGAAAAAAGCGGAGGTTCCGTAATTGTTTTGACTTGATACCCAATCGTTATTGAAATATACTTTCCATTGTGCATCAACGCAGTTCCCAAAATCGTCAATTATATAGTCGCAAGCTCTTTTTGCAACCCATTCATTATTTTGCCATACTTCAAAGTAATCTTGAACAAGAGTGCCGTCTTCCAAATAAGTTCGGGTGTTTCGGTCGTAATTAATCCATACAGTATCCATTATTTGTCTTGTTATGGTCGTTATGGTGCCCGTCTCGTCATATTCATAAAACGATCTTCCGTGGTCATACCAACTTGAGGAGTTATTATACATTTGTAGTAAGGAGCTTGAAAGACGGCCATTTTCGTAAGTATAGGTTTCTAAGGACCAATTGTAGCCATAATATTGTTCGCATTTGGAGCTCAAAAGGCCATTATCATAAGTATATTTCCATTGGTAATATATCTGATTCGTATTGATCAATCTCCATATTTCATCAACCAATAGGCCTTCATCATTATATGAATAAAGGAATTCCAATTGTGTATGGTCATCTTGACCAAACACATAAATATCCTCTAACATGTAAATCAAATGGTCTTGTTCATCGTATGAATAATCGTATTCCCAGCGATATTGCCAACCATTGTCATTTTTTTCTTCCATTCTGCATGATTTAAGCCTATTATTATCATCATAATCGAAAAAATATCTTGCAGATGGTTTCCAGTCATTAGCGTTGTCAAGCTCATAGTCGTTTATTATGCTGATTTTTCCATTGGGAAGATAGACGAAATCAGACTTTTGTTGAATGAAATATCGATATTCGTGACCTGTAGTAGATTGTTCGATTTTCCACCAATTCCATAAAATATGGTCAACTTGGAACTCGGGGTTAGGTATATTATGACCTTCAAAATAAGGGCTGTTAGGTAAGAATGTGCTGAAAACTTCTTGGCTTTTTCCGTTAAGCACAAGCAATAATATTGTTGCGAATAGAAGAACCTTTTTCATTGTATTAGTATTCAAACTCTCCAAACTCACTCTTTATCGTCAGCCGCTTCACATCCGAAGCCTCCACGTGTCCAATAATCTGGCTATCAATATTGAACTCCTTGGCAATGGCAATCATTTCATTGGCGGCCTTTTCGTTGGTATAGATCTCCAAGCGGTGGCCCATGTTGAAGACTTTGTACATCTCGTGCCAGTCCGTGCCCGAGGCGGCTTGGATCATCTTGAACAAAGGCGGCAACGCCAGCATGTTGTCCTTCACAATGTGCAGTTTATCAACGAAATGCAGTACCTTGGTTTGGGCGCCACCGCTGCAATGGATGATGCCGTGGATCTGCTTGCGGAACTCCTTCAGAATCGGGATCATCAGCGGGGCGTATGTGCGGGTGGGAGAGAGGATGAGTTTGCCCACATCCACGCCTGGGACCTCGGTGGGGTCGGTCAGTTTATGCGGACCAGAATACACCAACGCTTCGGGGATACTGTGGTCATAGCTCTCATCGTATTTCTCTGCCAGATAATGATTCAACATGTCGTGGCGGGCTGAGGTGAGTCCGTTGCTGCCCATGCCGCCGTTGTAGCTGTCCTCGTAGGTGGCTTGTCCGTAAGAAGCAAAGGCCACGATGACATCGCCGGGTTGTAGGTTGTTCTCAATCACTTCGTTACGTCTGATTCTTGTGGTCACGGTACTGTCGACGATGACGGTGCGAACGAGGTCGCCCACATCGGCGGTCTCGCCGCCCGTGAGCCAGATGCCGATGCCCAGGTCACGGAGTTTCTGCAAGAAATGCTCTGTCCCGTTAATCAATGCTGAAATCACCTCGCCTGGAATCAGGCTCTTGTTGCGCCCGATGGTTGAGGAGAGCAGCATGTTGTCGGTCGCGCCTACGCAGATGAGATCGTCGGTGTTCATCACCACGGCGTCTTGTGCCACGCCTTCCCACACGCTCATGTCGCCCGTCTCTTTCCAATAGAGGTAGGCGAGTGACGACTTGGTTCCCGCGCCGTCGGCATGCATGATGTTGCAATACAATGGGTCGCCGCCGAGGATGTCGGGGATGATTTTGCAGAATGCGTTGGGATACAAACCCTTGTCAAGGTTCTTGATGGCGTTGTGGATGTCTTCTTTTTCGGCTGAGACGCCGCGTTGAGCATATCTTTGGTTGTCCATTTTCTCCATTTTTACTATGGCTTATGGCCTATGACTATGGCCAACTTTCATTGGTCAAGTGGCCATAGGCCATAGTCATAAGCCATAGTCCAATTATTTGAACTTTAACTTCTTTTCTTTGGTGTCAAACTCGAAGTTGCCGAGTTGCTTCATGTTCTTCTGTCCGATGACCCACTGCTCGATCATCTTGCTGACGACTTTACACTCCACATTGTAGAGCGAACGGCCTGCGATTCTCACTTCCTTGATGACGACGATGGAATTGTTGGCAATGCCGCCCGTGGTGAGGATCTTTTCTACATCGCCCTTGAAGTCATCTGCGGTGATGCGACCGTCTTTCAGCAACTCTAAAGCACGGTTTTCACTGACACAGAAGTCTGCATTTTGGCTGTAGGTGAATGGTTCCTTGTAGCCGTCCACGTTGGCAATGAAGTTGAAATAGCCCTTCTTGTCGACTGTGAACATCTCGCTTTGGTCTTCCTGCGGGTTGATGGCGATGTTGACGGTGCCGCCTTCTTTGATTTCATCACGCGGCACATAGTCCTTGCTCAAGATGCGGAACTCTGTACGACGGTTCATCTGGTGGGCGGCTTCCTTCACTTCGGTATTTGGCAACTTGTTGATGAAGTCTTCAGTGAGTCTCGTGCCAGCCTTGAAGGTGTAGCCTTTTACGGTGATGTCGTTTTGGATGGTGCGAGGCACTCTCTCGCCGTAGCCCTTGGCTGTCAAGCGCAACGGGTCGATACCACGGATGATGAGGTAATCAACCACACTTTGGGCACGCTTCTGAGACAGTATATCATTGTGTTCGTCAGTATCACGAGCATCGGTGTGTGAAGCCAACTCGATAGTGATGGTCGGGTTGACTTGCAGCGTTTCAATCAGGCCTTGCAGCGAGTCCTCAAACTGGGGCTTGAGGTCCCATTTGCCCAAATCATAAAGGATGTCGGGCAACATGATGGGCTCCTGAGGAATAGGTTCAATATCATAATCCTTTTCAATATCCTTGCTGAACTCCAGTCCGATGGTGGTCTCCTGTGCGGTCAAGGTGAAGTAGTTGTCCTTATCGATGCTGATATCGTAAGTCGTGTTCTTATTGATTTGGCTATCGCTGAAGTTGAAGTAGCCCTTGTCGTTGGTGCGCGTCATGATGTTGGACCCATCACTGCCAATCAAACGCACGGCAGCATTGCTCACAAACTGCTTGGTTTTGGCATCCTTGACCGTTCCTGAGAAGGTAAACAGAACGGGCGGCTCCTCAAAGTAATAAATATTGTCCAAACCACGGCTGTTGCCACGGTTGGAGGAGATAAAGCCTCGCTCATCATTAGGATGGAAGACAATGGCGAAGTCGTCGCCTGTAGAGTTAATCGGGTATTTCAGGTTACGAGGTTCCCCCCATTCGCCAGCAGTGTCCATGGATGAGACAAAGATGTCGAGCCCGCCCATACCACCGTGACCATCGGAGGCGAAGTAAAGAACTGTGTCATATCTCAAGAAGGGAAACACTTCGTTACCAGCCGTATTGATCCGCTCTCCGAGATTGAAGGGATGCTTGAAGGGTTCAGTGGCATTCTCACGCATGGCTACCCAGATGTCGTTACCACCAAAACCGCCCTTGCGTTCAGCAGCAAAGTACATGATGAGCTCATCACTCGAAAGGGTGGGATGACCGACAATGTCCAAAGTGTCGACGCCGGCAATTTCCACAGGGCGCGCCTCCGAAAAGGCTCCCCCACTCTTTCCTGCCACCATGATTTGACAGCCGTTTTTCTTGTGGGCTCCATTTTGGCAGCGGGTGAAATAGAGTTTCGTGTATTTTGAGTTCATGAAAGGTGAGCCTTCGCTGGCATTCGTGTTGATGTTTTCGCCTTCATCGGCCAAAACAGGAGTACTCCAATCGCCCTTACGATCCTGCTTCGAGGTAAAGAAATCAGCAAACTCCTGACCCGTGATGCCATCTTTTTCCTTACCTGTAGCAGCATCACGGTTGGAAGTGAAGATGATTTCATTATAATTGTTGTTGATCCAGCAAGCGCCATAGTCGGAGTCCTTGGTCGAATTCACTTTTTTCAATTCAGTGAGCTGATATTTCGATGGGTTTTCCATCCACTCCTCAATCATCCGAGTCGTCTCCACACCTAACGGTCCTCGTGGGTCGTCGGGCATTTTTTCGGAGTACGTCTCATACATCTCAATGGCTTCCTTGAACTTTTGGTTCATCTTATAGGTCTCAGCCAGATAGAGATAAACTTCGGGATGGGTATTGGGATACTCTGTTTTCAGCAGGCGCTTGTAATAAGGCTCGGCACGCTTAGTGAGACCGATAAGCCGGTAGCACTCACCCATCTGGAAGCTGATGCGATTGCGCTCGTCCTTGTTACGGCGCACCTTGCGGTAGGCTTTCTTGTAACGGTCGGCAGCCTCTGTGTACTGCTTACGGCCAAAGGCCAAATCGGCATTTTTGGCTGGATTTCTTCTCTGTGCATAAAGGTCGGAGCTCATGAAAATGAACAGTGCCGACATCATAATAAGGAGGTATCTTTTCATAGACATTAAATCTCTAATGGTAGAAACGCACAAAAGGCACTAATATTATCGGACAAAAGTACAACAATTTGGGGAAACAGAGAAAGAGTTTGACAAAAATGTATCGGATGACACACAAAAACAATTAAATCTGAGGGTTACGAAAAACAATTTGAGGATATGTGCAAAAAACCACTTCATTTCTCTACAAAGCAAAAAAAATCCTAATTTTGCATGCGTAATAAACACAACATTGCAGTCAACAAAAACCTTACAGCCATGAAAAAATTCCTTGTTTTACTCCTCGCACTCTCATTGAGTGGATTTACCACCTTTGCGCAGATGCAAGCTCGCATCGGATACGATTATGACACGCCCAACATCGGGGCGACCCTTAATGCCATGCGGCCTTTAGGCGAACTAAAGGTCAACACGACACCGGGCAGAAGCGGTGGCACTGGAACGTATGACGACCCTTACATTGTCGCCTCAGCAGAGGAATTAACCGAAATTGCGACACGTGTCAACAGTGGCACCGAAGCCAGCGGAGACATCTTCCCCAACGGCAACCCTGGCTATGCCGACCAGTATTTCCTGTTGGACAAAGACCTTGACCTCAGCGACTACACGCCTTGGATGCCCATCTCCATCCCTGGAGAGAAAATCTTCTTTGGTCACTTCGACGGTGGTGGGCACACCATCACCCACCTCACCACTGATTACAGCACCAACAACTCCAACCAAGGCCTGTTTTCCGTCATCGGGGCCAACGCCTCCATCAGCAATCTCAGCATTAAGGACAGCCAAATTAATGGGGAGATATACACAGGAGCCATTGTAGGTGCGGCTGGCGAGGGTTCCGAAATCTACAACTGCCATAATTACAGCGATGTAAACACTACTTTCTATTACACAGGCGGTATTGCAGGTGCCAGTTGGGGTGTAATCGATAATTGCACCAACAGCGGAAACATCTATTCTGACATGGACTTCGTTGGAGGCATCGTCGGTGACTTCTATGGCGTACTTACCAATTGCGTAAACACTGGCAACATTAGCGGCACCACCTCTGTTGGCGGCACCATCGGCTACAGTGCCAATGCGGCCATCGACCACAACGTAAATGCCGGAAACATCTTTGCCTCAAGTGTTTACTCTGGAGGTGTGGTCGGTTTCGTGACCAACTATGACTCTGAGAACACCACAGCCTACCTCCTGAACTATGGTGGTGTATTCGGGCCATCGGCAAGAGCCGCCATCGGTTACCTTTGGACCGAGGAAGGCCAACCCAGCCATGCCAACAACTGCTACTATGACTGCCAACTAACCGACAAGAAAGGCATGGCACCTGGCAACGACGTGGAAGGTGTGGCCGAGCCCCGTTTTACCCACGAGATGATTGGTTTTAACATGACTGACCTTCTGGGTTCTGGGTGGACTTTTTATGAAAACAACTACCCCTATCCAGGCCTTGAGAATTATTGTCCAACTCGCTTCGTTGCCGTTGCTCCAGTCAGCTTACGCTATATATCAGAAGATGAATACGATAGCTTCGATAACGTTCGTGACGACTTCCATATCTTCAATGACTTCTACGGTCTAAGTTGGGAAAGCACAACAGGAAAGGTCAGTTTCTATGAAAACTTTGCTCAACTGCTTGATATCGGACAAGATACTTTGGTCGTCACCCTTGATGATGCGAAAAAAGAGAATATTATCAACATCACTGACATGCTCAAAGTTTCGGATTCCCAGTCGGAACCCATCGAAATCTACCCCAACCCTGCCTCCGAAATGGTAATAATAAAAGGTATCGCCGCTAGCAAGACACAAGTCTACAACGACCTAGGACAACTCGTCAAGGTTTTCGAAGGCAATGAAACCGCTGTCGAAAGTCTATCTAAAGGCATTTATCTGTTGAGAATCACCGATAATTTAGGAAACATTCACAAAAAACAATTGGTGGTACGTAAATGACAATTCCAACAGCCATTTGACATTATGGGAAAAGCCGCTGTTTCAGTGGCTTTTTTCCGTTTATCAGCAAAAAAAATCCGCCTTCCCTTGGTCGACAATAAGAAAAAAGTCGTATTTTAGCCGATTATTTTGATGTTGAATTGTTGGCAGTTGAATTGTTTAATTGTTTGACAATCGCTGTAGACAATTACAACATCTGCGAATGCAACAACAATTAAACAGTTAAACAATAAACAATCAACAACATGACTATCAAAGATTTGGAACCGAAAGGCGTGTTCAGCAATTTTTACAGCTTAACGCAGATTCCACGCCCTTCGAAGAAAGAAGCCAAAGTGATTGCCTTCATGAAACAATGGGGCGAAGACCACGGCCTTGAGACTATGGTTGACGACTGCGGCAACGTCATTATGCGCAAACCTGCCACTCCTGGCATGGAGAACCGTAAAGGCGTCATCCTGCAAGCCCACTTGGACATGGTCCCGCAAAAGAATGCCGACAAGGTACACGATTTCGAGAACGACCCGATTTAGACCCACATCGAAAACGGTTGGGTAAAGGCCAACGGCACCACCCTTGGCGCCGA
>JAEEGJ010021728.1_pt1 | contig 13753 bp, 15 predicted proteins | sample 8958761 | NCBI WGS metagenome assembly JAEEGJ01 (sample SAMN16246546, study PRJNA631951) | gut metagenome | biome: gut microbiome; feature: rumen; material: RS-attached | host: Bos | place: Iran: Karaj | collected 2018-10 | reverse complement strand
TTGTTATGGCATTAAATAATGTTGATTTACCTACATTAGGTAATCCTACTATACCTGCTTTTAATGACATAATATACACCTCAATTCCTTTGTTATTATATAAAAAAACAATTGAATATTCAATTGTTTTATGTACCTATTCTTCCACCAATTCCTATTGGTAAACCAATTAGATGCCATCCTACTATTATTATCAATAATACAACAGCTGTTGCTAAAGAATATACGAATTGATATTTTAGTGTTTTTAGCAATGGAATAGGTTCTTCTTCTTGATTATATTTTTCGATATATGCTAGATATATAGCAAAATATGCAAGTAATGGTGTAATACCAATTGTAGCACATTCAGCAAAACGAGCAATTACTTGAGCAAATTCTGGACTTAAGCTATTGTTCATGAAAACTGGAATTGCAGTTGTTGATATTATAGCCCATTTAGCTGATGGACCAGTTAACACTAACGTAGATACTGCTGTAATTAGGAATAATACTACTACTAACGCTGTTCCACTTATACTACCATTTTTTAATATATTAGCTAATGATACCGTAATTACAGTACCAATATTACTCTTTTTAAATATGTTTATTAACATTGATCCTAAGAAGATTAATATTAATGTTCTACCTGTACCATCCAATGAATGGGATAAGTCTTCACAGAAATCATTGTTATTCTTAATTGTCTTAGCACCAATTCCGTAGAATAGTCCTAAGATAATAAAGAACATTGTTACAACAAAGACGAATCCATTACTAAAGAATGAGTTGTAACTAAATAATTTATCAATATAGAACTTTTGACTATAGTCTAGTAAGTTACCAGACAATGGTAATCCTGGAATTATGTTATATATGAATATTAATAAGTATAAAGCTCCTGCTGTAATTGAGAATAGTAATCCTCTATATTCTCTTCTACCTAGTCTTAATTCTTTCTTTTCGTCCTTATATTCATATTTAACAATATTTTGAGAAGTATATCTTTCTGTAATTATAGTAATGATAAAAGCCAGTAATACTATAGCAGCTGCCATTATAAATATAAAGGCTCCTGTACCTAAAGCATAACTTGGATCTATGTTATTAGCATTAGCTAAAGTATAGTTCATCATATCACTATCGACGGCGGTCAATAGTATACTTATACCACTACCACACGTTAATGCCGCATATACAGATACAATACCTAGTATTGGATTTCTACGGCCATAACTAAATAGTAATGCTGCGATAGGAATCATTATTACATATCCTAAATCACCTGCAATACTTAGTAATATACTTATTAATACTAACCAGAATGTAATTGTATATTTTTTACAATATTTGGTAAGAATAGTAAAAGTTGTTTTGATAAAACCACTTTTTTCCATAATACCAATACCAATAAGTACGATAATTAAACTACTTAATGGAGTAAAGTTAGTAAAGTTTGATACTGTAGAAGTAAATATATATTTAATTCCACTTAAACTAAATAGAGAGTCTACACTTTCACTTGTTGCAATATATTCTCCAGTTAGTATATCAATTTTGTCATATGTTGCTTCAAATCCTATTAAGTGAAGAAAACCACTTAATATAATTGTGGCAAATATAAGGATAAGGAAAGTCATAACAGGATTTAAAGTAACTTTTTCTTTAAACTTGTTCATTATTTCCACCTTCAACTTTTTTTAATTTTTTCTCAAATTCTAATCTATCCATCATTATTTCACGATTACAATTTAAGCATTTTATTTTTATGTCGACACCAGTTCTAATGATTTCCCATTCGTTTGTACCACATGCATGTTGTTTTTTCATTACAACTTTGTCCCCTAATTTATAATTACTTGCCATTATGTACCTCCACTTGTGGGAATGGAACACTTACTTTGTTCTTATTCAATGTATTTAGAATAATTCTATTGGCTTCTCTCTTAGCTGCCCATTGTTTTTCTCTCTTACATTTGAATTGAACTAAGTAATTAACACTTGAATCAGCTAATTCACTAATACCCAAGTATGTAGCTGTTTCTGGTGTTACATTCTCAATTTTTTCTATTTGAGGAATAATTTCTTTGTTAATTATTTTTTCTAATTTATCTATATTTTCACCATATGGTAATGGAATAGCAATTTGAACAACTTGATCTTTTTGAGACAAGTTTTTTAATTCCATTATATTTCTATTAGCAATTATTAATACTTCGCCATTAACATTTTTAATCTTAGTACTTTTAAAACCGAATTCTATTACTTCACCTGTGAATCCATTGTATGAAACAATATCTCCTACGATAAAGTAGTTTTCAGTTATTATACTAATTCCATTTATAATATCTTTAAATGTATCTTGTAATGCTAATCCGATAATAGTAGCTGTAACTCCTAATCCGGCTATCATACCTTTTACATTAACACCATATATACTTAATATTGTCAAAAGTGCTGAAGCAACTATTATTACTTTAGCAATATTTTTGAATAAATTTGTAACTGTTTTTCTTTTCTTTACTTCAAAACTGTTTTTTGTATTATTAATTAAATTTTCTAATACAATAGCTATTGTTTTGTAAATGAAGTATGAAATAGCTATGGTAATAATTACACCATATACTTCTTTTTTAGTTATTATATTAATAACGGCTTTTAAAAAATTTGTCATTATTCACCATCCATATTGATACCAAGTATTTCAAGAATTCTATCTAGGTCGTTGTCAGAATCATATGGAATTTCTATTTTTTTAGGACTAATTTTTACTTTAGTTCCTATTTTTTCACGCATTATACCTTCATAAATAGAATGTCTAGCATTATATACTGGTTCCCTTTTTATTTTTACTTTTTTAGGAATATCTTGTGTACTAGTTAACTTTTCTGTTTCTCTAACACTTAATCCCTTATTAATTATTTCTTTAGCTATTTCATCTATTTGATCTGGATCTTCTAGCTTACTTAGTACTCTAGCATGACCCATTGTTATTTTGCCATCTCTAACTAATTCAATAGTTTTTTCTGGTAAACGTAATAATCCTACTAAGTTAGTAATATAACTTCTACTCTTACCAAATTTCTTAGCAGCTTCGTCTTGAGTTATACCACTTGTTTCGATTATTTTAGCAAATGCTTCTGCTTCTTCAATAGGATTTAAGTCTTGTCTTTGAATATTTTCTATTAAAGCTATCTCCATCATTTCTTGATCAGAGATTTCTCTAATAATAGCAGGTATTGTAGTTTTACCAGCTATTTTTGAAGCACGAGTTCTTCTTTCACCAGCGATAAGTTCATATCCTTTTATACTTTTCTTTACGATGATTGGTTGAATTACACCATGTTCTTTTATAGATTCAGCGAATTCATTTAGTGATTCTTCATCAAATTCTTTTCTTGGTTGATAAGGATTACTTCTAATTTCATTTAGAGGTATTTCAACGATATCACTTTCTTTTGTTTCATTAACAATTCTTTTTTCAAAATTATCAAAGTCAATAACTTCGTTAGTAAATAATTGTTCTAGTCCTTTTCCTAAGGCTTTTCTTTTAGTCTCACTCATTTCTACTAATCACTTCCTTTGCTAAGTTTTGATAAGCAAGCGTTGCTCTACTAGTTGGATCATAATCACTTATTGGTTTCCCATGACTAGGTGCTTCTACTAATCTTACTAGTCTTGGAATTATTGTATTAAACACTTTATTTTTAAAGTATTTTCTTACTTCTTCTATTACTTCTAATCCAATATTTGTTCTTCCATCTAGCATTGTTAGTAATACACCTTCAATACGAAGATTTGGATTCATATTAGATTGAACCATTATGATTGAGTTTAATAATTGTGTGATACCTTCAAGAGCAAAAAATTCACATTGTACAGGAATAATTACTGAATCACTAGCTACTAAGGCATTCATAGTAGTAATACCTAGTGATGGTTGGCAATCAACTATAATAAAATCAAATTCATCTGTAATTTTAGCTAGGGCATTTCTAAGTTGTTCATTTTGATGAAATTCAGAATTCTCTAGCATATTTTTAACAAATTCTACATCAATACCCGCTAGATTTATTGTTGATGGAATTAAAGATAGGTTTTCAAATTTAGTTTTGATAATACCTTCTTCAATAGTGCAAGCTCCAGTCATGATATCGTAAATATCATATTGGAAGTCTCCACTGTTATATCCAAGTCCTGTTGAGGCATTGCCTTGAGGATCTAAATCTACTAATAATGTCTTTTTACCTTCTTTACCAAGAGCGGCAGCTAAATTTATACTAGTTGTTGTTTTCCCTACTCCACCTTTTTGGTTAACAAGTGAAATTATTTTTGCCATATTACGTACCACCTTTTTTGTGCATTATTTCTCTAAAATATTTTATCATATATATGATATATTGTCATAGTAATTTGAAAAGTTTTTTTAGATAAAAAAGGGAAACATCACATTTTTGTTTCCCTATTTTTCTTCTTGGTCTAAGGCATCTTTTAGTTCTTCTTTATTCATTTTTGAATAACCTTTAATACCTTTTTCTTTAGCCTCTTCTTTTAGTTCTGTTAATGTTTCATTTCCTTGATCATTATTATCATCTTTTTTGTCATCTTCTGGATTTAATTTTCCAGTTTCAACTAAAGATGTAATTTGTTCTTTTGTTAATGTTTCATGTTCCATTAAGTTATCAGCAAGTAGTAATACTAATGTTTCGTTCTTAGCTAAGATTTTCTTAGCTTCTTCATAACATTCTTCAAGTATTTTACTTACTTCTTTATCAATTTCTAGAGCTACTTGGTCAGAGAAGTCTCTTGATTTAGCATAATCTCTACCTAAGAATACTCCTTCTGATTCAGTTTCTAATTGAGCTAAACCTAAGTCACTCATACCATATTTAGTAACCATGTTACGAGCGATCTTAGTAGCTTTCTTGAAGTCATCTGATGCTCCTGTAGTTATTTCTCCAAGGAAAGTTTCTTCAGATGCACGACCACCTAATAATCCAGTTATTTGAGAAATTAACTCTTCTTTAGTCATTATAGCCATTTTTTCTTCTTTAGGAAGCATCATTGTATAACCACCAGCCATACCACGAGGTATGATTGTAATTTTGTGTACTTCTTGAGCATCTGGTAGTTTTAATCCAATTACAGCATGTCCTGCTTCATGGATAGCAACAAGTCTCTTTTCTTTTTCCGTAATTCTTCTTGATGTTTTTGCAGGTCCTAATAGAACTCTGTCTGTTGCTTCATCTATTTCATCCATTGTAATTGCTTCTTTATTTCTTCTAACTGCTAGTAAAGCAGCTTCGTTAAGTAAGTTTTCTAGGTCTGCACCACTAAATCCTGGTGTTCTTTGACTTACATTACTCAAGTTTACTTCTGGAGCAAATATTTTATTTCTTGCATGTACTCCAAGAATTTCTTCACGTTCTCTAGAATCTGGTAAACTAACTGTTACTTGTCTGTCGAAACGTCCTGGACGAAGTAATGCAGGGTCTAGTACGTCTGGTCTATTTGTTGCGGCAATGATAATAATACCTTCGTTTGCACCAAATCCATCCATTTCAGTAAGTAATTGGTTAAGTGTTTGTTCACGTTCATCGTGTCCACCACCTAAACCAGTACCTCTTTGTCTACCTACAGCATCGATTTCATCGATGAATATTAAACAAGGAGCATTATGCTTAGCTTGTTTAAACATATCTCTAACTCTTGATGCACCAACACCAACGAATAATTCAACGAAATCAGATCCACTTATAAAGTAGAATGGTACATTAGCTTCACCAGCAACTGCTTTAGCAAGTAAAGTTTTACCAGTTCCTGGAGGACCTACAAGTAATACACCTTTTGGTATTCTTGCACCCATTTTTTGGAATTTCTTAGGGTTCTTTAAGAAATCAATAAGTTCTGCAACTTCTTGTTTTTCTTCTTCTAATCCAGCAACATCTTTAAATCTAACTTTTCCACCATCTTCAGATAATTTAGCTCTTGATTTACCAAAATCCATAGAGCTTGAATTACCTTTAGACATAGATTTAAATAAATAAACAGTAGCTCCAACAATAATAACAATTGGAACAACATTAACTAATACAGAAATCCAAGCAGAATTTCCTGGGTCTTTTTCAACTTCCCATTTAAATTCATTAGTTTGTTGATATTTAGCTATTGTTTCACTTGTTACTTCAGTGTTAGGAACATTAACTTTAAAATATTCATTACTTTGATAATCACTTAATTTACCAGTAATGTATAAAACACCATCACTTTTTCTTTCAGAAGTAGTAATTTCAGTAACTTTATTTTCACTTAAGTATTGTAATAATTCATTGTATGTTATTTCATGTGATTGGTTATTTCCTAAACCAAATACTAGAAGGATAACTGCAATAATTACTATTAATACAATATAAGGAACAAATTGCTTATAATTATTCTTTCTTTTCATCGACATTCTCTCCTTTTTCGTACTTAACTATTATATCATAATCCCCATTAATTGCTATATCTAAATTACTTTTTTTAAGACCAGGAATAAAAATAATAGTTCCATTGCTATCCATTATAACAGGATAAATATCTCGTTTGTCGTTTTCTATTTTATTATCAATAAAAATGTCATTTACTTTTTTACTTCCATTCATATTTTTAACATGAATTCTATCTCCATTTTCTCTAGTTCTAACAATAAGAGGTAGTTTAATATCATTACTATTTAGTCTAATAATATTATTAGATTTATCAACCTCATCTTTATCAATTATTTTAATTAAACCTACAGGAGTTTTAACTTCATCTATTAATTCATATTTATATTCTTTATTAGATAATTTAATATTGTTAAACAATAATTTGTCGTATTTTTTAGTAATAGTTATATTTGGTAATACTAAATCAATATTAGGTTTATTGCTATTAATCATCTTTAATATTTCATTTATATGATTATCATCAATTAAATATAAATCATCAGGATAATAAATTCTAATTATTTCTCTTAATAGCTTATCTTTAATAAAATCATCTAACTTATTAAATTTGTTAATATCTAATATGTTATCAACAAACATATCTTCCATATATTCATATACTAATTTGTTAACAAAATCATAATAACCTTGTGCTTCTTTATGAAATTTTAGAAATTTAAGATGAACATTACTATATTCTTCTTTAAGGACAGGTAATACATTCTTTCTATATCTATTTCTTAAATGTTCATCACTCATATTAGTAGCATCAATATAATACTTAATATTGTTTTCTTTTAAATAAGATTCAATATCATCTTTAGTCATATAGACTAAAGGTCTAATAATCTTATAATCTTTTTTATCTGTAATAATATTAAAACCAGCATATCCATTTAATGTTGATCCTCTTACTAATCTTAATAAAATAGTTTCAATTAAATCATCACCATGATGAGCAGTAAATACATATTTAGCATTATATTTTTTTACTAATTCTTTAAAGAAATCATATCTCTTTTCTCTAGCTTTTAATTCTGTATTTACCTTAGGCAAGTCATGTAATTCTCTACCTTCAAATATAATATTATTATCTTTACAATACTTTTCAACATACTCATATTCTTCTTTAGATTCTTCTCTTAAATTATGATTAACATGAGCACATACACATTTATAATTTAAGGAATTTAATACATGTAAAAGAAGCATGCTATCAGGTCCTCCTGAACACGCTACAATGATATAATCATTATCACTTATATTTAACGACTTAATTAACTCAATGCTTTCTTTCATATTTATCCCTCAAATTAAAGATAGTATACTTTAAAATAATGAAAATAACAAGAAAAAGACCCTATTATAAGGTCTTTTTAACTTCTGTATCTTGTTCTTGATTAATAACACTTTCTGCATCTTTTATTCTTCTATCAGATTCCGAATACTTATTAAAAGTATATAAACTTTCTAAATAAGATCCTAAATATAATCCCATCATTGGATAATTACTTACTAAATCATCAAATCCTTTAGATTTCATAAATCCATATAAAGCAATACCAACTAAAGATGCTCCAGTAAAAATTACTTTTTCTCTTGCATCAAAATGTTCTAATTTTTTACTATTTCTTTTATCCACTCTGTAAGAATTCTTGTTGTTATAAATTTTCATATTATCTCCTCAAATTATTTAGTTAATTCTTTTCTTTTACCATTTTTATCATATTCATAAACAGTTCCATCTGATAATGTAATTTTATTATTTACTTCTACAATTAATGTAGATGAAACTGACATAGTTCTAATTTCACCAGTTGTATTATCAACAACTATTAAATCAAAGATTGAATCGATTCTATTAGCCCATACTCCACAGCTAAGGAAATCTGATTCTAAATATCTTTTTTGTTCTACACTTCCAGATGCACCACTTGAATATCCATAAAAGAACCCAGTAATAAAATCTTTATTTTCTCCTTCAATTTCATTAATTCCATAATAAGAAACTGTATCGCTTATTGGGAATCCTAACATTTGAGAATTATGAATTCTATCATCCATAGTATCTTGTTCAATTCCATCAAAAACAGCTTTTGTAGAAATAATAGATGTATCAGTATGAACATTATCAATAAATACAGATAAATTAGATGGTAATCCAACTGTATATACTTCCATATTTAATTCTTTATCAGAAGTTATTCTCCATTCTTTTTCTCCTGAAGTATAAATAACTTTTAATTTAAAATCTTCATTATGAACATCTAATAATTGTTCAACTCCTGACATTACATTATCAGTATTATTCCCATTAGTAGTACTTAATACATCATATTCAGATACATCTGAACCTAATTCAGAACCACATCCTGTTATTGTTAAAGTTCCTGCCATTACTAATGGTAATACTGCTTTGTAAAATTTAATGTTCTTCATTAAATTACCCCCTCTAAATGTGTTTTATTCTAACACATATTAAATATTAGGACAAGAAAAAAGGAACCAAATATTGGTTCCATAGAAAACATATTAACGTTTTGAGAATTGTGGTGCTCTACGAGCTTTTCTAAGACCATATTTCTTACGTTCTTTGATTCTTGGGTCTCTAGTAATTAAACCTTCAGCCTTTAAAATCTTTCTGTAAGAAGTTTCACTGTTAGGATCAGTGTTTTCATCGTATGCTAATAATGCTTTAGCAATTGCTAGTCTGATAGCTCCAGTTTGTCCAGAGTATCCTCCACCTCTAACTACTACTTCAATATCAAATGAATTTTCGTTATTAGTAACAACTAGTGGTTGCTTTAAATCCATAACTAATACTTCGAATGGTAAATATTCGTTTACATCAACACCATTAACAGTAATTTTACCAGTTCCTGGCATCATTTTAACTTGTGCAGTTGAAGCTTTTCTTCTTCCGCTTGCTGTTATAACTTTACTCATATTCTACCCTCCTACTACATTTCAACCTTAACAGGTTTTTGAGCTTGTTGTTCATGTTCAGGTCCAGCATATACGAATAATTTCTTACCCATAGCTCTTCCTAATCTTCCTTTTGGAAGCATTCCTTTAACAGCTCTTTCAATCATTTCTTCTGGATATTTTTCAACCATTTCTCCAGCAGTTCTAGTTCTTAATCCTCCTGGGAAATCTGAATGGTTGTAGTATTTCTTATCAGTTAATTTCTTTCCTGTAAGATTTACTTTATTAGCATTAACAACGATTACATAGTCTCCACAATCGATATGTGGTGTATAAGTAACTTTTCCCTTACCTGTAAGTAAGTTAGCTACTTTTGTACAAAGACGTCCTAATGTAACGTCTGTTGCATCGATAACATACCAATTACGTTTAACTGTTTCCTTTTTTTCCATGAATGTACTTTTCATAATTTATTTTCCCTTTCCAAATGTCCGTCTTCAGAAACTTCCCACATTTCATCAGATTTCAATTTAAAAAATGTACCATTTAACATTATATGTGAATAATGTCTTAAAGTCAAACATTTTTATATATTTTGTTATATTTTACTTATAATTTACCTTTGTTAAATATAAACCACATGCAGGTGCTGTAACATACCCACATATATTCTTCTTAGCTTCTAATGTTTTCTTAACTTCTATAGGTTCTATCTTATTTCTACCTACATCAATCAATATACCAACTAAGTTTCTAACCATATATCTATAAAAGCTTTTACCATCAAATTTAAATTTAATAATATTATCTTTTTTAGATATAGATATCTTATATACTATACTATTATAATTTTCTCTTTCACCAGCAGTAAAAGCTTCATAAGAATGCATTCCGCATAAATACTTAGCAGCTTTTCTCATTTTACCTATATTAAGAGGTTTATTATAGTTATATATATAATCATTTTTAATAGGATTATATTCTCCTACATTTAAATAATATTCATATGTTTTAGAAACGCAATCAAATCTAGCATGAAATTTTTCATCTACTTCTTTAACATAATTAATATATATATAATCATCTAATAAACTATTCATTGCATCTCTTAATCCATCACATGGTATATCATGGCTTAATTCAAAATGAGCTTTTTGATCTAACGCATGAACACCTCTATCAGTTCTTCCTGCACCTTTAATAGTAATATCTTCTTTAGATACTTTCTTTAATACTCTTTCAATTTCGCCTTGTACTGTATTTAACTTAGGTTGTCTTTCAAATCCATAATATTTGGATCCATCATAACTAATACTTACTAAGTATTTCACTTTCCAACACTCCTATATATATCCTTTAATAATTCTTTATTATCTAATGTAACTTTTAAATCCGCACCTTTTCTATTAGCCATATTAATAAATCTAATAATCTTAGGTTCATCTATTTTAACCGGTTCATCAAACACATCTTTTAAGAATCCACGATAAACTTCTTTTTTATTGTTAATAACTATTAATTCATCAACTAAACCATCTAAGAATAATAAATCTTTAGTTATAACAATTATATTTTTATCACTTTTACATAATTCTTTAATTATTTGTTTAATATGTCTTACTTCTTTATAAGACATTCCTACTTCTATATGATCAAATATAATATTATCAATATTATTTAATAACACATATGTTAATAATACATATTTAAATGTTACTTTACTAATATCTTTAATCTTATAATTTAATACATTTTTATCTAAATCTAAGAAAGCAAATATATCATATATTCTTTTATTCATTCTTAAATGTCCACCATTTAAGAATTTAGATACTTTCCATTCATCATCATAATTAATACCATATGTATCAATATCATATAAATTTAAATCTAATAAGTCTCCATAAAAACCTACTATCTTTCCATTTCTAAAATCAGCAGGTATCTCTTTTGAATATACTATTTCCATATTTTAGACACCAACTTTCCTTCATCAGTCATTACTTTATCAAGTAAATCATATAATATTAAGTTTTGACTTAAATCAACAACAAATGGTAATTTTAATCCAATATATGGCATAATACTATTTCCATTTAAAACAGATTGTACATTCGAATTCATAATTGACTTAAAATTATTCATTACAACTACATTGTCAGCTCTAAGTAAGAATTCAGTATTAGTAGTAACATATATTAAACTCATACCTTTTTCTTTTATATAGTCTAATAATTTATCTATTCTTTTATCATCTAAATAACTCATTAAATCATCTATAGCTATTATTTTAGGATTAATTATTAAATACGAAAGAATTTTAATCATCATTCTATCTTCCATATATAAACTATCTAAATATTCATGTTCAATCTTTTCTAATTTAAAGTATTTTAATATATCTTTAATCTTAGTAGTTATTTCAGATGGACTATATCCTAATTCATTTAAATGATAAAATAATTCATCTGTAACGGTATCAGTATAATGAATATCATCATCTAATACACATACTAGATTATTTCTTAGGAAATCAATATCATATTCATTAATATTAATATCATCTATATATAAATCAGAATTATCTATTTTATTACATAATTTTTTTAATAAAGTTGTTTTACCAGAGTTAGTTGGACCAATAACGGCAGTTATTAATCCATTCAATTCTATATCAACATCCATTTTCTTAACTACTAACTTATCCATATTATCCCCTGCCTAATAAATACGCTTTTTATTATATCATTAAATAGTAAAAAAAGAACCATAAAATGGTTCTTTATTTATTTTTTATAACTTTAATTATACCAGTTTCTGATTCCTTTTCATGAACTTCTTCACCATAGTTTAAAGCTAGCCCTAAGACGAACATATAAGAAACAAAATATAACCATACCATCAGTAATGCTAAATTACTAAGTGATGAATATAGTAAGTTATATGTTGTCATATTTTGAGATGTATAATTATAAAACATTGTTATTATATACCATCCAACTGATGTAACAAATGCACCAGTTCCAATATTAGTTTTATCTCTTACTCTATCAGGAGCAAAATTATAAAAAACTCTTAAGAAAATATATATTACAACAATAGTAAATATAGGATAAGCAATTGTATATACATTTATTAACAATCCATATCCTGGTATTTCTTTTAACATCTCTAATAAGTTTTGACTAAAGATTGGAAATATTAACATGAATATTATTAATAACACAACCATCATAGTCATGAATATAGCTTTAATTCTTCTTTTTAACCATGTAGATTGATTAATACCATATATTTGATTAGATATAAGTATTATTGTATTACATCCGTTAGTGGCGATATAAAACATCCATACAAACATTATAATAACACCAATACCAATACCACCTTTAAATGTTGGTACTAATAATTCTACTGCACCAGGAATAAATCCTAACATATCTAAAACAGAATCTACTTTAATTTCAAATAAACCAGCAATATAAGAAGCAAATGTTACAATTGGAACTAAAGATAAAAGTATAAAGAATGCTAATTGACCAGGAAGAATAGCCATCTCTGGTTTCTTAATAATAGACCAAATAGCACTCGAATACTTTTTAAATCTGCTTTTAGCTTTATTAACAAATTTATTAGATTTGTTATTCATGTCTATCCTCTTCTAACCCTTTATTCTCTTTCATCTTAATGTAAGCTTCGTTATAGGCATCTTCAATTAATTTAGTATCATTTTCAATCATACTGAATCCCATAGCTACACCATAATCATGAGGTAATTTCTTAAATCCTTTAACTAATCTCTTCATGTAAGATAAAACTTGTTTTTCAGAATAACCTACCATATATACAAAGAACTCATTACCATCAGTTCTCATTATTTCAGAGTTATCAACTTGAGTACGTATTAATACATTAGAAGCAGCTTGAATTTGTTTATCTCCTTCTTCATGTCCTAATAAGTCATTTAATTCTTTAACTCTATTACAATCTAAAACTATACAAGCTTGAGGATAAATTCTATTTTTATTCCATACTTTAATCTTTTCATTATAATAATTTCTATTCTTTAATGAAGTTAATAAATCAATATATTTGATTCTATCTTCTTTCTTAACTTTAGTATCAAGATTTAATCTTCTTCTCTTCTTGAATGTGAAGCCAGATATTACTATAACAACAGCAAGTGATATTAAAATACCAAAAGCAATATTTGTAATAAATGTTCCACGTTTGCTTACTTTATTATAAGTAGTAACACCCATTCTTACTAAGTCAGATGGATCAATAGTTTTAGTATAAGCACTAAATAATCTATAGAATGGATCTGAATCATTTTCATATCTAAATGCATAAGTATTATCTGTTAAGTATCCTCT
>JAEEGJ010021725.1_pt1 | contig 13754 bp, 10 predicted proteins | sample 8958761 | NCBI WGS metagenome assembly JAEEGJ01 (sample SAMN16246546, study PRJNA631951) | gut metagenome | biome: gut microbiome; feature: rumen; material: RS-attached | host: Bos | place: Iran: Karaj | collected 2018-10 | reverse complement strand
AACGACAGAAGAGTCAACACCGCCGGACAGCGCCAGCAGCACCTTCTTGTCACCTACCTGTGCTTTTACAGCGGCGATCTGCTCAGCGATAAAAGCATCGGCGAGCTCGCGTGTAGTGATTCTTTCCATTTCCTCGGGACGTTTGTTTTCCATAAGCGGTACTCCTTTGTATCGTATTAATGAATATATTTATCATAACGCAAAAGCACTTGCGTCCGCAACGGAAAATCGGCTCGTTTTCTGTCTTCCCGGCGGTGGAAATGTTCACTAAATGTTTCATTTTATGCCCCATTCATTTTGAAAATGTCCCCCCATGTCTTTGATATAATTTATCTGGTGGAAATTGCTTCCCGGGAGGATGTTGGAACGATGCTTTCATTGAACGAGAATATCAAGGAAATACTGCGCGAGAAGAATCTGACACAGAAACAGATGGCCGCAAAACTGGGTATTTCCGAGTGTTCGATTTCACGTTATCTTAACGGCACGCGTATCCCTCAGGAAGAGGATGCCAGAAAGATCGCGGATTTCCTCGGTGTCTATCCGAAGGAATGGTTTCCGAATATGGAAGAGGACGGCACCGAAGGAACTGTTCCCGCACAGGAAGTTTTAAAGCCGTCACGTCAGAGCTGGGAGCAGCTCCGCACATGGCCGGAAGCCATCAAGGCTCTTTCTACGACCCACACGATCTCCGTACAGGATATCTGTCAGATCCTGCACGCGCCGAGATCCTGGGTAAACCGTTATATCCTGCCGCATATCGATAAGATCTATCTTCCGGACGGCAAGCGTGCCGGAAAGGAGATCAACACGAACTGGAAGGAAGTTGCGGCACTTCAGCTCGGGAAGGATATGCAGGACAGTACATGGTGCAGTAAAGAGGATTTCGACAACCTCATCATGGGAAGTATCCTTTCCGTTACCAAGCAGACGAAACTGATTCCGGCGGAGCTCCTTGTCCAGGACAAGAAGGCTTTTGCCGAAGAGTATAACCAGTACACGCAGCGGATCGCTGACCTTGCCAAAGAGCTCAACGAAGAACCGCTCTCTCCGATGGAGAAATATACGGAGCTTGCAGATCTTAAGAGGCAGCAGGCGGTCTGTTACCGCCGTCAGCTCAGTAACGAGGGAAGACAGATCATGAGAAGTAATCTGCCTGCCGCCGGCAATCCTGATGCGACGAAGAGTATCCCGGTACGTCTTCCGTCGGTGCCGATCGAGAAGTGGATCTTCCCGGAAGATATCAAGGATTTCGCCGAGACCGAAGAGAACGGGCACAAGTACTTTTTCAAGAACGGCTATATCCGTATCGTGCTTTCCTTTATCGATACCAACGGTAACTCTGTTCGTAAGAGTTTCTATGTAGCGGATCCTGAGACCATGTACCATAAACTGGTCGAGGAGTATGTCCTCATCAGCGAAGAGGTCTGGCAGATGTACGCGATCCGACTGATGTCACGGCGATGAGACGGGCGGGAGCGAAGATCATCAGCGTATGCTGTGCCATACTTCTTCTCCCTGGGCTTACCTGCGCGTGCAGAAAGAAGAAGGCAAAGACTACGGATGATGCTGCGGTTGCCGAGAAGCAGATCCGCAACACGGTCGATGATTATTTTGCCTACATCAAGATTGCCAAGACCGACAAGATCAATTCCCTGTGTGAGGATGAATCCTATTCCGATGACCGTATCCGGAGCATCACTTCGAAAGTGGGTTCCAAGGTATTTGAGGCGGCGTGCAGACGTGTCTCTGCACAGATACTGAGTATTACACCTGCGGAAGATGAGGGGATCGTGAAGGTGAAGCTTACTTACTGTGATCCCGATTATGTGACCGAGAAGGCCGGTTCGGACGGTTACAAGGATAGCACGCGGCTTGCTGAGTATATCGATTCCGCGCCTTCCGCGTCAAAAGAACTGTCCCTGGTACTTCGCTGTAAAGAAGGCCCATGGAAGATCGTTGCCAAGAGTGTCGGGGATATTTTCTCGACGGTTTTCGGCTTCCTGGAAAAGGACGGTCTGATTGCTTCGCCGAAGGAGACGATAACATCTGCCCCCGATATGTCGATGTCTGTTTTCGATGCCTACTGGGTAGATCCGAAGGGAGAGGAGACGAGCGGATACCACTGCTCGGAGGCTGCGGTCTGCCTTTACGTATATACGTGGAATACCTACAGTAATGCAGAGATCACATACGAGTATTATGACACCGCATGGAATCTCGTTTACACCAATACTTTCCTCATGAAGAATAACACCGACTGGATCGCCTGTGCATGGAATCCGAATAAGATGATTCCGGAGGGAAACCTCTACTGCCGTCTCTACGATCCGAACGGAGACGAGTTTCTGACAACGATGACGCATATTTATCCGAACGGGGAGATCCTGCCGTTTGCCATCACGTTTACGGATGACGGTTACTGGGCGGATGGATCCGGACTTCCGGTAGATATCTATCCTGCGGAAACACAGATCATGGAATACCACACGAAGTCACTGAAATTCTATAAAGATCTGGATCTGGTCTATAAGTTCGTCGACGATGAAGGGAATGTTCTTTATGAGAACACGATGCAGGTAAAGGACCTGACAGATACATTCGTATTCACATGGAACAGAGAAGGTCTGGAGCCGCTTCTTCAGGAGCCTTCGGAAACAGAGGAGACCGGAACGTCTTCCGCTTCGGAGACAAGTGATCCTACAGAGACGACACTGCCGCCGGAGCCGAAGTTTATCACGCTGGAAGTAACGACTTCCGGGGGACAGATGTTCCTTATCACCCAGATCGAGATCCAGTCACCGGTCGAGGCGACAGCGCCTTCTGTATCCGAACCGCAGGAGACACAGTCGTAAGTTACTCGACCGGAACGACGATCACGTTCCAGGACAGAGGACGGATCTCCGTTGTAAGAATTCCTTCGTTAAGTGATACTCCCGTACGATCCACCGGAGCAAACTGACTGTCATTATCCGGAGACGTAACTGCAGAGATATCGGCTGATGCGATCTCCATATGCTTTACCGCGCCCGTGGAAGTGAATCCGCGAAGATCCAGATCCAGCGGATACGTCTCGCTTTCATTTCTGTTGATCACGAAGATGGAAAGGTTTCCGGATTCCTTATCCCATGCTGCCGCACAGTCGACGAAATTTACGCCGTTCTTGCCGGTGTATTGGGAAGTGTCATCGATGGCATATCCCGGCATGTCGTAGGTCTCGGAATCGACGCTGACCTGCATTGAGATACCGCGGGCAAACTTCAGAAGCTGCATATATGCGTAGTGGGATGCCGTGCGCCATACGCGGTCGTGATTGCTGGCACAAAGGGCAAAAAGACCGCCGGTCATGCAGCCGATCTTGACACGGTCCGCGTGACGGAGAAATGCCAGCTGGATCGAAGTCATGGAGAGCATGTGCTCCATATCTCCGCCCGGGAAGACGTGTTCCTTCATGTTATCGGGATCGTGAAGGATGTATTTTCTTTCGGGATCGACGCGGTAATGGATGCGAGCCATATTGTAGCGTCCCCAGCCGGGGTTGAGTTCCTGGTTCGGACGGATCATGCCGCCGAACTCATCGAAGGAGATCATCATCTTTTTCGGGGAACGGTGCTTGGATGCGACAAAATCACACATGGCTACTTCCGTATTGATGAAGTCCTCGTAGTAGAGAGAACCGCCGAGAAGGGCGCGAAGGTTGCCCGGAGGTGCGCTGTGGTAGTGGTGGACAGACAGATAATCGACCACGTCGTAGCACTGGTCGAGTACCTTCTCATCCCACTCCGGGAAGTGTTCCATGAACGGTGCGGATGAACCGCATACCGCAGTCTTGATGGTCGGGTCGATCCACTTCATGGCCTTCGAAGTCTCCTGGCAGAGCACGCCATAACCGCGCGGATCCTTTTCCCAGGAGCCTAGCTGCCAGGGTCCGTCCATCTCGTTTCCGAGATACCAGGTATCGACGCCATACGGCTTCTCGTGTCCGTATTTGCGGCGCAGGTCGGACCAGTAGGTGCCGCCTTCGTGGTTCGTATATTCCACGATATCTATCGCATCCTGCATCGTACCGGTGCCGAGGTTTACGGTATAAAGAGGAGCCGTGCCGGCTTTTTCCGCCCATTGCAGATATTCATCGTGACCGACTTCATTGGTGATGTACTGGTACCATGCCGGATCGAGGTGGACCTTTCTCTGGTCCTTCGGTCCGATGGAATCCTTCCACTGCCAGGCCGATACGAAGTTGCCGCCGGGAAGACGAACGGCCGGAAGTCCTGATTTTTTCAGACCCTCGATGAAGTCGCCGCGAAAACCCTGCTCATCTGCAGTCGGGTGCTTCGGGTTATACATCGTTCCGTTGACCATGGTTCCGATCGGTTCGAGAAAAGCACTGAACAGTCGGGGAGAGATCTCTCCGATGGAGAAATCCGGGTGGATGGTAATACGTGCACGTTTAGCCATGTTTCGTACCTCCTTGACGGGTGAGATTTATCGGGGTTAGTTCTTACCGGTCGAGATCTTCTTGATCCATTTTCTGCTTCGTAATCGCCAGACGCACCAGATGGTCTTGGCGATCTGGTCGGACTTAAGGAAGAAGTAGATCCAGAATGCCGGAAGCTCGAAGATGAATCCTGCGAGAATACCCAGCGGAAGGGCCATAGCCCACAGGAAGATATTGTCTGCAAACATCAGGACCTTCGTGTCGCCGCCGCCGCGGAGAACACCCTTGGTCATGATGCTGTTGGCTGCCTGAAAGATGATGATCAGACTGATTGCGTTAAGGAGCTGGTAAGCGATCGAGACAGCCTCGGCGGTCGTCTCTTTACCATATGACTGGATGACGGGCGTCTTCGTAAAGAAGATGAAGAGCGCCGACAGGAATCCCAGCGCGAAGCCCATGCCCAGGAAGAGCCAGCCCTGTTCCTCGGCCTGTTCCTTTTTCCCTTTTCCGAGGGTCTGACCGGTGATGATGGCACCTGCCTGGCAGACGCCCTGGATGAGGACGGTGCTGAGCTGCTGGGTAACCGTTGTGATGGAGTTTGCCGCGACAAAATCACTTCCGAGATGTCCGATGACCATGGTGACGGCGTTGTTGCCGAAGGCAAGGATTGCGTCACTGATGAGTACCGGGATGCAGACACGCAGGTATTCGGAGATAAGGGTCTTTGTCTTCATGAACATATGGCGGATCCGAAATCCGATCTTCGTGTCAATGATGACCAGATATCCGAGGTCCAGCATCGCTTCGAAGACACGGGCGATGAAGGTAGCGAGCGCGGCGCCTGCGATACCCATCTTCGGCGCACCGAAATGACCGAAGATCAGGATGTAGTTACCGGTAAGGTTCACTACGAGAGCACCGATCGATACATAAAGAGGGAATTTGGACTGGCCGACGCTTCGGAGAACGATGGCGATGACCAGGGAAAGACCTAAGAAAAAGAAGGTCAGTGTAGACCAGCGGAGATACGTGGCGCCAAGGCTGATGAGCTCTTCTTTTCCTGTGTAGGAGGTCATGATGAGCTTCGGCATAGCGATCGCGCCGATGGCAAATACCGTCGCGAAGAGAAGCATCAGACGGAGCATCAGACAGACAGTCTGCTTGAGGGAGACATCTGCTTTCCCGACATTGTCGTTGGCCTTTTTCATGCCGTAGTAGCGGGAGACCAGAACGGAAGCACCCATGCCGAGTCCCATACAGAAGATCTGGAAGATCAGGACGTAGGCGTTTGCCAGAGAGGCGGCGGAGAAGGTGTCCTGCGAGTAATGACTGAGCATGATGTTGTCGAGCATACCGACAAAAACAGTGACCAGTGTCTGCAGGGCGATCGGGAATCCGAGGACAAATACTTTCTTGTAAAAATGCGCGTCTTTCTTAAACAGCTTCATGATGAATTATGTCATTGCTTCTCCTTCTTTCGGGGATCCGTCGTAGTGCTTTTTCTTATTGCGGAAAATGAGCATAACAGTAACGATCAGTGCAAGGATCTCCGCAACAAGGCTGGCGGCCCAGATGCCGTTGAGGTCAAAGAAATGCGGCAGGATGATGATCGCCAGTACTTCGAAAAGAAGCGTTCTCAGGAAGGAGATCAGCGCGGATATTTTACTGTTGTGAATAGCGGTAAAGAATGCGGAAGTAAAGACGGCAAGCCCCATGACCATATAGGACTTGCTATGCAGAGAAAAGCCTTCTTCCGTCATGTGAAGAAGTGCTTCATCATGGCCGAAGAAGAGCTTGGCAAACGGGCCTTCGATGCAGAGTGCGATGCCATAAAGGACGAATCCCATGACGATTACAAAGACTGCGCACTTCTTAAATGTCTTATGCAGTTCGCTGTAGCTCTTGACCTCATACTGGTAACTGAAGATCGGAGCACAGCCGACGGCAAAGCCGAGAAATACTGCGCCGAAGAGGAATCCGACGTTCATGAGTACGCCGTAGGCAGCGACCCCGTTCAGTCCGACCAGACGCATGAGACGGTAGTTATACATGACGCTGGCCAGCGGGTGGAAGATCTCACTTACGAACTCGGAAACGCCGTTGGCAAATACCGGACCCATGATCTCACCGATCCACTCGGGACGGGTGAACTTGAGCGCGACTTTTTTGCTCGCGGCGATATAGATGAAGGGAAGGACACCGCCGATCAGCTGGGAGACGACGGTCGCCTGCGCAGCTCCTGTAACTCCCATGTCGAATACACCAACGAAGAGATAGTCGAGGAAGAGGTTGACCGCTGCGGAGAAAAGGTTGATCGCAAGTCCGATCTTCGGACGCTCGGCTGCAGTCAGAAAACTCTGAAAAACGTTCTGCAGTACGTAGAAAGGAATACTGAAGATGAGGATACGGCCGTAGTTCATGCAGACCGGAAGCATCTCCGCGTCCGCGCCCATAACTTTCGCCAGGGGCTCCAGAAAGATCTCTCCGAGAACGGCCAGCATGAAGGAACCGATGATCGAGACGCATGTAAGGAAAGTGAAATAGCGGCTGGCTTTTTTCTTATCTCCGCGGGCCAGTTCCTGTGCGATGATCGCCGCACCGCCGCCACCGATCATGTAGGCAAAAGCACCGATAAGGAGCGGAAGCGGAGTGATCAGTGTAACTGCGGCAAAGGCATGCTTGCCGACGTAGTTATTGACATACAGTCCATCGACGACGCCGTACATGGACGTAAAGAGCATCATAAGGATAGTAGGGAATACGAAACGGAACAGTCCGCCGTATGTGAAGTGGTCTGAAAAACGAATGTCTCGAGTTGTCAGCTTTCTCATGTGATCCCCGTTGATTGCACTGTTTTTAGGATAAAGGAATAAGTACTACCAACAAAGTAGTGTATCAGAAACAGGGGTAAAAAGAAACCGACGAAAACGAGGAAGATACAGTGCTTTTTCTAGGTATAAAAATCAATTAGTTTTGTGCAATTTTGTATTTGATATTTTTATGTCAAATGCTATTGCACGCCATTTTAGCCCGTGATATGATGATTTGGATGGCAAATACTGTGGAGTCAGGAGGCAAAAAGCCCATAAGTGTGTGTCTGGCATATATTTATGCTTATGTGAGTTGAGTATATTTCTATGCTTTTGAAGGGCTTTTGATTCAAGCGTGATGGCAAAAACAGCCAGTACTTAGCCTGCTTTCCGGGGATGTATCTCGTTCACTATGACATCCTGCCTGCAGGGCTCCTTCTAGGTTTTGGGGTTGTTTTAGATGGTTGAAACAGAGCGACACAGTATTTGCCATCCTTAGAAAACCTTGGATAAACGAAAGGCTGCCTCTTTGAGACAGCCTTTTTCTTTTGCAATTTTATGGCTTTCCCTTACAGTCCGAAAAGCACTTTTACCGCTTCTTTATCGACCTTGGAACCGATGACGCAGAGCTTGCCGGTGACGTCTGCCGCGCCGGTTCTTACATCTGCTTCGCCCGGTACATAGTCGAAGTGGATCCAGTTGCCGTCTTCGCCGGCAACGATGCCCTTGGCACGGAGGATCATGCCGAAATCCCCGCTGTCGAGCTCTTCGAGTGCTGCCTTGACTGCCGCCTCGGAGAAGGACTTTGAGGTCTCGAATCCGATGGAATCGAAGACTTCGTCTGCGTGGTGATGACCCTCGTGATCATGGTCATGATCGTGGCAGCCGCATGTGCAGTCCGGACCGTGATCGTGATGATGTTCATGCTCGTGGTCGTGATCGTGATGATGTTCATGCTCGTGGTCGTGATCATGATGGTGCTCATGCTCATGGTCGTGATCATGCTCATCGTGATCATGGTGATGATGGTGGTGATGCGCATGCTCTTCCGCTTCAAGAAGTGCCGCTGCCATGTCATCTGCGGTGAGCGGATTCTCGATCGCCTCTCTGATCTGTGTGCCGGAGAGCTGCTCCCACGGTGTGGTGATGATCTGGGAGTGGTCGTTGATCTCACGGATCAGATCGATCGCAGTGTCGAGCTTGCCCTGGGCGATGTTACCTGTACGGGACAGGATGATGGTGCCGGCGTACTTGATCTGGTTCTCATAGAACTCCTTGAAGTTCTTCAGGTAGATCTTGCACTTGCTTGCGTCGATAACGGTAACGGTGCCGCAGACCTCAGTCCCCTCGACCTTCTCAACAGCGGCGACTACGTCAGAGAGTTTGCCGACGCCGGAGGGCTCGATGAGGATACGGTCCGGAGCGTACTTGTCGATGACTTCCTTCAGTGCGGTGCCGAAGTCACCTACGAGGGAGCAGCAGATACAGCCGGAGTTCATCTCGGTGATCTCGATGCCGGCTTCCTTCAGGAATCCGCCGTCGATACCGATCTGACCGAACTCGTTCTCGATGAGGACGAGCTTCTGTCCATTATAGCCGTCTGCGATGAGCTTCTTGATGAGTGTGGTCTTTCCGGCACCTAAGAATCCGGAGAAGATATCTACTTTTGTTGCCATGTGATTTACCTTCTTTCAAAAGTGATTGTCAAAACAAAGAAGACATCAGCTGAAATAGATGATGTCGTTATCCGGCGCGTCCGTGAGTGCGAAGTTCTCTACCTGAAGGCACGGGATCGCCACAGGTGTTCCCTGGGAATCATCCCGGAAGAACCCGATCCGGCCGGTGACCTTGAGCCACTTGCCCTCGGGGAAACCGCCTCTGACCTTATGGAGGCAGAGAAGCGAGATCAGGCCGATGTCATTGGCACAGCAGGTGTAGGCCTTTCTCTGGAGTACGAAAGCTTCCTTTCTGTGTTCTCTCATGAGGGTGGCCTCGCCGGTCACGGTGATACGCTTGCCGTTATATCTCTTGACGTTGTCGAGCGCGTCAGTGTAGAACAGACCGAAGTCGTCCGGTGCGATGACGCACGGATCGTCGTCAAGATTGTAGGGGAGGAATTCCCCGATATCGATCATGTTTCCGTCCATGTCGAAGAAGGACAGATTCATGGCGGGGTTCAGTGATTTTACCGAACCACGGAGCTTAGGTATGTTATTCACTTCCGGATCGACGCGGTTGAAGATAACGTTGTCGCAGAAGCGGTAGTAGTCCGCGAACATGGTCTGCATGTTGCGGTAATAGTCGTTGTAGGTGGAGGCATCCACGATCGTGATCGCGGCGGCCAGAGCCCAGCGGTCGGGCACATCGACCTCGTCGAAGAACTTCGCCGGGGAAACAGAACCGTTCCACTCGATGAGGACTACGTCCGGATGGAACTGGGAATCAAGGTTGAATGTATTCGCCCTTGTAATCTCTTCGGTCTCGGCAGACACGATCTTCAGGGCCTTGCAGGGCGGTTCGCCCTCGGTGGGAAACTCGACTTCGCCTTCTTCGGTAAGAAGGACGAGGACTCTTTTGTCGGAAAAACTTCCATCACGAAGCCAGGAAAGAATAAATGATGTCTTTCCGCTGTCGAGAAACCCTGTAAAGAAATAAACTAAGCAATCTTCCATAACTAGTATTTTCTTATTTCACAGAAAGTTTTTCAAGCGTTAAAATTCATAAATTGAACTTACAATTTACGGCATAGTATAATGATTTAGAACAAGAACAAGGGATTTCATGTCCAGCGCAAGGAAGGAGGGTCCGGCTGCTTTGGTAGATATTCTGTCGATCCATGTCGCATTTCTGCTTTTTGAGTCGATATTCTGCTTCATGGCAGCGTTTCTCTGCGCGCTGAAAAACAGCCGTGACAAGAAGGCCGGCGTGACCGTCACGATCCTGAATGTGATGGCGGGTCTTCTTCTCTTTTTCGATTTCTTTGCATTTGTCTACGATGGCAGGGAAGGGGCTTTCGGCAGCTTCATGGAGAAATTCTCCAACATGGCCGTATTCCTTCTTTGCGACCTCTTCCTGGGCGGAGTGGTCGTATACACGAGCATAGTGCTTTTCGGAAAGTTCAGTGTGCGGCGCGGCCATCCGACGAGAATCAGGAATATCCTGGTCCTGGTGATCTCTGTTGTCGGTATGGTCCTGGTCGTTGTTTCCCAGTTTACAAACCTCTACTACGCGATCGACGAGTCGAACAACTATAAACGCGGAGAGTATTTCCCGCTGTCGGGATTTATCGCGATCTTCGGCATGTGCTTCATCTTCTCGATACTGATCCAGTACAGGAAAAAGATCGCGCTGAACCGTTTCCTCGCTCTGTTTTCTTACTTCCTGCTTCCGATCCTTGGCGCGTTCCTCCAGTTCTTTTTCTACGGATTCGCGTATATGGATATCGGTATCGCACTGTCGGTTAACATCATGTTCGTCGAGAACATCGTGCACCAGAACCAGCAGATCCGGGTCGCGGCGAGGACGGACTTCCGTACCGGTGTGGCCAATGAGAGCAGCTGTATCGAGTGGGTCAGAAGCCTGACCGGAAAGCCCGAGATCATGAAATATGCGGCGATCAGCTTTGATATCTTAAGATTCTCGTCCATCAACAGGAAGTACGGCGCAGACACCGGTAACCGGGTGCTGACGACATATGCGGAAGAAATCACCAAGGTTCTGTCGGATGAGGAGATCCTCGGACGCCAGTACGGCGACCAGTTCATCGCCATCATCTACAAGAAGAAACTTCCGAAATTCCTGGTAAAGCTTTCCGATGTGAAGATCTGCTTCGAGGATGATTCAGGAAAGGTGTGTGAAGAACATCTGTCTGCGAGAGCCGGTGTATATGAGGTCGACAAGATGGACATCATCGGTGAGGATGTTATCTCTTACGCCAATACGGCGCTCGAGCATACAAGGAGAGTCTCCGCCCACCCTGTCACATACATGACACAGGAACTGATGGATGAGATCGAGGAGCAGAAGAGATTCGAGCTTCAGATTAGAAAAGGACTGGAAAACGAAGAGTTCGAGCCATATTACCAGCCGAAGGTCAACAGCCGGACGAATACGCTCTGCGGTGCGGAGGCGCTGGCCCGCTGGAATCATGACGGCAAGGTCATCTGCCCGAGTGCTTTTATCCATCTCATGGAGCGGAATGACTCGATCTGTGAACTTGATCTTCTGATGCTTAGGAAGATCTGCAAAGATATCGCGAAGTGGCAGGAAGAGGGGATCGCTGTCCCGCCTGTCTCGATCAATTTCTCGAGAAGAAATCTGGCGGATCCGGATCTGGCGGCCACGGTCGACAGGATCGTTTCCGAGAGTGGCGTACCTAAGTATCTTATCGAGATTGAGATCACGGAAACGACGGACGAGTTCCCGATCTCTGTTATGAAGAAATTCGTAGACGGATTGAAGGAAAGAGGTTTCAGCTCATCGATCGATGACTTCGGAAGCGCGAATTCCTCGATGGCTGTTCTACGTGAGATCTCCTTTGACACCGTGAAGATCGACAAGGGCTTCATTGACCACGATCATTCGAAAGACAGAGCGATCCTCGACCATATCATTAAGATGGCGAAATCGATCGGACTGAAGATCGTCGCCGAGGGCGTCGAACAGGAGCACCAGGTCGAGACACTCAGAGCACTGGGCGCCGAGATCATTCAGGGCTATTACTACGACCGTCCGCTTCCGAAAGAGGAGATGGCTGACCGCCTCAAGAATCCGACCTACGACAAGTAAGAAAGAGATGCTTCTTCTTCCTGTGCACGAGGTGACCATATGAGGGCATTCGTGCTATAATGTTCCGTGGAAAATGTGATTTTGTAATAGAGGAGTAGTATCAGAGGGATGGGAGAAGTCTTTAGCTATCTTAAGGAATTTAACTTCGCATCCGTCGTGGTACGACTTACTCTCGCGATGATCTCGGGCGCTCTGATCGGTTACGGCCGTGAGAAGAAAGAACGTAATGCAGGTCTTCGTACATATATGCTGATCAGTATTGGAGCAGCACTTACCATCCTGATCTCTTTCTACGAAAATGAGATGCTCGCCGGAGCCTGGGCTGACACTGTTGCCAAGGTCGGCGCGAAGTTCGATGCTGCACGTTTCGGCGCGCAGGTACTCGCCGGCATCGGTTTTCTGGCCGCCGGTACGATCGTGGCTTCCGCGCACCAGCAGGTGAGCGGTCTTACCTCGGCGATCGGTCTTTTCGCGGCGGCAGTACTTGGCATCGCTTCCGGCGTGGCATTTTTCGAGTGCGTGATCCCGTCCATCGTGATCATCATCTTCTCCATGGAAGTCCTGCAACCTCTGGAGGTGCTCTATAAGCGCCGTCACAGAAACATCACGATCACGATCAAATACATCAACCATTCTGACATCGAGATGATCAAGCAGACCATCGAGGAACAGGGCGCTCATCTGTACGATATCGATCCGGAAGATGTGGATGACAACAATTACCCGTCGGCGATCTTCACGATGAAAATGAGTAAAGAACGATCTTCCCACTCGGAGATGCTGTCTTCGATCGTGGAACTTCCCTGCGTGCTCTCGCTGCACGAACTGATTTCGTGACGGAGGTACGGCATGCTGAGTTGTTTTGACGGATTAAGAGATCTTACGGCACTGAACACTGTGGTCCACCTTTTTGTGGCGATGATCCTGGGTACGGCGATCGGTCTGGAGAGATCCTACAAGAACCGTCCAGCTGGATTCAGAACGCATATCCTGGTGTGTGTCGGTGCATGTATCGCGTCGATGACAGGTATCTATCTCTACCTGAACATGAATCTTCCGACGGATATCTCCCGACTCGGCGCACAGGTCGTCTCCGGACTCGGTTTTATCGGCGGAGGAACGATCATTGTCGTCAACAATAAGAAGATCAAGGGCCTGAATACGGCTGCAGGTCTATGGGTCTGCGGTATTATCGGTCTGGCTGTCGGTGCCGGTTTCTACGAGGGCGCGATCCTCGGCACGATCCTGGTACTTCTCGTCGAGACGGTCTTCTCCGTGCTGGGCAGCAAGATACCGCACAACGAAGCCTTCCAACTCCTTGTCCAGTACAACGATAAGAACGCGCTTAATGGCGTGATGCGTTACTGCAAGGACCAGCGCATGGTGATCAACAATCTCGCGGCCACGGGCCAGAGAGATGAGACGCACTCGGTATACTCCGTCATCCTGACAGTCCGTCCGAGAAAGAAGGTCGATCATGAAAAGATCCGCCAATACATCAACGATATCCCCGGCATCATTGCCGTAGAGACGCTTGAGAAGAAATAACGCGTCGGACTTACGGCGCCCGAAAAGCACCGGTGGGCGGTGCTTTTGACTAGGAAAAAGGAGAAAAGAAAACATGAAAAGAAGAACGATCCGTTCCATTCTGATCCTGACGACGATGAGCATGATCCTCTCGTCCTGCAGCGCACCGAAGAAACATGAAGAGACTCTCC
>JAEEGJ010021722.1_pt1 | contig 13756 bp, 12 predicted proteins | sample 8958761 | NCBI WGS metagenome assembly JAEEGJ01 (sample SAMN16246546, study PRJNA631951) | gut metagenome | biome: gut microbiome; feature: rumen; material: RS-attached | host: Bos | place: Iran: Karaj | collected 2018-10 | reverse complement strand
CATAGAAGAAAAATAGCGGATGAGGAAGGCAACCAGAACATCGGCCTTGTTCTTTTCACTGATGTTTGTAAAAGAACGGATGTCGCTGAAAAGAATTGCAACGGCACGGGTTTCTCCAACGCCAACCTTATCATCTGTGTCTGCCTGCATAACAAGGCTGTCGATAATCTGCTCCGGTACAAAACGGCTGAAGGCGCGGCGGATTCTTTTTTCAAAGAACATTTTCTTTTTTATGATAATTGCCTTGTCAAAAACTGGGCCGGCATTCTTTACACAGAAAGAAAAGAGCTCCTGTTTGTCGCTGGAAATATTTCCTTCGCTTACGATGTGCACGGTACCAAGATATGTTTTTTCATCAGAGGCTTTAAGAGCAACATTCTCGTAACTTGAAAGCTGGACCTTTGTACTGTAAAAACGATTGAGGGCTTCTGAAGTCTCCAGTTTTTTAGGGGCAATCTTGGAGATATTGTAGTCTGTCTGTTCGCTTTCAAAGTCTGTGGCACATACACTAAGGAAATCGGTTATTTCCTTTTCTCCCAGATTTTCTGAGCAGACATAGTAAGCATGTGGGCCATCATCTTCAACAACAAAAAGACTTGCTGCCGGTACTTCGCAGATATCTGTAATAAGCAGCAGAAGGCGGCGGGTAATTTCTTCTATATCTTCAATAACATTAAAGAGGTTATTGATTTTTAAGAGCAGGGCATTTTTGTATGTGATGTCGTGCAGAACCTCAGAAGAATTCTCAAATAAAAAGGATTCATCAAAGGTCTTTTTGATTTGATTTACAGCAGACTTTTCAAGCTTTGGACTTTCCAGTTCGGCAAGTTCATCAACATTAAGTACAAGAGTTTTTTCGTCCAGTCTTACAAAGCTTGTAACTCCACATTCTTTTGCCAGAGTCTCATCGAGCGGAGTAGGGAAGTTGGCATACATGCCTATCGTTAAAGTCTTAAAACATTTTATTGCACGAATGATTCTTACAAGCTCAAAGCTTCCCGGATCTTCAATGTCGGAATTCAAAAGGAATAAATCCGGCATAAAATCAAAAAGCTTGTTAATGGCATTCTTACCGTTATTTACAAACTGAATGTTGTACTCATCACCGTCCAGTGTTGTGGTAAAAAGCTTTTGCAGAGTTACGGAAGTTTCAAGAATCAGAATTTTCTTACTCATTATGCATCACCTCCTACAAGACCTTTTATCACGTTGATAAGGTTACCACGCTTAAAGTCTCCTTTGGAAATAACGGCAGAGGCTTTCAGCTGCTCATATTCCTGCATTGCTGTCTGACTCTGGTCTGCAGAAACAATTACAACCGGAATATCCTTGTACTGTTCCATACGGCGAAGGTTATCCAGAAGAACGGTTCCCGTCATACGAGGCATTTCGCGGTCTGTAAGAATAAGGTCGTACTGCTTTGTCTTTGCTTTTTCCAGACCATCAAGACCATCGTATGCTTCATCAACTAAGAAGCCTGCGCTTTCAAGAATTGAAGTTTCAATGTCACGGGTTGTCTGAGAATCATCAACAACAAGAATTCTGACAGTACGCTTTTTAGTTGCGGCTTCATATTTTTTAATATCGTAACCGCGGAGCTGTTTGAACTTTTTAAGAATCTCCGGAACATGAAGGATAGGCACAATATCATAATGCTCATCAAAAACAATTCCCTGAAGGATGGTAAAATTCTGCAGTCCCTTAGGAAGTGGTTTTACAACAAGGGAAACATACTGCTGTACCTGTTCTACGATAATACCGATTCTCTGTTCCATGTATTCGGCAATAAGTACCGGTTCTTCATCAAGCATAATTCCTGCCTTGCGGTCTTCGAAAAGAGAAGAAAGCGAGAAACATGGAATAAGCTGACCTTCCAGCTGAATGTAGCTCTGGTTCTGCAGGGTAATAAAATCAGTCTTCTTTCTGTAAAGAATATCAACTATGTGCTGGGAAGGAATAAGATATTTTTCCTTGTTAGAGAAAACAAAGAGCCCCTGTAAGGTAGAAAGAGAAAGCGGGAAGTGAAGAATAAAGGAAGTTCCTTTTCCTCTTTCACTTTCAATCTTTACTCGGCCTTTAATTTTTTCAACATTAGACCATACAACATCAAGACCAACGCCGCGGCCAGAAAGCTCTGTAACTTCATCCTTTGTTGAGAAGCCCGACTGGAAGAGGAACTGTGAAAGTTCTCTGTCGTTCATATCACGGATTTCATCTGTTCGTTCAGGATAAAGCTTTGTTGCTTTTGCACGGATTTTATCATAGTCGAGTCCACGGCCATCGTCGGTAACTCGGAGTTCTATATGCTTTGTTTCGCGCACACAGGTAATGCTTACGGTACCGGTTTCGCTCTTGCCGGCAGCCTTACGTTCCTTTGGTGGTTCTATTCCATGGTCCAGCGCATTACGGATTAAGTGCATGAGGATGTCGCCGAGTTCTTCCAGAATTACCTTATCAATTGCAATGTCTGTGCTCGGGATTTCACATTTAACCTTCTTTTTAAGATTCATTGCCTCCATGGCAATTGTGCTTTCCAGAGGGCGGAGAACAATGCTTATAGGAAGCATTCGTAAATCGAAAACCTGTTCCTGTACGCTGAAGATAGAAGTTTCCAGGGCATAAATGTCGCTTTCAAACTGTTTGCGGATTTTTGAAAGTTCATGGCTTCCGATTTTCTCTTCGATTTTATGAAGTTCATCCAGCTGATGCTTAAGATGAAATTCCCGTGTAATCATTGTATCAAAAGAAGTAATGATTTCATTTACACGGGCAAGCTTAATTCGGATAGACTGAATGTCATTTACATTGTCTGCAGTTTCTTCTTCATCTTCGTCCAGAAGGAGTTCGCCGCGCTCACGGTTTAATTCTGAAATGAAGGATTCGATATCAATCAATTCACCTGCTGCAAGCTTATCGCAGTACTGGAGGTAAAGTTCAATATTCTGCTCATCTGTTCCTTTATGGGAAACAGCCATGGCGCATTCTTCAATCTTGTTAGTTACGGCAAATACAAGCTTTACCAGACGTTCTGAGTTTTTAATGTTTCCGTCTTTAACGCTCTTGTAAATATCTTCTACAGCGTGCGCAAGCTTTTCAATTGTAGAAAAACCAAGCATGCGAGAATTTCCCTTTATAGTGTGAAGATTGCGTAAAAGCCGGCTCAAGCATTCCGGATCATCCTGACTGTTTTTAAGAGTCATGATATCTTTTCTTGATTCTTCCAGAAGTTCTTTGACTTCGCTCACATAGCTTTCGGTAATGTCGCTAGAAACTTTAGCCATAGACTTTACCTCCTGTAGGTTTTTTATGGAAATAGAAAACGCTGCCGTCCATCTGCTTTTCAAGATTAGGCGGCAGAATTGTAGAGTCAATTTGAGCTGTTTCACTCATTGAAACAAAAAGTAAGCCGTCATCTGCAAGACATTTCTGTGTAATTGTTCGCAGAATACGGGCCCGCATTTCCGGTGTAAAATATATGAAAACATTTCTTATGAAAATTATATTCTGATTTCTTGGCAGATACATGTCCGTAAAAGGTGAGTCTATTTCTGTAAGATTCATCTGCATTGTATTTACACAGCTTTTGATTTCTTCCGGGAACTCAACACGTCCATCGCTGCGGCGGTATGGAAGTACAAGATTCTGGAAGGTTACGCCATCTACTGCACGCAGAGAGGTTCCAAGGAAAAGTCCTGCCTTACAGTGCTTCAGCACTTCTGAATTTATGTCTGTTGCGGTTACAACTGGTTTTAAGCCAAGGGTCTTTGCAAGGACAGCAAAGGAATAAGCTTCTTCTCCATAGGAGCAGGCGGCACTCCACATTTTTATTTCGCCGCCAGGAATCTTAGCCCGCCAGGTTGGGAAAATCTTATCTTTAAGAAAGGCAAACTGTTTTTCTTCGCGGAAAAAGTAAGTTTCGTTTACAGTACATTCATTTATAAAATTTTCCATAAGAGCCTTGTCGTAAAGCAGGGAATCTTTATATTGACTTACTGAAAGTTTATTCTGATTGAGATAGGTCTCCAGAAAGTTTTTTATACCTTCAATATGGCTTGCGCGCGGCACAATACCGGTGCGTTCCGTAAGCAGATTTACGAAATAGGAGAGTTCTTCTTCTGTCAGTACAATTTTTTTACGCTCACTCATTTACGCACAAGCTCCAGAATTCGTTTTGGAATTGCTCCGCGTGGCAATACTTCTCTTGCTCCACCGAGTTCTATGGCAGCTGCCGGCATTCCGAATACCGCACAGGTCGATTTATCTTCAACAATTGTCCAGCCGCCACGGTCACAGATTACCTTGCAGCCTTCGGCACCGTCTGCGCCCATACCGGTAAGCAGAACAGCCAGGGTGTTTGTCTGGTAAATTGTAGCGGCACTTCTGAAAAGCTTGTTTACAGCAGGGCGCAAAAATCTTTCAGGCTCTTCATCAGAAAGCTTGATTATAGGAAGCCCGTGAGGACCATCGCAGTCGACAATAAGATGACGGTCTGCGGGAGCCATGTATACAGTGCCAGGTCTTGCTTCTTCACCGTTTGCGGCAAGCTTAATTTTCAGGTTAGGGCAGACAGTAGAAAACCAGTCTGCCATGTTTTTATCTGCCCCGATTTCAATATGCTGGGTATATAAAATTGGAAGAGGAAAGTCCTTGCCAAGTCCCGCAAGTACTTCTGAGACAGCAGTAGGACCTCCGGTAGAAGCTCCGATACATAAGAGCTTGTATTCTTTCTTTCCGGCTTCCTGACGTCTTGACGCCATGTCGGAACGGGTTTCTATCGCTTTTAGTTTATCTACAAGATTAGAAAAGAATTCGTCTTTAAACTCTTTTACTCCAGGCTTTGGAATAACTTCAGCCGGAGTCTGCAGGCGGGAAGGGAAGTGACTTGCAGAAGCCAGAGCCTGAGAATCGGCCATAACAATAAGAGGAAGCTGCATTTCCAGAGAAAGTTTTTTTAAGGCCGCATTTTCTGATTCGTCAGTTAAGTCTGTTCCGCTGATCACTGCGTCTGGCAGCTCGTTTCTTGCACAGTCCACTATTTTTTTACAGTTAGAGACAGAGGCAATAATCTGAATATCTGCGTATTGTTTGAGGTTCTGTTCAATAATTGCGCGTACAACGGCAGAGCCGTCTGCTATCATGATCTTCATGCCCTGCACCTCCTCATTTCAGTTTAAGAAATCCATTAGAAAAGAATTTTCGTAAAAGTAAATCCGGTGAAAGCAGAATCTGCTTGCGAAGAATATCAGGATTTTTTGGATCTTTATGAAAACCTATTCCGTTAATTCCGCAGTCACTCTGCATTCTTCTGATGCCATGAGGAATCAGATGGAGGGAAGAAATATCAATGATTTTGCTTGAAATTGCTGTGTTTACAGAAAGTGCCAGATTTCCGCTGGCCGGGAAGGCTGTCTGAGTATAGCTTACAATCGCCTCCTGGACATCACTTGCAAAATCTTCCATGTGCAGTACCAGCACGACATTACAGTTTTCAATAGATTTACAACCAAAGGTCTGTTCAAGAAGTGAACCAATGTGAATATGGGGCAGAGTTTCGCGGTTGAAAGGAATGCTATTTACATCCTTATCAACAGCAAGGTAAACACCAAAGCCTACATATTTACTTTGAATGAGAAAATCTACTGTGTCGTAAGCGATGCAGGTAAAATGATTATGCGCTTCCAAGTTCTTTCCTTATGAGCAGTTCAAAAGCGTTCGGATTAAGGGCGGGAATTTCCTCGTCGTTATAGCCGAGCGTTCCAAGAAAGAATCCTTCATCGTTGCTGTTAGGAATCAGATTTAAAGCCTCTTCTTCAATTTCTGTAAAAAATAAAATGTCGGAAATATGAAGGGAAAGCTGGTCATCATCCCTTTTGAAAATCATAAAAAGAGGTTCCTTTGGAGGAGTTACATCATCGTCTCCAAGCAGAGCCTTAGGATTGATTACAGTAAAAGGGTCTCCACGACGGTTTAGTACACCCTCGATATAGGAAGGCATAAAAGGCAGCTTGTAAACTGCAACATCGCGGATAATTTCCAGTACTTCACTTGAGCGCACTGCATATTTTTTTTCAGCAATGGAAAACATGAGCCAGGTAGTTTTAGGCTTTTCTTCTACAACTTCTGTAGAGACCTGTGTCTGCTCTTCAAGCTGATCTACGATTTCTTCGTTCATGCTTCCTCCTGTTTGTTGTTGCCAAGCTCTGTGGCAATTGTCTTGAGGTTCTGAGAAGTATTAGAAATATGCTCTGTTGCGGCTGTAAAGTTTTCTACACCGGATGCAATCTGCTTGAGGGTTACAAGAATCTGCTCACTGGCAATTGCCTGCTGCTGAATGATTGTTGTAATCTTTTCTGCACTCTCTGCAGTTATTTCAGACGCGTTCTTTATGCTGCTGAATCTTGATTCAAGATTCTTTGCGCTTTCAACGCCCTGTGTAATCTTTTCTGTTCCGTTTTCACTGGCAAGAATGAGGGCATCAGAAGACTGCTGGATCTCGTTGATTTTTTCCTTGATTTCTTTTGTACCGTCAATAATTCCGTCTGCAAGGCGGCGGATTTCTGTAGCAACAATGTGGAAGTTCTTTCCGGCTTCACCTGCGCTGCTGGCTTCAAGCTCTGCATTAAAGGCGATGATTTTTGCCTGGTCTGCAACCGAATTGATGAGTGTAACAATGTCCCAGATGTTTTCGATTTTATCACCAAGAGCTTTAATTCCGTTGATGGTATTGAGGTTTGTCTCTGCAATCAGCTGAAGCTGCTTTACGTTTTCTTCGATGTAAGAAACGCCTTCTGCAACGTCTCCGTTTGTCTTTGCGGCAACACCTGAAACGTCTTTGATTTTCTGGGAGATATCTTCTGAAAGGGCAGTGTTGTCTTCCATTGTTGTAACGATTTCTTTTACAGCGGCACTCTGATCCTGAGCAGTGGCTGCAGTCTCCTTTGAAGAAACGGCAAGGTTCTGGGTTTCTGCAATCAGCTTGTCACTGATATCTTTTTCTTTTGCGTTTGTTCGGTTAATGATAAAGGCGAAGAATAAGAGACAGCCGAAAATCAGAACGATTGTAACGATAAGAATGATGTTAAAAAGCCCGCTCAATTGATTGGTGTAATCTGCCATAGGGCCTTCAATAATTACAAAGAAATCACTGTTTCCGATTTTCCTTACTGCAAAGAAGTATTTGCTGGTTACAAAGCTTTTCGCTTCGCCATCAAGATATTCCGCAGAAGTGTATTTTTTTAATGCAGAGTCTGCAAAATAGTTTTCGCTGCGGGCAATCTTAGGATTATGTCTGGTAATATAATTACCACTTTTATCTACAATATTCGCATTGGTATTATTTGTGAGATCTAATTCATCTATAAAATTAAACAGTTCTGAGTCTGAATAATCACCTTTTTCCAGGGAAGTGCGGGTCTCATATTCAACCTTTTCACATACAAAACCCATACTGCTTTTTATGCTTTCATTAATTATAAGTCCTAAGATCTGGCTGAAAGCAATAATAATAAACAGTGCGACTATTGCAAGTGGAGCAACAATAATCAGTACCTGCTTGAAATTGAGAGAAAAAAACTTCTTCTTCATATACACTCCTGTGTAAGGCAGCCTTTGGGGCAGCCAAAATTTACAATAATTACGACATTGATAATTCAAGACCGTTTACACTTTTTTAGATGCCTATATGAAAAATATTTTTTAATTGATTTTTATATAATATATAGTATAGATGCTAATTGCTTACTTAGCAAATCTTTCTGCAGGAGTTACAAACCATACTGCTTCCATGGTTGTGTCACCATCATTTTCAAGAACATGAGGAGAACCTGACGAGAATGAAACGCTGTCGCCTTCATCAAGGAAATACTCTGTTCCTGCGTAGGTGAATTTGGCTCTTCCTTTGAGAATGAGACCAATCTCACGGCCGATGTGACCGAAAGAACCGTGGTGGGTATGTGAACCTGCAGGAATCTTAATGATGTAAGATTCTGTAGATTCTTCTCCTGTTGGAGATTCCGGACGGGCAAGCTCTTCGTAAACAACTTCGTCTTCTTTTACGCTGGCACGAGATTCGCCGCGGATAATGTGTACCGGGCGCTTTTTGCGGTATTCTTCAAAAAGATATTCGAGGTTGATGTCGAGTACATCTGCAAGGGCAAGCAGAGTGTCGATTGCTGGAGAAACGTGATTGCGTTCAATCTGAGAAACAAGACTTTCACTTACTCCGGCTCTCTGAGCTACAACCTTGAGTGTGTAGCCTCTGTGTTCGCGAACCTGGCGGAGCTTTTCTCCAAAGTGGTAAGGAACTTTTTTTGAGCTTGTTTCTTCCTCTGTATTTTCAGGCTTTTGCGAAGGTGTCATTGTTTTGTTTCTCCTTGTTTTCTGCGGTTACAAACTGGATAAAGTAATCTTCCAGTGTTTTATGTGGGCCTTCGAGGTGAAGGCGGGCTCTTGAACGGGCATTATCGCGGCGGATTGTATACATAGAATAGAAGTCTCTGTAGGCAAGACCGGCATCGGCCTTTACGTGTTCTCCAAGGAACTTAGAAACTTCATCGCGTCCAATTGCCGGAATTCCCTTTGTCTTAAGAATCTGGCGCAGGGCCTGAATCTGCTCGGTAGAAATACCAAACAGGAACTCTTCCATTGCCTGTGAAACTCCGTCATCTCCCATCTTCTGCTTGATGAAGCTGATCCACTGGTCGTCCATCTGCATGGAAATCAGAAGCAGTTCGCTTGTTCCCATCATGGTACCAAAGGCTGGGGCTAGCTTACGGCGGGCTGTCCATACAGACTGCAGAATAGGCGCTACGTTTTCACTTGTTTCATCATTCCAGTGTTCCCAGAGGAGAAGAAGTGAAAGTGCCCATTCGCGGCGGAATTCCATTGGCTGCTCAGTATCAGAAATCAGGTTCAGATATACGTCCTCGGCAAGCAGCGAGAACATAGAAAGAATTGTTTCTGTATCAAAGGCCTTGGAAAGCTTTTCATATTCTTTACCAAGGTGAGCGGTGTATTTTGCGAAGTTAGAAAGTGTATGTGCCTTTGCTATAAGAAGGCTTTTTCCAAGAACGGCTTTTGAAGGCAGACGTAAAGTACGGTCTCCGGCGTCCTGGTGTTTAATCAAAGATTCAATAAGGGTAGTGCGGGTACGGGTACCGCCTGCGAGCTCTGAACGTTCAAGAAGAGAAGGAAATTTAGAAACCGAAGAATCAATGGAATTAAGGTCATTAATTCGGTTTGTAAAGGTCTGATAGTGTTCCTTATCGTTTACTTTGGTATAGTCCAGCAGCTGGTTTATAAGTTCGTTCTGCCGGTCGGTAAATGCACCGTTATTGTCAGCCGCACTTGGGTCTTCTGCTGTATGATCGAGGAAGGAATTTATATCTATCTGTTCAAATTCTTGAGTACTCATTCTGTCTGGTCGCTTGAAATAGGTTACTTTTTTACTAATACTAAAACGTTTAATATATACTAAACTTTAGTTCTTCTATTATAAATCAATTTTTTGATTTGTCTAGCCGATAATTTACTTATGCAGAAAAAAACATTTATATTGATAATTTCTATGTTTACCCTGGCGGCTATGACCTTTGGTCAGAATTCTGGTGAATCAGAAGGCTCTCAAACTGCTTTATATACTGCAAAACAGCAGCAGCTGCGTATAAAAGCGACTGACGTTCGCCTTATTCCTGATTCAAAAAACGGTGGTTATCATCTTTATGTAAAAAAGACTGCCGGGGTTAATTCAATTCTGCTTACTGAAACTACTAAAGACCCGGAAGGTAAAAACGACAGCTATGCCTACCGTGCTAAGACCTATAATAAAATAAATGGAGATGAAATCCGCTTCCTGGATGGTAAAAAACTTGAATCTGAGGGGGCAAAATACAGCCTTGTAGATTCAACTGTGGAAAAAACTTCTGTTTTCAATGGAAAATCCGGTGAGGCTGTAGAAGCCTTCCATATCTATATTCCTGAAACAATTGTTTATGGTTATGAATGGTCCCGCCACGGAGAAATTACCATAGGAAAGGGCACTTTTATAAATATCCGCTCCTTTGAAAAGCCTTATGCTGACTATACCGGCGACTATATGGACAGTCCTTTTATGTTTGATCTTAAGGTGAAAAAGCGAGTTGTTAAAAAGCCTGCTCCAAAGCCTCAGCCAAAGCCTGCTCCTGTGCCGGAACCAGAGCCTATTGAAGAGCATGAACCGGTTGAAGAGCCGGAAACTATTCTTACAGACGACTACAACCCGGTTGCCAGCGAGAAATTTAAGGAAATGTCTGATGATATCATCTATTCAAAGGGACCGGAAACAATCATTGATGATATTAGAGGCCTGCTTGAGGATATTGAAGATAAGGATAATCTTGATGTCGTATTTGCAATTGATGCAACCGGCAGTATGAAAAACGACCTTGATAAGCTTAAGTCGGATATGCAGCCCCTGCTTGCAGAGCTTTTTGGCGAAACTCCGGGTACACGTGTAGGTCTGCTTTTCTATCGCGATTATGGCGACACTTTTAGGTATATGGACCTGCCGGTAAAAGTATTCCCATTCACTTCTAATTTTACAAGTTTCTCTAAAAATCTGAATTCTATCCGTATTTATGGAAAAGAGGGCGGCGATATTCCAGAGGCTGTTTACGAGGCAATGTATGCTTCCTGCGAGTTTTATTCCTGGAGAAATACTGCTCAGAAGAAAATCATCCTGATTGGAGATGCAGAACCGCACCCAACCCCTAGAGGAAGCAGAAAGTATTCAAGGGATTATGTAATGGGTATAGCCGAAAGCAGAAAAATCAAGATACACTCGATTCTTCTGCCTAATAAAGACTAAAATCGAAGAAGCGTTAAAAAACGAGCTGCGACAGCGGGTCGTTTTAGCTTCATCGAAAGAATGTCTCAGAGGCGAGCCGGCGAGCCGACCTATTCTGTTGTACCCGCTTCGTTCTTACCCTGAATTTCCTGTAATCTTATTTCCGGAATCTGACTGATGCTGATGTTGCAGAGCTTTTTGTAAGAACCTGGCAGCATCATGCCATAGCCGCTGTCGTAAATCTCAAGAAGTTCGGTAAATACATTGTAAGCTTTTTCGTATTTGCGCTGAGCAAGGTATACGCGGCCAAGCTCATATTTTGATTCTACATAAATTGATGGATCTGAACCGTAGCGGTCGATTACTGTATTATAGCAGAATTCGGCAGATTTATAGTCTCCGTTTCCAACATAATTCTGGCCCATCTGAATAATCTGGGCTGAAGTTTTATCTTCTGGTATTTCTTTAAGAGTTCTGCATGAAAAGAATGAAAGTGAAATTGTAAAAAGTACTGCTAAAATAATAATTTTTTTCATAGTTCAACAAGTTTACCTTAAATCTAGTTCGTTTTTCAATAGCTGAATTGCGAAAGTATTTTTTATCTGATAAAATAGCATTAATGAAAACAATTAATAAACTGCTTTTACTTCTGCTGCTTACCAGCTGTTTTACCGCCTGTGCAACAACTGCTGCAGTTTCAACAGAGGCTGATTCAGGTCATGTTGAAAGCGGTTCTAATATAGAAAAAAAACAAAGCAAAAAAAAGTTACTTTTCAAAGACTGGAAATATAAAGGTTTTGGACAGGCTCTGCCTGCCTGGTTCGAAGCTGCATATAAAAACGATGTTTACAATGTAAAAAAATCTGATGTTAAACTTTCTGATTGTGAAATTGTTATAATCAGAGGCGAAGGGGTAAACAGTGATCAGGCAGATAAGGTTTTGAAAATCAAGCAGGAAGAAATTTCTCCTGATTTTATATTATATGATACATGCTGGGCTAGCATTGGCGCGGGAGATTATGTAGCTCTCGCAGTATTTTATAAGTAAGCGTCATCCCGAACTCTTTCGGGATCTGAGGAGTTTTTATGAAGGTTTTAGTAATTGGTGGTGCCGGATATATCGGTAGCCACGTTGTAAAAGAAATGATGAAGGCCGGACACGAAGTAACAGTATTCGATAATCTTTCAAGCGGACTTCGCTGCAATCTTTTCCCAAAAAATGATTTTATCTATGGAAATATTTTAATTGAGCGCGACCTGGAGCAGGCTTTTGCCCGCGGCTTTGATGCTTTTGTTCACCTTGCTGCATTTAAGGCTGCCGGTGAGTCTATGGTTGAACCGGAAAAATACAGCATCAATAATATTACAGGAACAATTAATATTATGAATGCCGCAGTAAAATACGGCTGTAAGAAAATGATTTTCTCTTCATCAGCTGCAGTATTCGGTTCACCGGAATATCTTCCAATCGACGAAAATCATCCAAAAAATCCGGAAAATTACTACGGCTTTACAAAGCTTGAGATTGAACGCTTTATGAACTGGTACGACAAGCTTCGTGGAATGCGCTTTGCCGCTCTCCGCTATTTTAATGCTGCAGGCTATGATCCTGAGGGAGAAATCCGCGGACTCGAGCAGAATCCACAGAACCTTCTTCCACGTGTAATGGAAGTTGCTGCCGGCATGAAGGAAGGAATGAAGGTATTCGGAACTGATTATGATACAAGAGACGGAACCTGTATCCGCGACTATGTACACGTAACAGACCTTGCACGTGCTCACGTAATGGCACTCGACTATATTGCTAAGAACGACAAGAGCCTTACTGTAAACCTTGGAACAGAAAAGGGAACAACTGTAAAAGAAATCATTGAAGCTTCTCGTAGAATTACAGGCAAGGCAATTCCTGCAGAAGATGTAGAGCGCCGCCCTGGTGACCCTGCATGTCTTTATGCAACTTCAAAGCACGCAAAGGAACTTCTCGGCTGGGAGCCAAAATATTCTGATGTAGATACATTGGTAAAGACTACCTGGGAAGTGTACAGATAATGAATCCACACGATTTTTTGAAATCTAACGAGCGCGAAATCATCGCTCTCGAAACTTTACTTACTTCTATTCCTGCCATTGCCCCAGAGGGTGGCGGCGACGGAGAAGAAAAAAAGGCAGCTGCCCTCGAAGGCTGGCTCCGCGACAACGGCTTTGATAAAAACGGCTGTACTATCGAGCGCTTTGAAGCTCCAGACAGCCGCGTAAGTGCCGGCGTACGTCCGAGCCTTGTTGTAACAATTCCTGGTGCAGACGATTCTCAGCGCGTATGGGTAATGGCTCACATGGACGTAGTTCCCGTAGGCGACCCAAAGCTGTGGCTCACAGACCCATGGAAGCTCGAAGAAAAAGACGGCCGCATCTACGGGCGCGGTGTAGAAGATAATCAGCAGGGCCTATGCTCTGCAGCCTTTGCCGCCCTTTATTATTTGAAGGCCGGTATAACTCCTGCTCACACAGTAAAGCTTCTTTTTGTAGCTGATGAAGAAAACGGCAGCGAATACGGAGCAATCTGGCTCATCCATAATACAGATTTGTTCCGCAAGAACGACCTCGTGTTGATTCCAGACGGAGGAGACAGCGAGGGCCGCACAATTGAAATTGCAGAGAAAAATCTTTTGTGGCTGCGCGTACATGTTATGGGTAAACAGACTCACGGAAGTCGCCCAGACAGCGGAGCAAACGCATGCCTCGCCGCGTGCGCCCTCTCACTTAAGCTCAATGGTCTCGAAAAAATCTTCGACAAACACGATCCACTGTTCGAGCCGGACTACTCAACCTTCCAGCCTACAAAGCGCGAAAAGAATGTGGACAGCATAAACATCATTCCTGGAGAAGATACCTTCTGTATGGACTGCCGCATTCTTCCATGTTACAAACTTGCAG
>JAEEGJ010021721.1_pt1 | contig 13757 bp, 9 predicted proteins | sample 8958761 | NCBI WGS metagenome assembly JAEEGJ01 (sample SAMN16246546, study PRJNA631951) | gut metagenome | biome: gut microbiome; feature: rumen; material: RS-attached | host: Bos | place: Iran: Karaj | collected 2018-10 | reverse complement strand
GAACAGGGGTTCCGCTCCGCTTCTCCTCCGTCGCCAGAGGAGTTCTGGCTCCCCTCATCAGGCACGGATGGCCCAAGGGCAATCCTCTAAAGGCCTTCTTCGCCCCTGCCTAAAATCCTTCACCCCTACGGGGGTTGCAGGTCATCTGCTATATCATTCCCAAAAAAACAATCAAGAATTTGATTCTACGTCAAGGCCCATTCCTCGCGAGATTTATTCCACGTCAATCTCCGTCAATCTTATCGTCAATCTCCGTCAATCTTTATCGCCAATCCACGTAAATAATTGATTTTGATAATCGTTTAGCACTTATTCGTTGAAAAAGAGCAGGTTTCTTTGCTCATTCGAACAAATAATTGTACTTTTGCAGTAGTTTTCTCAACGATAAGCAAAATCAACGATGAGCGACAGACTTTTCATTTTCGACACTACGCTGCGCGACGGCGAGCAAGTGCCCGGCTGCCAGCTGAACACCGTGGAGAAAATCCAGGTGGCAAAACAGCTCGAGGCACTCGGCGTAGACGTGATAGAAGCAGGCTTCCCCGTTTCCTCGCCCGGCGACTTCAACAGCGTAATAGAAATCTCGAAGGCCGTGACATGGCCCACGATTTGCGCACTGACACGAGCCGTGCAGCGCGATATCGACGTGGCAGTGGAATCACTGAAATACGCCAAGCACAAACGCATACACACAGGCATAGGCACCAGCGACGAACATATTAAATTCAAGTTCAACAGCAACCGCGACGAGATTATCCAACGCGCTGTAGAGGCTGTGAAATATGCACGGCGCTACTGCGACGATGTGGAATTCTACGCCGAAGACGCCGGACGGACAGACAACGAATATCTGGCACGAGTCATAGAAGCAGTGGTCAAGGCGGGCGCCACGGTGTGCAATATTCCAGACACCACAGGCTACTGCCTGCCCGAAGAATACGGCGCCAAGATAAAATACCTGATGGAGCATGTCGACGGCCTGGCCGCAGGCAAGTGCATACTGTCAACCCATTGCCACAACGACCTCGGCATGGCCACGGCAAACACCATGGCCGGCATCATCAACGGAGCGCGCCAGGCCGAGGTGACCATCAACGGAATAGGCGAGCGCGCAGGCAACACGAGCCTCGAGGAAGTGGCTATGATACTGAAGTGTCACCGAGGCCTGAATATTGATACGAATATCAACACTCAGCGCATATATCCCACTTCGCGCCTCGTTTCGTCGCTGATGAACATGCCGGTGCAGCCAAACAAAGCCATCGTTGGACGCAACGCCTTCGCACACTCGAGCGGCATTCATCAAGACGGTGTGCTGAAAAACGCAGAGACCTACGAGATTATCAACCCCAAGGATGTTGGTATCGACGACAACAACATAGTGCTTACGGCACGGAGCGGTCACGCAGCACTCAAGCACCGCCTGCAGGCTCTCGGCATAGAAATGGACGACGAAGCGCTGGACAAGACCTACGAGGCATTCCTGCACCTGGCCGACCAGAAGAAGGAGATTACCGACGACGACGTGCTTATGCTGGCAGGCGCCGACCGCACGGCAGCTCATGCCATCAAGCTCGAATACCTACAGGTGACGACGGGCAAAGGAGTGCGCAGCGTAGCAGCTATAGGCTTGAGTATCAGCGGAGAACGCTTCGAAGCCTCTGCGTCGGGCAACGGCCCCGTAGATGCTGCCATCAAGGCCCTGAAGGTAATCATACGCCGCCAGATGACGCTCAAGGAATTCACCATACAAGCCATCAGCAAAGGCTCCGACGATGTGGGTAAGGTGCATATGCAAGTGGAATACGACGGCCGCCTCTACTACGGCTTCGGCGCTAATACCGACATCGTCACCGCCAGTGTGGAAGCCTATATCGACTGTATCAATAAATTCAAGAAATAATCCACAGATCATGAAACACTCGTCTTTCATATTCTGCTTGTTATTTGTTCTTGGCCTCTGCACAAACCTAAACGCACAGGAAACACAGGAAGCACAGCAACCGAAGCGCAAGAAAGTGGCCGTGGTGCTGAGCGGAGGCGGTGCCAAAGGCATGGCTCACATAGGTGTACTGAAAGTGCTGGAAAAAGCCGGCATACCCGTGGACATCATCACCGGCACGAGTATGGGCAGCATAGTAGGCGGCTTGTATGCTATAGGCAACAACGCCTACGAGCTCGACTCCATAGTGCGTTTGCAGGACTGGGACTTCGTGCTTTCCGACAAGGAGGACCTGAGCCGCCAGAGCCTGCGCGACCGCGAGCGGCAGAACACATATATCCTCACCAAAAGCTTTGACCTGCGCAAGAAAAGCGTGGGCGGAGGAGGTATCATTGAGGGCAAGAACCTCGATGTGCTGTTCAACAACCTCACGCGCCGCTTCAACGACAGCATAGACTTCAACAAACTGCCCATACCCTTTGCCTGCGTGGCAACGAATATCATCGACAACACCGAATACGTGTTCCACAGCGGATACGTCAGCCGTGCCATGCGAGCAAGTATGGCCATCCCGGGCGTCTTCGCACCCGTGCGTATGGGCGACATGGTGCTTGTCGACGGCGGTCTTCGCAACAACTATCCCGCCGACATAGCACGCGAGATGGGAGCCGACTATGTAATCGGCGTCACGCTGCAAGGCGATCCCAAGACGGCCGACGACCTGAGCTCTGCAGGAAGCGTCATCGGACAGATTATCGACATCAACTGTAAGAACAAATTCGACGACAACCTGAAGCTGACCGACATTCATATTCGTGTGAATACGAAAGGTTATTCCACCGCCAGCTTCAACACAACGGCTATCGACTCACTTATCGACCGTGGCGAATTGGCTGCACTCCAGCATTGGAACGAGTTCATGACACTGAAGAAGGAACTGGGATTGAGCAACAGAGCACCACTACGGCCGAGAATGATGGCGCCGCACCTGAAGCTGCCTCATAACTCCAACCACAAAGTCAGCGCCTACCGCTTCCAGAACATGAGCGCAAACGACGAGAAATTCATTCGCTCGAAATTCAACCTGAAGGATGGCGACAGCATCGACGACAACCGCGCAGAGCTCATTGCCACCTCGATACGAATGGACCTCTTCTACAAACAGGCCACGACCAGCTTCTCGCAGGCCGACGACGACAGCGACGCCGAGGTGTTGACGTTCATTGCCGGTGAGGAGAAGACTGGCCAGGGCGGACTGGCCGTGCGATTCGACAACGAAGAACACGTGGCGCTGCAGATAAATGTAGATTATCCCTTCCGACGCCTGAAAGTGCCGACCGATGTCGACATGACAATCCGCCTGGGCAAGCGCGTCAAGGGAACGCTAACCTTCGCCCTGCACCCGCGCAGTTTTGTCCGGCCAAACTTCTCGTACTCGTTCATGCACAACGATATCGACAGCTACGAGAAAGGCAAGAAGCAGTCGAACCTGACATATAACCAGCATCGGTTGAACTTCTCGTTGTTCAATTATAATCTGCGGAACTTCAACTTCGACATGGGTGTCACAGGCGATTTCTACCGCTACAAGGGACTGCTCATCAACGAGAGAATGGATACCATGGTGGCGCCTAAGAACAACAGGCTGCTCACCTATTACGCACAGGTCAACTACAATTCCGAGAACGACTGGTACTTCGCTACCCGCGGAGCACGCTTCTTCGCGCGGTTTGCCTATTACACCGACAACTTCACCAAGCTCGAGGGCGAGTACGGAACGCGCGAGTTAGAGGGTATGTGGCGATGGGCTTTCCCAATCAACAGCCACTGGTCGCTGCAGCCTCAGGTCTACGGCCGACTCATCAGCGGCGTGACATGCCCGCTGATTTTGCGCAACGCCGTCGGCGGCCAGTGGTTCGGCCATTACGTGGACCAGCAGATGCCCTTCCCGGGTGTGATGCACGTGGAACTTGTCGACAACAAGTTTGTAGCCGCACAAATGCAAGCGCAGTACCGACTGAAGCGCAACAACATATTCCAGTTGCGCGGAGCAGTAGGGCAGATGGCCGATCACATCAAGGACATCTTCAAGACAAAGACGCTCTACGGCGTGGCGCTCAGCTACTACTACGACACACGTTTCGGACCGCTCGGCGGCTCGGTGGGCTACAGCAACAAGAGTAAATCATTCGATTTCTTCATTAACCTCGGTTATGTCTTCTAAAGAATAATGCCAAAGACACTTTTTGATAAGATTTGGGACTCACACGTAGTGCAGGAAATCCCTGATGGTCCCACTCAGTTGTATATCGACCGCCTCTATTGCCACGAGGTAACCACTCCGCAGGCCTTCGACGAGATGAGGGCTCGAGGGCTCAAATGCCTGCGCCCCAAGCAGATATTCGCCATGCCCGACCATAACGTGCAGACTACGGCCGCAGCACCGCTATCGGCCGAAGGGGCTGTGCAGGTGGAAGCCTTGCGCCGCAACTGTCAGGAGTTCGGCATCACTCTCTTCGACATCGGCACCAAGGACAACGGCATAATCCACGTAGTAGGTCCCGAGAAAGGACTGTCGCTGCCGGGCATGACAATCATGTGCGGCGATTCCCACACGTCAACTCATGGTGCCGTGGGTGCCCTGGCAATGGGCATAGGAACCAGCGAAGTGGCGCAGGTGCTGGCGTCGCAGTGTATCTTACAGCAAAAGCCCAAGACGATGCGCATCAGCATTGAAGGCCAGCTGCCCAAGGGCACTACGGCCAAAGACGTGGCGCTTTATATCATGGCTCAGATGACCACCGCCGGCGCCACAGGTTATGCCGTAGAATATGCCGGCAGCGCCATTCGTTCCATGTCGATGGAAGGTCGCCTGACGCTATCGAACCTTACCATAGAGATGGGCTCGCGTGCCGGGCTGATTGCCCCTGATGAAACGACCTTCGAGTACCTCCGAGGGCGCGAATATGCGCCTAAGGGCGAGGCATGGGACAAGGCGATGGCAAATTGGAAGACACTGCAGAGCGACGCTGACGCGGTGTTTGACAAAGAGGTGTCGTTCCGCGCCGAAGACATAGCTCCGCGCATCACCTACGGCACCAATCCCGGAATGGGTATTGCCGTGGACGAACAGATTCCCGAAGACACGGACGGCGGCATGGCGGGAGCTCTGGCATATATGGGCTTCCGTCCCGAGCAGCGCCTGTTGGGAACGCCTGTCGACTACGTCTTCCTCGGTGCCTGCACCAACGGCCGAATCGAGGATTTTAGGGCGTTTGCCTCAGTAGTGAAGGGGCGCCGAAAGGCTGACTCCGTAGTGGCTTGGCTGGTGCCCGGCTCATGGGCTGTGCGACAGCAGATTATCGACGAGGGCATTGACAAAGTGCTTCAGGCCGCCGGCTTCGAACTGCGACTGCCGTCGTGCTCGGCATGCCTGGCCATGAACGATGATAAGGTGCCGGCAGGCAAGCTATGCGTCAGCACTTCAAACCGCAACTTCAAAGGACGTCAGGGCCCCGGCTCGCGCACTATCCTCGCCTCACCGCTTACCGCAGCAGCCGCTGCCGTAACAGGCGTTATCACTGACCCAAGGACATTGCTATGAAACAGAAATTCAACATCATAACTTCCACCTGCGTGCCTCTTCCCATGGAGAACGTGGACACGGACCAGATTATCCCGGCACGCTTCCTGAAGGCTACGACACGTGAAGAGAAATTCTTCGGCGAGAACTTGTTCTGCGACTTGCGTTACAATGCCGACGGCACACCGAACCCGGATTTCGTGCTCAACAAACCTGAGTATTCAGGATGCATTCTGGTCGCCGGCAAGAACTTCGGCTCGGGCTCCAGTCGCGAGCATGCGGCATGGGCTATCGCTGGCTACGGTTTCCGAGTGGTCATCAGTTCGTTCTTCGCTGATATTCATAAGAACAACGAACTCAACAACTTCGTGTTGCCCGTGACCGTGAGCGAAGACTTCCTGGCTGAACTCTTCGGGAGCATCAACGAGAATCCCAAGACCGAGGTGTGCGTGAATCTGCCCGAACAGACCGTGACGAATCTGGCCACCGGTCGCTCGGAGCACTTCCCAATCAACGGCTTCAAGAAACACTGCCTGATGAACGGCCTCGATGATATCGACTTTCTTATCGAGAGTCTGGCCACTCACCCGATTCCCCGCCCATGAGCGAGGGCTTTCCTTTCACGAACCGATTTAAGCATGGATAGACAAGATAATCAAACGCGACGCTTGAACACCTCAACCCTCACAGGAGGAGTTGGCGGCGGCTCCGTTGAAATAATGGACACGACCTTGCGCGACGGCGAGCAGACAAGCGGCGTGAGTTTTATGCCACACGAGAAGCTGATGATCTGCAGGGCGTTGCTCGAGGACCTGTGCGTAGACCGTGTGGAAGTGGCATCGGCACGCGTCAGCGAAGGGGAACTCGAAGCGGTGCAGCGCATAACACGCTGGGCTGAATCGAAGGATTTGCTCGACCGCGTGGAGATTCTGGGCTTCGTCGACAACGGGAAGAGCCTCGACTGGATTCAACGCGCGGGCGCGCGCACTATGAATCTATTGTGTAAGGGTTCGCTACGCCACTGCCAAGGTCAACTCGGCAAAACTCTGCAAGAACATGCCGCAGACATCAGGCGCAACGTGATGATGGCCAACGAAAGGGGCATTGCTGTGAATCTGTATCTTGAGGACTGGAGTGGGGGAATGAAGGAACAGAAAGACTATGTCTTCAACTTGATGGATACCATCGTGGACCTTCCCCTCAAGCGCATCATGCTGCCCGACACCCTCGGTATCCTCAATCCGCTCGAGACGCTGAACTTTGTGCGGCAGATGGTAGAGCGCTATCCCAATGTCCACTTCGATTTCCACGCTCACAACGACTACGACCTGGCCGTGTCAAACGTCCTCGCCGCCGTTCTCGGCGGGGCGCAAGGATTGCACACAGCTATCAACGGCCTCGGTGAACGCGCTGGCAACGCACCGCTGGCAAGCGTGCAAGCCATTCTCAAGGACCACTTCAACGCCAAGACAAACATCAACGAAGTGGAACTGAACAAAGTGGCTCACATGGTCGAGAGCTACAGCGGAATAGCCATCCCGCCAAACAAACCTATAACAGGGTCGGCGGTGTTTACACAAGTGGCTGGCGTTCATGCCGACGGCGACAACAAGCAGGGCCTATATCAGAATGCCCTGAAGCCCGAGCGATTCGGTCGCCGCCGCGAATATGCACTGGGCAAAGCCAGCGGCAAGGCGAGCATTCGTATGAACCTCGAGGAACTCGGCTTGGACCTTAGCGACGAGGACATGAAAAAAGTCACCGACCGTATCATTGAACTCGGCGACAAGAAAGAACTCGTGACGCAGGAGGACCTGCCTTATATCATTCGCGACGTGCTTAAGCACAGCGAGGAGGACGAGCGGGTGCGTCTGCTGTCGTATATGGTATCTACGGCTTACGGACTGCGGCCTATGGCTCAGGTGCGGCTGCAGATCGACGATGAGATATACGAAGAGAGTGCACAGGGTGATGGTCAGTACGATGCCTTCGTGCGAGCCGTGCGCCATATCTACCGCGACCGTCTCGGGCGCAAGTTCCCATGGCTCTCAAACTACCGCGTCACCATTCCTCCCGGAGGCCGTACCGACGCCCTCGTGGAAACGACCATCGAATGGGTGTTCGAGGAAAAGAACTATCGCACTCACGCCTTGGATGCCGACCAGACGGAGGCGGCCATCAAGGCTACAATAAAACTGCTCAACATCATAGAACCTATATACGAAAACAAAGCCGAAGGATAACACGTCCTTCGGCTTTGTTGTAGAATGATAACAAGCCATTCGGCTTTGTTATAGCTAAATTAAAAAGTCCATTTGGTTGCTATCGTCGGGATGGCGTAGAACCTGTTGTTGATGCCATCGGCAGGCCAAATGAGATTGTTTGAAATCTCAAGCTCGGAACCGACGCTCCATTTGGCGGCATCATTGATGCGCGGCAGGTGCCAGAGATTTACCCAGAACTGGGGCTCGCTCATCAGCACCAAGCGACCGGATACGCCTTTGTCGTACCAAAGGTCGGCATAGCCCGAGAATGTGCACAGGCCGTGGGCGAAATGTAAACCCCAGACCCCGGTCAGCTGAAAACTATGTGAACAGCCGCCGTGGTTTTTGCGGTGGGCAAGGTATTTGTACATCAGCTGCACGGAAAGCGTGCGGGTGAAATCCTTGTTTGCCCAGTTCCATGCCGGGCCTACAAGATAGGCGTCATCGTAACCGTAGGCTGCTCGTTGCAGACCACCGTTGTACTCGATATGCGCTGCTATCGGAGCCTTCCAGAAACGCAGCTCGCGAGAAATCTCGCCATAACCGCTTTTCACAACATTGTCGCCGAAGTCGGCATCAATAAAGAAAAACGTACTGCCCCAACGGTCTGGGGTGAAATTCTCAACGGTAGCAGTCACGCGGGGACGGTTGGAGAGTTCATTGCCGTAGAGAGCGCGACCCAGGTCGTAATGTAACTGGACGTTGAGCTGAGCGGTTGCCGTGACCGTAGCAATGGTCATGACAACAAGAAGAAAACTTCTTTTCATTACTTTTGTTTGGATTGCTTAATGATTAATAATAAGGTATAGAACACGTGCCTTTTTTACTTTGGCGCTGCAAAAGTAGACTTTTTTTGTGGCTTGAGCAAAAAAAATCGAGAAAACATTTGGTCGTTTCGCAAAATGACCTTACCTTTGCACCCGCTTTCGAGAAAGAAACGCCTACTCTTAGAAAAAAGAGCAGACCTCGAAAGGGCGCTTAGCTCAGCTGGTTCAGAGCATCTGCCTTACAAGCAGAGGGTCGGCGGTTCGAATCCGTCAGCGCCCACCTAACACGAAGTCGGCTCCGTAGCTCAACTGAATAGAGCATCTGACTACGGATCAGAAGGTTGTGGGTTTGAATCCCGCCGGAGTCACTTCTTCTTTGACAATTTGATTGTCTGGGCGGATACCAGAGTGGCCAAATGGGGCAGACTGTAAATCTGCTGGTTTTTACCTTCGGTGGTTCGAATCCATCTCCGCCCACTGCAGCAATGCCGGTGCGTGCCAAGCGCAGAACAAGCTTACTTGATTATGCCGAAGCAAGCCCGGTATCGCAGCTTTTAATAATGCGGCAATAGCTCAGTTGGTAGAGCACGACCTTGCCAAGGTCGGGGTCGCGAGTTCGAGTCTCGTTTGCCGCTCTCACGGTGCGTTAGTTCAGTCTGGTTAGAATACATGCCTGTCACGCATGGGGTCACGAGTTCGAGCCTCGTACGCACCGCCAGATTTCGACAACATTTCCTTAAATCGAAAATCGCAATTTAACCTTGGTGCGTTAGTTCAGTCTGGTTAGAATACATGCCTGTCACGCATGGGGTCACGAGTTCGAGCCTCGTACGCACCGCACAGAAAGAATAATAGGGAACTTCCTTTGGAGGTTCCCTTTTTTTATCCTCTTTTTCCGCTAAATAACTAAAAAACGGCGGGAAAAGAAAACGCAAATGAAAATCTTTTAGTACTTTTGCATCCGATTAAAACAATAATCATCATGTTACTTCAATCTATAAATATCCGTACAAAAGCCTTCGCATTCATCGCTTTCGTCGCTTCTTCATGCGCCCTTCATGCCCAAACACCCGCCTTCGCTCGAGGTGCAGACGTCAGTTGGTGCACGGAAATGGAGGCCGATGGTAAGAAGTACTACAATGCCGATGGGCAGGAGACCGAGATCATGGCTCTGATGAAGCAGATTGGCATGAATTCCGTGCGCCTTCGCGTTTGGGTAAATCCCGAGAATAACTACGGCGCATGGTCGGACAAGGCTGATGTGCTCGTCAAGGCAAAACGTGCTCAAGCACAGGGCCTTGCCATAATGATTGACTTTCACTATAGCGATTTCTTCGCTGACCCCGGCCGCCAGGATAAGCCTGCAGCGTGGACAAGCCTGTCAATGGCCGACCTCAAAAACGCCGTTACATCACATACCGTCGACATCCTAAATGCGCTTAAGGCCGAAGGTGTCAGCCCTCAGTGGGTGCAGGTGGGCAATGAAACTCGCAGCGGCATGATATGGGACAGCGGAAAGATTGACTGGAGCAAGTCCGGCAGTGCCGCTTGGGCAAATTACATTGCCTTGAGCAATGCGGGATACGATGCCGTTAAGAGCATCGCGCCCCAAGCCAAGGTGATTGTACACATCGACAAAGGACCGGACGACAACGCATGGTTCTTCAAGGCTTTCAAGCAATACGGCGGTAAGTTCGACATGATTGGACTATCGCATTATCCTGAAAGTGATTGGAAAAACGAGAACGCTAAAACCATCGCCAACATCAAATCGCTTGCAACGCAGTTTAGCGTTCCGGTGATGATTGTTGAAACAGGCTATAACGCCTCCAATGAATCACTTGCTGCTCAAGTGATGAACGACCTGATGACGAAAGCAAAAGCTTCGGCCCAGTGCGCAGGCGTATTCTATTGGGAACCCGAGGTCTACGGATGGTGGAAACCGGCCTATTACACCAAACTCGGATGGAATGCCTACAACAAGGGCGCCTTCACCTCGCAAGGGCGCCCGTCGGCAGCGCTCGCTCCATTCTTCGACCCTGCCGATGGCATCTCCAAAATGCAGGCTGACACTGAAGGCTGTACGGAAGCTGTATATAATCTGGCAGGACAAAAAACCACTTCCCTGAAGAGGGGAGTGGCTATTGAGTACGGAAACGGCCGTGCGCGCAAGGTATTGCGCCGATAACTGACTGGCCTCACGCCGTGATTACACACGGATTCTTTCGTTGTTATTACAGACTGATTAGCACTTTGTTATCAAGCTGATTCTTTCGTTGTCATTACAGGCTGAATAACACGTTATTATCATGCTGATTCCTCGATGTCAACATACGTCAACGACGGATCTTGTCGATGTTGGCGTCAATCACCTTTTGCACGTCTTCCATCTTGATCTTGCCCATCACCTGTACAATGTCGCAGCTGCCATACTCGGCCGAGGCAATCAGTATCTCACGGACATAATCATCGTCCGAACGAGTAAGGACACGCGTCTGCTCGTACTTGCCATTCGTAGACACGAAAGGCTCGTAGCCAGTGTCGTTAGCATTAGAGAGGGCATGAATAAAGCGCTTCTTAACGCGGTCGGAGCAATTGCTGAGGTTTAAGATTCGGACGGAGTTGATCGAACGGGCAATGTCGCTTATGTCGCCCTTAGGCAGCATGGCTGTTCCTGCCTTAAGCAATGCCGTAGGTATGCTGACATACTCTGAGCCGTCGGCTTGCCTGAAATCGTTGATAATGTCGCTGTAAGTCTTGCTCGAACTGCAGCCTGCGAATAAGAAGGCGCAGACGAGAACTACTGAAAAGTAATGTTTCATTGTTTAATGCTTGTGGGTTAACGTTCTAATATTGCCGAAAAGTATTATTCATTGATGAATGCCAATGGGGCGGCATCCCCATATCGGTTGAAAACCGAGGCGAAGGTAGCAACTTATTCTGCTTCAAAACAAGCTTTTTGCTGTTTTTTTAAGTTCGCAATACCCACTTTTATCTATTTTTCACTTCTGCAACGCTCTTTTTACCAAAAGAAAACATTGACAGCAACCGCAAATGAGCACTTTTTCTTCTCGCCGACGATTTTTTTCGACTTTTCCTTCGCTCGTTTTACTAAAATACTTAATTTTGCAACTGCAAACCCCTTTTAAAAACTTACAACTATGTTAGCAGGACTTCTTACAGGACTCGTAGCCGGACTTATCGCCGGCTGGATTATGAAAGGTGAAGGCTACGGCATCATCTGGGACATCATTCTTGGACTCTTGGGCGGTCTCTTCGGAGGCTGGCTCTTCGAGCAGCTCAACATCTCTTGGGGAGGATTGGCTGGTACTATCGGCACTGCCGTTGTCGGAGCCGTCATCCTCATATGGCTCTTCCGTCTTCTCCGCGGCAAGAAGTAATATCAGCTTAAAGACAGTTATCCAATCAGACCTCCACGTCTCCTGTGGGGGTCTGTTGTTTTTATATGACGGCAAGTGATAATTGGGCTGGCAAGGTCTGTTGGTTTTGTATTACAGCACGAAATAATAGACTGGGCCGATCGCATTTATCATTGGTTTGTATGACTACACATTAATTAACTTACGCACGCGCGCGAGGAGACTGAAATCACAAATGGAGCAGCGGTTGTAGTGATTCTAACGGACAGTACCCTGTTAAGGCACATCCCTTCGGGCCTTTTCTCTTCATATCCTTATTTCTCTTGCTCTAAATTTGCTCCATCTCTTAGCTACCAGCCTACATCATATCTCCGAATAATTCCTTTTTGTCCCTAAATACCCTTCCGTGTTTTTCCGATAATTACCACACCTTCCATTGTCTTCATCTGCGCTTTTTCCCCGTTTTCCTGTCCCATTCCGCCCCCGCCAGCTCCTCCGGCGGCCTTTTCCCCTACTTTTTTGCGTTATTTCTAAAAAAAGTTCATAAAACGTTTGGCGGAATGGAAAAGTCGCCGTACCTTTGCACCCGCAAACGAGAGGAGTACACCCCTGCGGTGCAGGGGCTGTAACTTACGCTCGCTCGTGAGCGCTCTTGAAATCGTTCTTTGAAAGATTAGCTAATAAGACAAAGTAGTACAGGAAGCAAGAAATTGCAACCGTCATTTCTTTATCCGGAACAGGTCACTTCGTCGTAGGTGTCTTTTTCTCAACAGACAAGCGATCCCTTCCCTCGGCCGGCCGATTGTCGGCAGTCCGCGGGCAAGGCGATGCAACGATATTTACAATGAAGAGTTTGATCCTGGCTCAGGATGAACGCTAGCTACAGGCTTAACACATGCAAGTCGAGGGGCAGCATGAACTTAGCTTGCTAAGTTTGATGGCGACCGGCGCACGGGTGAGTAACACGTATCCAACCTGCCCATGACTCAGGGATAGCCCTCTGAAAGGAGGATTAATACCTGATGCGGTTGACGGGGGACATCCCCTTTCAACCAAAGATTCATCGGTCATGGATGGGGATGCGTCTGATTAGGCAGTCGGCGGGGTAACGGCCCACCGAGCCATCGATCAGTAGGGGTTCTGAGAGGAAGGTCCCCCACATAGGAACTGAGACACGGTCCTAACTCCTACGGGAGGCAGCAGTGAGGAATATTGGTCAATGGTCGAGAGACTGAACCAGCCAAGTAGCGTGAAGGATGACTGCCCTATGGGTTGTAAACTTCTTTTATGAGGGAATAAAGTGTGCCACGTGTGGCATTTTGCATGTACCTCATGAATAAGCATCGGCTAATTCCGTGCCAGCAGCCGCGGTAATACGGAAGATGCGAGCGTTATCCGGATTTATTGGGTTTAAAGGGAGCGTAGGCGGAAGGTTAAGTCTGCGGTAAAATGGCCGTGCTCAACGCGGTCCTGCCGTGGATACTGGTCTTCTTGAATGTGCACAAGGAAGGTGGAATTCGTGGTGTAGCGGTGAAATGCTTAGATATCACGAAGAACTCCGATTGCGAAGGCATCCTTCTGGGGCATGATTGACGCTGAGGCTCGAAAGCGCGGGTATCAAACAGGATTAGATACCCTGGTAGTCCGCGCCGTAAACGATGAATACCCGTCGTTGGCGATACACGGTCAGCGACCAAGCGAAAGCATTAAGTATTCCACCTGGGGAGTACGCCGGCAACGGTGAAACTCAAAGGAATTGACGGGGGCCCGCACAAGCGGAGGAACATGTGGTTTAATTCGATGATACGCGAGGAACCTTAC
>JAEEGJ010021718.1_pt1 | contig 13759 bp, 9 predicted proteins | sample 8958761 | NCBI WGS metagenome assembly JAEEGJ01 (sample SAMN16246546, study PRJNA631951) | gut metagenome | biome: gut microbiome; feature: rumen; material: RS-attached | host: Bos | place: Iran: Karaj | collected 2018-10 | reverse complement strand
AACCGGCCTCATAATATCAAGCACCTCCACCGTATCATCTATCACATCAACAATATCGTGAAGAGACTTATAGGCCATTGGAGATTCATCCAGTGTGGATTCATTTACAGATGTAGTATAAATCCCCTTCATGGATTCCCTGTATTCATTCATATCAAGAGAACTTTTAGCCGTTCCTCGCGACAGCAGTCTTCCTGCCCCGTGCGGTGCTGAATAATTCCATTCAGGATTCCCCCGGCCTCTTGCAAGCACACAGCCGTCTCTCATGTTAATCGGAATAAGAACTATTTCACCATCATGTGCGGCTATGGCACCTTTTCTGAGGATCATTTCCCTTGTATCTACATAATTATGGACGGTATGAAATGATTCCCTGCCGGTAAGTCCGGCTCCCTTCAGAAGAATATCGGCAATAATCTCCCGGTTTAATCTGGCAAATGCCTGACATATTTCCACATCATGAAGATAATCATCAAGATACCTGCCGCTCAGAAAACATAAATCATCAGGTATTCCGGAACTGCTTCCGTTACCAAACTGCCGTGCAGCTGATAATTCCCTGCCTGTTTTTCTCTGCCCGGACTTCTTTTCAGAACGGGAATATTTGCCTCCGGCATCGCAATTAACCTCATAACCGTTATTGAACTTTATCGCCAGATTCTGATAGAACTCAGCCACCTGTTTTCCCAGACTGCGACTGCCACTGTGAACAATAAGGTATCTAGTACCATCAACAGCTTCATCAATCTCTATGAAATGATTGCCTCCGCCAAGAGTTCCGAGACTTTGCTTCATTCCGGATAGGTTATTCAGGTCTCTGTAACAGCGCAGACCTTCATACGAAAAGTTTCTATTTTTGATTCTAGATAGATTATTACCGGAGAGACCATTACGGGCTGTCAGGTCAATTTCAGCAAAATCAATCGGACTCCTTCCGAGATTTACAGTATACATGCCGCAACCGATATCAGTACCAACAATGTTTGGAACCACCTTATCAGACACCGTCATGGTTGTACCGACGGTACAGCCTCTCCCTGCATGAACATCAGGCATGATTCTGATTCTCGAACCTGCGGTGATTTCGTAACTGCACATTCTGCGAATCTGTTCAATGGCATCAGATTCAACTACGGAAGCATAACAAATCGCAGTATTCAGTTTTCCTTTAATTTCGAACATTCTGTTTCCTCTTTAAAAAAGCAGAGCTCATCCTTTCCGAAAAACACCGCTTCTGTGGAGTTTTTTCAGAAATAACAACTGCACAATGATTTTTAAAAGCTTATATCAAGAACAAAAACGCCATCACGGGAGAACCGCACGTCACTGAGCAGAAATGAAAGCCTTAAAGCAACAAGCGACAACCGTAACCGGTACGTTTTTTTCAATTGGAAAGCAGTACTGCGTCAGAAGGCAGTCTGCAGAATGTTGCGAACTACATTTTTTTACCTGTATTCAATCGACTGGCTGCTTTTTAACCAGCCTTTATTTTCCGTATTTTATGAATTCGGATACATTTCCGATGAAATAGAGATTCTCAAAATAGCATCGCGTCGAAATATTCATCACGAAACCTTTCGCCACGTCACCTGAAATCTCTGCCTTGGCTCTATCCTACTCCCAAAACATAACCGTTACAAGCCAAATGACTGTGATAAGGTAATAATCATCCTAATCTAACAGTTCAGTCCCTTATCAGAAACAAGGTCTGACCATCTAAAGCTGATACGGATAAAAAGACTGACATAAATAAAAAAACGATCCTGCTGTCAGTGCTATATTAGTCTGATCAACTTTCTGCTTAAAAAATTTTCCTGTTTCTTGCTACAATAATTTCCTACCCCTACTCTCCTCTTCTGTCAATTTTACTTATATTTAATTTTCCATTTTCTGTTCATAATTTTGCTCTAAACATCTGCTCATTATTAATTGTAGTCCGTCAATTTATTTGAACCCATATTCTTCACATTAATTGATTCAAAAAAACTGCTTATTTTTTATACTGAATTACGTTGCTTCAAATTATTTGATCTGAGTTTAGTCACTTTATCAAAGCAAAAAAAGGGGGATTTAAGCTCAAATAAAATAGTTCTCTACAGCAGTCCTGGAAAGGGAAGGTAAAACGATAGACAGAAGGGCTGATAAGGAACTGAAATATTTTGAAGCAGAACTGAAGAAACTGGAGCGAAAGAATTTCAGCTGCTGTCCGGATGCCGGGAAAGCATTACAGGAGATAGAGAAAAAGCATTCCCGTTACTGTCTTCTAAATGGTGATTCGAGAATAACTGAAGAAAAACATTTCAGTAAGCACGGCCGCAGGAAGGAAGATGCTGAGCCGGACAGCACAGTGTACCGGATAAATGCTGAAGCAAAGCTGAATAATGAATCTGTAGAGCGAGAAAAAAGGAAGCAGGATGCTTTGTCATAGCAACTAATGATACACAGCGTAGCTGGACCATGGAGGAACTTCCTGACGGCTACAAATCGCAGCAGAGAGTGGAAAGAGGGTTCAGATTTCTGAAAGATCCGGAATTTTTTGCTGACTCCATATTCTTTAAAACATCGGAACGTATCGAGGCATTACTGATGGTAACGGTGACCACATTATTTGTGTATTCAGCGACAGAATACCTGCCAGGGAAAAATCTTAAAGAAAATGACAGTATCGCATCAGACTGGTAAACCGATTTCAAATCCTACCATGCGGCGGATACTGATGATTTTCGATATGAGAGCCGCCGGAAGATTTTCTGCGGATGGTAAATTGATAGGATGCAGTAATTTGACTAAGGATCAGCAAACAGTGGTGGAAGCGCTCGGAGGTGCAAGGACGAACATATACCGATGTTTTCTTAAAAAAAATTAAGTCGATTTACAGGTATAGAAATAATCAATTTTAACAGCGGAATGTCGGATGTATATTCTGATTTGGCGCTAAAAACATGGAGGACTCGTCTGGTGATTGAATTCAAGAGGATCCTGGAGACAGGCAGGGAGGAGACGGTTATCAGAGAAGCGTTTGACCTGATGAAGACCCATCATTATGGCGAAACCACCGAAAACAAAAAGCTGATAAGAGCGGCAATGATAACATGCACACTTAATATTACACTCTCGTTTTCGCCGGAAAATGATGCATATCTGCTGCGTGCCACTGCCTGACGGGTTCGGGCTGCTTTCAGCATTTCGCCTTTGCTTCCAGAGTTATGGAGCTGATGCTGATATATCGCCCCTCACCGGTAATCTGTGAAGCTGCAATCATGAACGCGGAAAATGTATTTCCAACGGGAATAAATGAGAAATCGACTGTAAGCCACCTGTCTTTATTTGAATCGCTCATTTTGATTTTGTGGATTACCTGTTTGACTTTATTCAGCGGATCATAAAGGTGAAAAAATACGCTTTCAGCATCGGTCCTGCATTTAAATTTAACTGACATCCGGTATGACATACCGATGGATAAGGCTGTCCCCAGGGAAGTACAGGCAAACCTGCCGCCGGCGGATTTGATTTTAATTGGAAATAAAGCAGGAGCTCCTTTGATGATGTGACATTCCCACGCCTTTTCATTGTACGAGAATTCCGGTACGGCATTTTTGAGAATTATATGAGGTTTAAGCACGGTGACAGCGGTATTTTTTATCAGATTCGAGTATTCACGGATTTCTTTGTAAAGTTCACCTTCATTTCTTGTCGCACCTCTCAGAGCTTCGCAAAGGTAGTTTATTGACAGCTCCCTGGCGGTTGAAACATTTTTCTGCACAGCTTCGTAATCTATATCCGGAAAATCAAATCTGTTCTGAGTTGAAGGAGTAACAAATCTTCCGGAAATCCCGAAGCGGCTGAACAGTTCATGGAGCCTGGAGTCGTTTGATTTTTCAAAATCATCACCGGGAGAAAGGTACAGAAAATTTTTTGAAAAATTTACTGAAAAGCAGCAGCCGTGAAAGCCGTCGGCACATACAAGATCCGCATTAGCAATGAGATTTACAAATCCTGCCGGATCAGTTTCGGAGCAGTTTATCTGGACTGTACCTTTGTTGTCTCTGCCGGTAAGCCATACAACTTCCAATTCAAGCTTTTGGGCAAGCTGAATTACATAGTCCCTGTATGTTTCATAAGTATCGAGCAGGTATGCAAGAAGATAGCGTTTTTTGGCTTTTAAAAGGCCGGATACTTCAGATGGGTATGCTGGATCGCAAAGAAGTTTCAGCCATGTATCAGGCGTAAGCAGCATGGTTGGATCTGTTACAGTATGCGCCTTTCTTCCTGTGACATTCTCAATCAGGGAGGCTCCCGCCGATTCTCTGCTTGAAAGATAGGGAAAGCTGCTCAGCCAGTACTGCCACAGCGGAATATTGGATTCGGCTGTTTTTGGAATTTTTTCCCATCCGACGCTTGGTGCATAGGACACCCTTTTTTCCACTGGGGCAAATTGCAGATACTGAACAGGGTGGAACCAGAAACCGGACGGTTTCCAGATCTGATCACTGCCGCAGATAAATGCATCGTATTTTTTCAGCTTTCTCTGTGCTTTTGAGGTTATGACTGCATCTTTGGGCAGGACTGGCGTTTCGGAACTGAATTTAAAATGACCTTTCATAAAGTCTGTGAAAAGCTTTCTTGTTCTAATCCAGTCGTATTTTTTCGGATCACTGTCTCTGAGCGCTTCATCCAGCGCCGGAACTGAGATGAACGGACGGTAACCTATTATTTCACAGTCGTATCCTAGAGAAATGATGCTCTGATACAGAGCAAAGGCCTGGAGTGTTGATCCGTAATTGCTTCCAAGCCATGCCAGATATCCGACCTTCTTTTTTCTGCTGAAGAACATGCATTTACCTGAGATATTAGGATCAGTCCGGATAACCCTGAGGATTTCCGGTCTGCCACCTGTTTGCATCGGTTACGATGTCATTGATGTCCAGTTCTGTTTTCCATTCAAGCTCGATTCCTGCTTTTGCAGGATCAGCGTAGTATTCGGCAATATCACCGGGTCTGCGCGGACCGTATACGTATGCTATAGGCTTTTCGAGAATACTGTTGTAGGCGTCCACCACCTGCTGGACACTTACGCCGTGACCGGCCCCCAGGTTATAGGTGTAGAGTCCCGGTTTTCCCAGACAGTGGGAAAGAGCTGAAAGATGTCCGCCTGCCAGATCAACCACGTGAATATAGTCTCTGATGCATGTTCCGTCAGGTGTTGGATAGTCATTGCCCCAGATGTTTAGATGATCCAGTCTGCCTACGGCAACCTGGGAAATGTACGGCATCAGATTGTTAGGAATTCCAAGAGGATCTTCACCCATAAGACCGGACTGATGGGCTCCGACAGGGTTGAAATATCTCAGAATGCAAATGGACATGGAACTGTCAGAATTGTGCCAGTCCTCCAGAATCCACTCGATGTCCACCTTGGTCTGCGCATACGGACTGTTGCCTCTTTTAACCGGCTCTGTTTCAGGTATTTTCGGATTTGAAGGAGTTCCGTAAACTGTTGCACTTGAACTGAATACGATGTTCTTAACCCCTGCCTTTTTCATTGCCTTGAACAGCTGAATACTGCCGTTTACGTTATTGTCGTAATATTCCAGAGGACTGCCGCAGGATTCTCCTACAGCCTTGAGACCGGCAAAATGTATTACAGCATCAAAATTTCTGGAAAGAAAAATTTTTTCCATTTCGTCGTAGTTTCTGATATCTGCCTTTATGAAGTCCGGTTTTATTCCTGTAATCTTTTCGATTCTGTCAAGAACAGACAGTTTACTGTTGCATAGATTATCAAGTACCGTTACACCGTACCCGTTTTCAAGCAGCTTGACTACTGTGTGACTTCCTATATATCCGCATCCGCCGGTTACAAGAATATTTTTCATTTGAATCCTTAAGCATTAGAAATAATAATACTGGTATGTCGTGACATACGTCATTTAATCTGCGCTATTTTAACATAGATTAATGATTATCAGAATTGCGGATCCGGATGTTTGCTGCAAACCATAGAGAGACGAATTCTGATATATTTTAACCTGTCAATGTTTCAGGAAGGGTGAAAACTCCTTAACAGGTTTAAGCAAGAACAGTACTTTTCTTTAACACAGCCTGTGTCAGTTTGTACTTATGCCTGCAATTAGGATAAAATACTTCCGTTTCCGGATTATGAATCGGGAGTGTCGCAGCTCACGGGTGATGTGTACAAGCGGCCATAGGATAAAATTCAATCGTAAAAGTAGCGTTATGGAATGAGATCTTATGCGGTAGAAGTGAAGCGGACGTACCGGCAGAAACAGTGACTGTCTGATCTTCAGGCGGATGCTTAAAATCTCAGACCGTTTGAATATTGCTGCATAAAGTCTGGAAGTTCATTGACTTCAGGTGACGGACGGTTCACAGCTTGAATCCCGGATTTAAATTCAGAAATTACTGTTTCGATTCTGTGTGCGCCTTCTGCATCTCAAATGCGAAAAAACAGGTAATTACTGTGGTTCACATGTGTGTTTTTTTATTTACACCTGCGTAAGTAACTGATTGATGATACGGCTAGAGAACCTTACCAAAAGATTTAAACTGAAGAACGGATCATACAAATATGTTCTCAAGGATATAAACTACACTTTTGAAGAGGGTGTCAACACCGGTATTCTGGGGCAGAACGGTACCGGCAAGTCCACTTTGCTCAAACTTCTTTGCGGATCAATCAATCCTTCCAGCGGAAGAATCGAAAGAGACAGTTCAATTTCCTGGCCTGTGGGTTTTTCCGGCTTTGTGCTCGGTAATCTTACAGGTTATCAGAATCTTCGTTTCATCAGCAGAATATACCGCAGCGACTACCGCAGGGACAAAAAATTCGTTGAGGAGTTTACCGAACTTGGAGATTATCTGAATGAGCCGGTAAAAACCTACAGTTCAGGAATGAAATCGAAGCTGAATTTTGCTCTGAGCATGTCTATCGGTTTTGACTTCTATCTTATCGACGAGGCCTTTTCCGTCGGTGATGCAGCGTTTAAGAAAAAGGGTGAGGAGCTGTTCAGGGAAAGACTGAAGACCTCCACCGTGATTGTGGTATCCCACAGCATATCAAGAATAAAGAAACTGTGCCAGCAGGCGATTGTGCTTGATAATGGAGGTTTCAGTACATTTTCCACAATGTCCGAGGCGATCGAAAGGTATGAGACGCTCGGTGAAAAGAAAAAAGGATCAGTGAAATAATGACACAGATAAATCAGTCCGGTGCAGGTGAGGAAAATTTGTCTGAGAAGAGCGGAAGCTATCAGGATAAATACATGGATCAAAGACGCGGTCAGCGTGAAATTCTTGAACGTCAGGGGGAGAATGTTTCAAAGGAGACCTCTGCAGACAGTTATGAGTCGGATATTTTGGGATCCGATGAAGTGAATGCGGGCTGCGGTTGTCAGATGCCGCAAGAGTCGGTATCTGTTGCATCCGATGCCGATAAAGCCGGTGTGCAGGATGAATCGGCATCTGCAGAGGGTCAGATTTCCTCTAGGAGAGGCAGAAGGGCTGCAAGAAAGGAAAGATTGGCTGCAATGCAGTCCAGGGCTGTGGCAAAACGTCTTCGTAGAGAGCGCAGACTTCTGAGACTGCAGCGTGTAAACGGTGAAAACGGCGTTGCCGTCGGGGAATCTTTATCTGATGAGGTTTTGCAGCAGGAGGACATAAAGGTAAATGATTCAGCCGATGCCGCTGTTCAGGTTCTTCCTGAAGAGACGGAAGCAGCATCAGGATCAGATGATATCCGGGAAAAAATTAGAAAGATTTTTGAATTCATTAAGGAAAAATCTCTTGTCTTCTGGGATCTGGTGAAGAGATTTGCGCAGACAAACCGCAGATCGACTGTTATCCTCTTCTTTACTCTTGTACCGGCTCTGTTTACATTTCTTTATACGGCACTGATATATGATTCGATGTATGTGTCAAAGACAACTTTTACCATACAGTCAAATACAGTTGAAAAGTCTTTTGATTTCGGTGCCGCATCCATGCTTACGGCAGGGGTGAACAAGGATCTGCATGTGGTGTATGCCTATATCAAGTCTCTTGATCTTTTTAATGAACTTGATCAGGAGCTGAATCTTAAGGAGCACTATCAGCACCATGATCCTGTCTCGTCTATGCCTTCCGATCCGACTCTTACTGATACTGAGGAATTCTGGGATGATGTAACATCAGTAAAAATTGATGCTGACAGTGAAATTATGCAGATGACTGTCCGGACCTATGATCCTGAGTATTCAAAGCTTCTCGCGGACAGGATCCTTAGCAAGGTGGATAATCTGGTGAATACCATGAATGCCCACGCCCTTGAGGATTCCATCAAGCTTGCAAAGCGCGAGGTGAAAGAAGCGGAGGACAGAGTAAAGGACCTGGCAGAAAAAATCAGAGTCTACCGCGATGAGCATGAGTATATAGATCCAAAGACCGAGGCTGGAAGCACCATGGGAATAATAAGTTCTCTGGAAAGTGACATAGCTCAGAAAAAGGCGGAACTTTCTGAAAAGCTTGGCTATATGCGTTCAAACTCCCAGGAGATAGTTACTCTGAAACGCAAAATAGAATCTCTTGAGAAGCAGGTAAAGGAACTGCGATCAAGGATAGCCTCCAGCGGCAATATTATGGATCAGAAAAGAATGAGTAAATCGGTTGGCGAGTATGAAAAACTGGAGCTTGAATACCAGTTTGCCCAGAAAATTCTTGATTCAGTGCGTACTAGTCTTGAGGTTACCAGACAGCAGTCCCTGAGCAAAAACAAATATCTGGTGAAGATTGATGAGCCCAAGGTTCCGGATGAGTCGCTCTGGCCGAGACCGTTCAAGGCGGCATGCGTGGTTATGGCCATATCCTTTCTTTTGATTCTTGGAGTATCTCTGATCATCTCCGCGGTAATGGAGCACCTTGGCATATAGAGTTTTTCTCTGAGTTCCGTGAAGCAAAAAAAACGGATGACTGATACCGGTTTGGCCGGGTGTTTTCGCTGCAGCCCGATCTTCACCGTCTTAAGGCAGAGGATCGGGTGTTTTTTTTATGGAAATTTTTTTCTTTGTCTCTAAGATCGCACTATGAGCGGTTTCATTCGTGTACACTGGCATCCGGACTCGGTGTCTGTGTTTCCGTGAATGACATGATAATACATGCGTTTGAGTGCCAGGTTCTTTTTTACTTATCTTGAGGAGTCATACAATCTATGCAGACTTACAGAATAGTATTACCTTTGTGTTTTACGTGGGCGGCTGCGGCATATGCAAACACTGCCCCGGTTGCAGATTTTGATGTGTCGGGTATACAGGATCTAAAGGTTAACCTTGTGAACCTGTCTACAGATCTGGACGGTGACAAACTTTCATACAAGTGGTCGTTCGGTGACGGCAAAACCTCGAAGGAGATGAATCCGGAGCATGTTTATGATCAGTCGGGGGTTTACAAGATAACTCTTAAGGTCTCGGATGGCACTGTCGCTGTCAAATCCTCAAGAACGGTAACTGTGAAGGACAGCCAGAACAACCGTCCTCCTGTTGCTGATTTTGAAGTATCCAGCAACAGAAACATGACTATAAAGCTTGTAAACCGATCATCAGATCCTGATCCTGACGAGTTGAAGTACAAGTGGTACTTCGGTGACGGGGAAACATCGAAGGAAGTCAGTCCTGAGCATACCTACACGAATGAAGGAACCTATAAGATTACTCTGAAGGCAAGTGACGGAACCGACACGGTCAAGGCTGTAAAGACCGTCACGGTTCATGTGAATCATGAGCCGGTGGCGGATTTTGATGTCAGAATGCAGGATTTGAAGGTAACCTTTGAAAACAGATCTGCCGATTCCGATGGAGATGCTCTCAAATACAAGTGGAGCTTCGGTGACGGAGATACTCTTAAGGAAGAAAATCCGGAGCACACCTATGCGGCATCCGGTGTCTACAAGGTGGTTCTTGCTGTATCCGACGGTATAAAGACAGTAAAAACATCGAAAACAATAACCGTCAAGGACAGTCTGAACAATCAGGATCCTGTTGCGGCTTTTGATGTGGGAAGCAACAGAAATCTGACGGTGAAGCTGGTGAACAGATCATCGGATCCGGATCCTGATGAGCTGGCATACAAGTGGTATTTCGGTGACGGTCTGACTTCAAAGGAGGCTAATCCCGAGCATACCTACGAAAGTGCAGGAACCTACAAGATTACCCTTAAGGTAAGTGACGGAACAAAGACAGTTAAAACGGCTCGGAATGTTACAGTAACGGCAAATCAGGCACCGGTTGCAGCTTTTGCCGTTGCATCGCAGAATGATCGCACAGTCAGTTTCGAATCTCTGGCATCTGATCCGGACGGAGACACTCTCAAATACAAATGGAACTTCGGCGACGGTACGACTTCAAAGGAGAAGAATCCTGTACATACCTATGACTCTTTCGGCAGGTACAAGGTTGTTTTTCAGGTAAGTGATGGTCTGGAGAAGGCTAAATCAAGCAGGGTGTTTGTTCTTGAAAAGTCTTTTGATCTTACATTGAACGGACAGGTGGTCGGTTATCTTGAAAATGCCGGGGTATGTCTTGACTTCAATAATGATTCATTATGCTCCGCTGATGAGCCGGTTACCATGACTGATGCCAACGGATTGTTCAGTTTCAGCGGAGGTGTGAGTGCTGCGGCAGTAAGAGATACTCCGTTTGAATGCATACTTGACGGTTCGTGCACCGGAGCACTGCCTCTGAGAGCTGTTGCATATACAGTTGCTGATACTGTAAGGTATACGCTGGGTAAGGAAAGCATCCTTAAGAACGGTATAGCCATGTCGGGAACCGCTTTTGTCACTGCGGATGAAGGAACAGACGGTGTTCCTGTTCTTTCTGCAGAAAAATCTCTGATGATAAATCCGTATACAACTCTTGTGGATTATTCTGTCAAGGATATGGACGGACTGACGCAGATTATATGGAATTATGCACTCTCTCAGGTAGCTGCGGTATTCACTGTCAATCCTAAAGTTGTATTGAGTGACTACAATGATCCGGCTAATGTAACTGCAAACTCCAGAAAAACCCTGATAGTCAGCGAGGTGCTTTCAAGATCGGGAATGCTGCCTAATTCGCAGGAGAGAATGAGGGAAATGAGAGAGTCTTCCCTTTCGGTCAAGGAGCTGGCAGCAACCAGTCTGGAGACTGTTAAGCAGGATATTGAGCTTATCATGGCGCGGACTTCGGTTGATGATCCTGATGGTATAGCTGATGCTCTTGATACCTACGGCGAGGAGTCGGAATTCTCCATGGTTAAACTGACCGGCGGGGATTCAGATGAATTCAGATGTGCACTAAGCAAAACGAAGAATGTCTTCTGCTGGGGACTTAATGCATCCGGAAATCTTGGAGATCCGGCGGTATTCCCGCTTGACGGCAAAGGCGAACCTGCAGACGGTTACAGTATGGCTGACAACTTCAGCGCATCGCCTGTCAAGGTTAAGATCAGTGATAATGAGTTCCTTTCTAATGTCATAGCGCTGGACAGCGGAAACGGGCATGCCTGTGCGGTTACATATGACGGTGCTGTGTACTGCTGGGGCAGCAACCGGATGGGTCAGGCTGGTACCGGTGAGATTGGAACTGATGGCGGAAGATTATTCTTCGCCACCCGGGTTGCAAAGGGACAGCAGGATACGGAAGGAAAAAATTTCGTTAATGCAGCTTCTGTTACACTGGCTCATAATTCATCCTGCGCCCTTACCAGAGACGGCGAGGTGTTCTGCTGGGGTGAAAATTCAGCCATGCAGCTTGGAGATTCTCATCCTGAAGATGAAATCAATGTTTTTGAAGGCGAACTGTCAATGAATGACGGTATAGATCTCAGTGATCTGGTTAAAGCTGTGCCATATCCGGTTAAGGTTGACTTCCCTTCTTCCGTAGAATCTGTCAGCAGGGTTGTGGCAGGTCTTGGCACCTACTGTGCACTTGTTGAAAACAGTGATCCTTCGGAAGTGCACAACCTCTACTGCTGGGGTAATGATGCCATCGGTATTGTTTCTCATAAATGGAGGCAGTATCAGAGCGACTGGCTGACTAATTACGCCGACCGGGTTCATTATCTTGACTACTCGGCACTTGCTGATCCTGAAGGAATCTCACCGTGGTACTGGAAACTGTATGATCAATCCGGAGATTTTCATTTTCTTTACGGTGCACCGGTAAGCAGGGTTGACGAAGCCTATTACGCACCGAGTGAGAAACGTATTGAATTTGCAAATGTCACTCAGGTGGATGTCAATGCCGAGGATACGCAGATTCGCGTTGAAATAAACGGCGACGGCAGAGTGTACGGCGTTTACAACGCAGGCAGTGCTGACAGAACCGATGCCTGGCTGATGGCGGAATCTCCTACAACCTTCAGGGGTGAGAATATTGCTGATATGGTGCTCAATACCGGCGACGGAGCTTCTTTCGTTCTTGGTGACGGAGGTTCACTTTTTGTTATCGATTCAATTTCATGGTACGGCATGTTCGGTAACGGCTCTCTTGAAGTTACCCGTCCCGACTGGATTGAGTCCGTTGCAGACGGTGCTGATTATTTTGTGATAGCACCGCTTTCTCCTGTTTTTGAGAACGGGAAAGAGATTGGGAATGTTATTTCAGTTTCCGCCGGCAAGAGATCCGTATGCGTCGCAGTCAGAAGACTGGGTGATGACGGCGGTGCCACCTCCTTTACCGATACATACTGCTGGGGTTCAAGCACCTTCGGTCAGCTTGGTTTTGACGACGGAGACGGCGGTTTCAGCTTTAAAAATGTCGTACAGGCCTGGAACGGACATGATGTAAGCAATGTCTATTTCGACAAGCAGACCAGAATGGTTCCGTATCCGCGGAAGGTTGAATTCAGGTAGCTGTTAACATAACAGTCAGATTGATGATCAGGATCCGGGTTGTCGCCCGGATCTTTTTTTGCAAAACCTGCCATAAAATTTTTTCCTACAGTCCCGTTATGCTGCATGCAGAATTATGATTAATGAAATTTGTCAGCAGATTGAACTGTTTTGAGGGGCCGATAAGCGGCCAATCCGCTTCATCGTGTATATGCATCACGATACTGTAGCACCTAAAGTCTTCATTGTATAACACAGAATGTCAGGGCGTGCTGCCTGCAAGATGTTTCCAGAAACCCGGGATGGCAGGATTCAAAACGTTTCCTTTTTTAGCGGCACCGATGCCTTCATAGGTAATTCTTTTGCCGCCGAACTGATCCATGCCGATGCGATGTTTAATGCAGGCAATTTTTCTGCCGGACGGTAAATAAGCAAAAAAGAGGCGGTGACACTATGCTTTTTCGTCAAATCGCTGCCGGTACATGTCTAAGATCCGGAAAATTTACAGGACACACGGTAACCGCAGATTGAAAAGTGAAGGATGGACAAGGATCTCAGAGTTCGAATCCTAACCTGCGATGAGGTGAGTTTTTTGTTTTGAAACGCCGGATACGGATCCGTACGTTCAGCGGTGAGGGATGTTCGGACATACCCGCCCGCGCGATTCATGACAGGATTGTTCTTAAGGAGCTTCAGAATTTGTATTTAAGCTTTTTCCTGTTTCTTCATTCGGAATATACAGGCTGTATTCATCATTCATTTTTTTTGTAGCAGGGCCTACGCATGAATATAAAATGACCAATTTTGCTAAATGGTAGCCATATATCTTGGATAAAACTTCCCTAGAGTAATAATTGTTCTGTAAAGATGAACAAAACAGAAAATGTGAGCTAA
>JAEEGJ010021709.1_pt1 | contig 13762 bp, 7 predicted proteins | sample 8958761 | NCBI WGS metagenome assembly JAEEGJ01 (sample SAMN16246546, study PRJNA631951) | gut metagenome | biome: gut microbiome; feature: rumen; material: RS-attached | host: Bos | place: Iran: Karaj | collected 2018-10 | reverse complement strand
CAAAGTTCTCGGAGGCTCTGCAGGCGAACAATTCCAAACGGTGGGTGTGAATCATAGAGTTATGTAAGCTAAATTGTATCCAGAATGTTTCCGATATATTCCAGGATCTCTTCCCGGCCGCGGCCCGACTGCGACGAGCTGCAGAAGACGGGCGGGAGCTCCTCCCATTGCTGCAGCAGGATTTCGCGGTCCCGCTCGATCTGCGCGGCGAGGACGTTGGGGCCCTGCTTGTCGCCTTTCGTGAAGATGATCCCGAAGGGAATCCCCTCCTCCCCGAGCCGTGCCATGAATGCGAGGTCGATCTTCTGCATGTCGTGCCGGGAATCCAGCAGCACGAAGAGCATCACCAGTTCCTCCGAGTGGAGGATGTAGTCCCAGATGACGGCCTGGAGTTCCTCGCGCGCCTTGCCGCCGAGTTTGGCATAGCCATAGCCCGGCAGGTCCACGAGGTACCACTTGTCATTGATACGGAAATGATTGACCAGCTGCGTCTTGCCAGGTGTCTGGGAGGTCTTCGCCAGCTTGTTGTTGGCGCAGAGCATGTTGATCAGGGAGGACTTCCCGACATTGGAACGGCCGATGAAGGCGAATTCCGGCAGCCGGTCCTCCGGCTTCTGGTGAACCCGGGTACTGCTCTTGACGAACTCCGCTTTCGTGACCTTCATCGCTCCTGACAATTCCAAAAGACAAAGATAAGAAAAAAACAATCGCCCGTCAAGGTTTCGGATAACGGACGATGAACGCGGCGCCGCCGAGGGCGAAGGAGCGCTCGTAGGAGATCTCGCCCTTGCAGCGCTCGATGACGGTGCGGCTGATGGCGAGGCCGAGGCCGGTGCCGCCGGACTTGGTCGTGAAGTTCGGGGTGAAGAGGCGCGGGAGGAAGGCCTCCGGAACGCCGGGGCCATTGTCTTCCACGACGATATCGTAGTAGCCCTCCCGCGCTGAATGCCGGAGCGAGACGGCAATGACGCCCTTCTCCGGCGTACGGCCGGCCTCCAGCGCCTGCGCCCGCGCACCCTCGATCGCCTGGACCGAGTTGGTGATCAGGTTCACCAGCACCCGCGTAAGCTGGGGCCTAGGGCCTTCAATCCGGGCGCCTTCCAGGCCGAAGTAATTGATATCCATGTCATCCCGTCCCGAGAAGATCATCACCTCGTCCCGCAGCAGGGCGTCGAGGTCGATCGGGACCGGGTCCTCCGAATAGAGTTTCGCGAAGGTGGAGAACTCGTTGGCGGTCTCGGTCAGGATGCCGATATGGTCGAGCACGACGCCGGCCACCTCGTCGAACTTGGCCTCCCAGGCGGGATTCCCGGACGCCTTCATCCGGATGAGCATCTGGAGCCGGAGCTTGATCGGGGTGAGCGGATTCTTGATCTCGTGCGCGACCTGCCGCGCCATTTCGCTCCAGGCCTTGTCGCGCTCGGCCTGGGCCAGTTTCCGCGTCGATTCCGACAGGTCCCGCACCATGCGGTTGTAGGCCGTCACCAGCGAGGTGATCTCGTCATCCTGGTCATAATCGATGTATTCCAGGTGGTCGATGTCGGCGACGCTCATCTTGGCGCTCATCTCGCTGAGCGGCTTGAAGAGGCGGTCGATGACCGCGGACGTGACGAACCGGGCGAGGATCAGCAGCAGGAGGAAAGCCGTGATGATGGTCGCGATGTGGCTGACCGCCTCCGTCTCGAGGTCGTAATTCTGGTCCGTGTACGGGGAACTGACGATCGCCAGCATCTCGCCGTCGCTCCCGAATACGGGGGCATAGAGGGTGTAGAACCGGTGGGAGGACAGCTGTTCCCGATGGATATAATACCGCCGGTGGCCATATACGATGTTGTAGAGCGCATCCTCGTTCAGCCGCCGCCCGATGATCATCCGGTCGAAAATTTCCGGGGTCGTCGTCAGGAAGACGCGGCCCGAGGGGGAATAGAGGGTAATGTCGCTCTTGAGGACATCGGCCGTGTATTCGAGCGCGCCCATCACCTCCTGCCCGCGCAGTTCAGAGAGCGACGAGGCCTGCCGGAGACGGCCCTGGACCATCGTCTGGATCGTATTGATCTTCGAGGACATCATCTCGCGCATATCCTTGTCGTTGCGGCGGTAGACGAAATAGACGCTGAACACGGCCATGGCGACGAGCGTCAGGATGAGGGCGACATACAGGATCGCATTGATCCGCGTCTTGTAATAGCGCTTTTCCCGACCGTTGTCGCCGCGGCGCCGCCGGGTGACCAGGGTGATCAGGAAGAAGGAGAGGATGGCGAACAGGAACCCCTCCACGATATAGTGCATAACCTCGGTCTTCGCCCGGGAGATGACAATGACCTCGTCCTCCGAGATGGCGTGGACGAAGTGGATGAAGCCGTCGGCCGACAGCGTGCCCCGGTCCCTGCCGGAGGAGATGGGCTGGAGCGGTTCCGAAAGCAGGGTCGGATAGCCGTAATTGCCCTTGTAGGAGGCCAGGCGGCCCGAAATGTACTTGGCGTAGGAGTAATGGCCGGGCACCGCGACGCGTCCGGGCTCCGCGATGCCGAGCAGGCTGAGATAGCCGCGGTCCTCGCGGTTCGATTTCGGCTCGACCCCGATCAGCAGGTCCACCGTCCCGGAATACCTTGTATAATAGGAAAACACGCCTGCATAACGTGCGCGTCCGCTCATATCCCGGCTGTAGAAGAACCGGGAATCGTCCGCGATCTGCGTCCCGTCCCCGATCCGGGTGGCGAGCAAGGACGCGATGACGGGGTCATTCCCGACGGAGAGATTGATGACGGAGATGTCGTAATTCTGCGCCAGGCGGGCCATGTAGGTCTCCGCCAACCGGTTCTGGATCAGCCCGTTGCTGTTCTGCAGGGGGGAGACGGCCGCGATGACGGGATCCGACGCGACGGCCCCCTCGATCCCGCGGAGCTGGATTTCCAGGCCGATATCCCGGTCCATGGCCAGGCGGTTGCTCCAGACCTCGACCCGGTTCTGCTCCTTCCGGAAACCCAGGACGGAGGAGGCGATGACGAAATAGGCGGCCGCGAGGAACGAGAAGACGAGCCGGCCCCGGCGGGAGAAGGCGTCATAGCGCCATCCGAAGAAGAGCCGGGCCGCCGGAGCGGTCATCTGCACGAGCAGCGGCAGGGCCAGCGCCAGCAGGAAGAAGGACAGGTAAACGACGGCCGTATAATAGGACAGCGAGTCGATCCGGTAAAGCTCCAGCGTGATCCCGGAGTTCAACACGATGCTCCGGAAGGTCGTATGGATATAAACGGCGAGCAGGAGCGCGGCAGCCGCCAGGATGCCCGCTCCCAGCCCCAACCGCAGGCGGGGCCGGGCCGCGCGGGAACGTTTGAGCAGCGTCCAGCGCACCAGGTAGGTATCGAGGGCGGCGAGCGTAAGCAACAGATTGACCGTCAGTACCGCGCCCAGTGAATACAGCAGCGGGCCGTCCGCATAGATCGACGGGGAGAAGAGCCGCGAGGCGCTGGTGACGAACATCCCGTAGAAGTAAACGCCGGCCAGCAGGACGGCCTGCATGAGCAGGGTCAGGAAATACCGGAGCAGGCTCCTGCGGCAGGAAAGGAACAGCAGCGTCCCGATGAGGAAAAGCGCCACGCCGAGCCAGAACAGGAGGTAATTCGACACCACGCGGACGGGCTCGACCGCTTCGGCCGCCACCTTGAAAAGGGGGCTGCCCTCGAGGGAGACGGAGGAGCCGACGCTCGCCGAAATCGGCAGGAGCGAGAACCGCGACCCGAGCCCGAGGCGGAGGTTGACGGCATTCATGCCCTTCGCCCCCAGTTCATCGACCATTTCCAGCCCGCCGATCACCAGGCAGCCGTCCCCGTCACGTTTCGCCCGGGCCAGGTACCATTTCGGCCCGAAATTGTAATAGCCGGGCTTCTCCCCCACCTCGGAGAGCGGGGAGACCAGCGGGTTGCGGCTGCTGCCGAGGCGCGGGAATACGGTACGGTCGCGGATGTCGTCGCTGATGATCGGGAACTGGTGGGCCCAGGACTGGAGGGTGTCGCCCACATACCGGTAGACGACCATGTCGTCCGGAAGCTTCCCGAGGTCCAGCCAGGCGGCAGGGTCCGCGGAAAGCGCCTTGTCCATGAATTGCCCGAGGAGGGCCATGCGCTTCTCCACTTTCCGCCCGATGGTGCGGGCGGCGGCGTCCGTGTTCACGGGTCCGCGGCCCACCAGCGTCGAGGCCGCCAGCAGCAACAGGGAAAGGGCGAGGACCGAGAGGGCCGCCGCCTGACGGATCCGGCGCTTATTCATGGTGATACGGTTCTCCTTTTATGATCGTAAAGGCACGGTACAGCTGTTCGGCGAAAAGGGTCCGGACCATCTGGTGCGAGAAGGTCATTTTCGAGAGGGAAACCTTGCCGTCGCTGTGGGCGTAAACGGCTTCCGAAAAGCCGTAGGCGCCGCCGATGACGAAGACGACGTCCCGCCCCCGCTGCAGCTTTTCCTCCAGGTACCGGGCGAAATCGAGGGAGCGGAATTCCCGGCCGCGTTCGTCCAGGAGGATGACCTCGTCGGCGGGCCGGACAGCCTTCAGGATCAGTTCCCCCTCGCGTTCCCGGATCTGGTCCCGGGTCAGCGCGGAGACATTTTTCAGCTGCGGGATCTCCTTCAGGGTGAAAGGCACATAATGGGAGAGCCGGGCCACATACAGGTCCAGTCCCTCCTTCACCCATTTCACGTCGGTCTTTCCGACCGTCAGCAGCTTGATATCCATCCCGCAGCAGATCAACGTCACAAAGATACGCAGATGGCTCGGTATTTGCAAGAAAAGCGCCGTGATGAGAAAATGGATCGGCATCATCGTCTGCGCCGTCGCGCTGCTCGCGGCTCCCGCCTCTTCCGCCCAGGAGGAAGGGTACGACGTATTCATCCCCATCGCCAAGTACATCGCGAAAGGCGACGCCGTCCGGCTCTCCGCCTGGTTCGCCGACAACCTCGAGATCTCCGTCATCTCCCAGACCGGCGACTCCTCCCGCAACCAGGCCCGCCAGATCCTCAAATCCTTCTTCGACACCTACACGCCCCGCTCCTTCGACATCACCCACAAGGCCTCGCGGGCGAACATGAAATACGCCCTCGGCCTGCTGAACGCCGGCGGCGAAGTCTTCCTCGTGACGGTATTCGTCAATTACAAGGAAGGCGGCTACCAGATCCAACAACTGAAAATCGAGCGCCAGACGGCCGTTTACTGAGTTTGGCACGGTGCTTGTATCCAGCAAGACACGGTTAGTTTTAGTTAATAATAGGGTTTATGCAAGATGTGGTCACTCCGGGAGGACTGACCACATTTTCTGTGTTTATTTTTAATTTTTTTCGCTTTTATTCTGTTACTTTTCGACGCCTGATTCTTACAATTATTAAACAAAATATTTAATATCGGTTCACCGATAAAAAAATCAGCCGGAAACACGCACATATATATTATATTATGAGCCTTTCCGCCGATTTGCAGAAATGAAATATGTTTTGCATCTTTGCGGCTAAGTTGCTTTTTTGCATAACCCTATGCAATTTGCATAAAGACCCTATTATACTCGGTAACGTAGTGTTTTGTTTAATAATTTAACTTATGAGTAAAATCAAATTTCTCCTCGCCGCGCTCCTGCTGTTCGCGGGCCAGGCGGCTTTTGCTCAGAAGCAGGTTTCCGGTAAGGTGACCAGCGCCGAAGACGGATCTTCCCTCCCCGGCGTCACGGTCTCCGTCTCCGGAACACTGAAGGGAACGGTCACCGACCAGAACGGTGCCTATTCCATCAGTGCACCGGACGAAGGCGTCCTGCTTTTCTCCTGCCTCGGTTACCAGGAGCAGCGCATAGCCATCGGTGAAAGAACCCGCATCGACGTCGCCCTCCAGCCGGAGGCCATCAGCCTCGACGAAGTCCTCGTGACCGCCGTCGGTATCCAGCGTACCGAACGGTCCCTCGGTTACTCCGTCACGAAGGTTGATGCCGGAGAGGCCGTCCAGAAGGCGGAGCCCGACATGCTCCGTTCCCTCGACGGCAAGATCGCAGGCGTCCAGATTTCCGCTCCGTCCGGTGATGCCGGCGGCGCGACCCGTGTGACCATCCGCGGTAACTCCTCCTTCCTCGGCAACAACCAGCCGCTCTACGTGGTCGACGGCGTGCCGTTCAGCAACGACGGCAGCAGCGCCAGAAGCCGCGCGTCCGGCATGGGCGGTGCGCTCGGCAGCGGTATCTCCACCCTCGACCCGAACGACATCGAGTCCATGAGCGTCCTGAAGGGTGCCGCCGCGGCCGTGCTTTACGGTTCCCGCGCCGCGAACGGCGTCATCCTCATCACCACCAAGTCCGGCTCGAAGAACGCGGCCGGCAGGAAGGGCTACACCGTTTCCTTCAGTTCCTCCTACGCCCTGGAGGGCATCGCCTCCCTGCCGGAGTACCAGAACCGGTACGGCCAGGGCTCCGAGTTCAACATCGGCGGTTCCAACGGTTCCTGGGGTCCCGAATTCCAACCGGGCATGACCCAGGACATGTATGCGGACATCGCCGCCCTGTATCCGGACCTCGCGAAGGAACTCTATCCCGACCTGGACGGCAAGATTCCCTATCAGGCCTATCCTGACAACGTCAAGAACCTCTTCCGCCGGGGCAGCGTCTGGGACAATTCCATCAATGTCCAGAACATCAACGACAAGGGCATGTTCAATGCCACCGCGTCCTATACCAACCAGAAGAGCTACATCCCCGGTTCCGACTTCGACCGCTACTCCTTCAGCCTCGGCGGACACCAGCAGATCACCAAGCGGCTCACCATCGGCGGCAACATGTCCTATTCCGTCACCGACCAGTGCAGCCCGATGTACGGCTACAACCAGTCCGGCGACGAACTCGGCGGCCTCTCCTCCCTCGCCCGCGCATTCATCATGCCGCGTAGCTGGGACATCCAGAAATTCCCGTACCAGACACCGGACGGCGCCAACCTGCTTTTCCAGCTCACCTCACAGGCGAACAACCCGTACTGGGCTTGGGAGAATGACAAGATCACCACGCAGCAGAAGCGTACGGTGGCCAATTTCAATGCCGGCTACAAATTCACGGACTGGCTTTCCCTCGACTATACCCTCGGTTACAACGACTATACCCAGGACCGCAAGAACGTCATCAACCTGGGGTCCCGCGGTTACGGCGGCAAGGGCTACATCCGCAAGAGTGTCTACAATGACGCCATGCTCGAATCGACCCTGCTCCTGACGGCCGAAAAGGACCTCATGGAGGACCTCAACCTCCGGGTCACCCTCGGTCACAACTACAACCAGGAGACTTCGTCGACTTTCACGGCCAACGGCCCCGAAATCGTCAACCGCGGCATCTATGCCATCGACAACACGAAGTCCCAGACGGCCGGCGAGAATTATGCCCGCGCACGGAAGTGGGGTGTCTTCGCCGATATCCTCCTCAACTACAAGAACTGGGCGTTCCTCAACCTGTCCGGCCGTAACGACGTGTCCTCGACCCTCCCGGTCGCCAACAACAGTTTCTTCTATCCCGCCATCTCCGCATCCGTGGTGTTCACCGAGGCCCTGGGGCTCCAGGACAGCTTCCTGAACTTCGGCAAGGTGCGCGCCAGCTGGGCCAAGGTCGGTAACGACGCCTCCCCGTACTACAACAACGGCACCTTCGTCACGGGCGCCCCGTACATGGGACAGGCCGTCATGGAACTCCCGACCACCCTCTACGACGAGAACCTCCAGCCGGAATTCACCACCGAGTTCGAGGCCGGTACGGAACTCAAGTTCTTCGACAGCCGCATCGCTTTCGACGGCACCTTCTACAACCGGATCTCCGACAACCAGATCGGTGCCATGACCATGTCCCCGTCCTCCGGCTACGACAGTTATGTAACCAACTTCGGTTCCATCCGCAACCGCGGTGTCGAACTCGGACTGGACGTCTATCCGGTCGTGACCAAGGACTTCAGCTGGAGCATTTATACGGTCTTCACGAAGAACAACTCCAAGGTCCTCTCCCTGACCGAAGGCATGGATGAACTCTACATCGGCGGTGACTTCGATACGCCGAGGCCCGGCCTGCGGGTCGGCGAGCCGTACGGTATCCTGATCGGCGAAAAGATCGCCCGGGCCAAGGACGGCACCCCGCTCATCGCGCCGGCGACGGGTATGTACATCAACGATCCGGTCCCCGGCGTCATCGGTGACCCGAACCCGGACTACAAACTCGCCCTGACCAACACCTTCCGTTACAAGGGCTTCTCCCTCGGTTTCATGTTCGATTTCCAGAAAGGCGGATGCGTCTATTCCTCCTATCTGACCGACCTGCTGGGCCGTGGTGTCACGAAAGACACGGAAGACCACTACGGCAGCCGTATCATCCCCGGCTACTGGGCCGATCCCAATACGCTTGAGCCGTACATGGACGCCGAAGGAAACTACTTCCACAACACGACAGCCGTCGGCGAGGACGACCTCTGGTTCTCCGACGGCACCTATTCCACCTTCGCCATCAACTCCTGTGACGAGGTCGCGGTTTACGACGCGACGGTGCTCCGCCTGCGTGAACTCACCTTCTCCTACTCGTTCCCGAAGAAGTGGATCTCCCGCCTGAAACTCTCCGGCGCCGAGCTCGGTATCGCGGGCAGGAATCTCTGGTTCTGGGCTCCGAACGTGCCGAAGTATTCCAACTACGACCCGGTCGTCAACTCCTACGGCGAAACCAACGTCCAGGGTATCGACTACACGTCCGCCCCGTCCGTCCGCCGTCTGGCCTTCAATCTCAAATTAACGTTCTAATGTGCCGGAAGATATGAAAAGGAAGTTTTACACACTGATCGGAACTGCCCTCGCCGCCCTTGCGCTGAGCGGGTGCAATCTGGATATCAACAAAGACCCGTACGTCGTCACCAACCTCAACTTCGACCAGCTTCTGACTGCCACCGAATACGAAGTCGGTATCAACTTCGCCGAGGGTTACTACCTGAATGCCAACTTCTCCGCATACGTCCACCACACGGTAAGCCGCGAAATTGACAACTATTCGCTGGTCGCCAGCTATGCCACCCTGGGCAACACCTGGGAACATGCCTACAAGTTTTCCATCAAGAACTGCGACGCCCTGATCGAGAACGCAGACAAGAGCGGTGACGCCATCTGCGCTGGTATCGGCCGGGTGCTCCGTACCCATGTCTATCTGAACATGGTCGACCTCTGGGGAGACGTTCCCTATTCCGAGGCCAACGTCGCCGGCATCGACAAGCCGAAGGCAGACAAGAGCGTGGACATCTACAATGCACTGCTTGAGAGCCTGAACGCCGCGATCGCCAATTTCAATGATGAAAAGGCAGCGAACGCCAACGCCCCAGCCGGTAACGACCTGTTCTTCAAGGGCGACGTCAAGAAGTGGATCAAGGCCGCCAACACCCTGAAACTCAAACTCCTCGTCCAGAGCCGCCTGGCCAAGTCCCAGATCAAGGACTGGAAGAGTGAACTCGACGCCCTCCTTGCCGGGGACAATTTCCTCGCAGACGGCGAGGACCTGCAGTTCCCGCATTCCACCGCGATGACCCCCGCCGACGAGCGCAACTCCGGTTACGTCGACGAGTATCAGGGCGGCCAGAAAACGGTCTACATCAGCCCCTGGTTCTACGAGTGCATGAGCGGTAACACCTACAACTGGAAGGACAACCCGTTCGTCCGCATCGAGGATCCGCGCATCCCGTACTACTTCTACAACCAGGTTGCTGCGGACGGCAATGCTGCCAACAAGACGGACTACCGCGACGGCGCTTTCATCTCCATCGTGTTCGGTTCCAACTCCGGATTCACGTCCATGACCCAGGAGAAAGCGATGACCACCCTCGGCATCTATCCGATCGGCGGCAAGTTTGACAAGGGTGAAGGAACGCCCATCGATGCCAAGAGCGGCAACGGTATCGCTCCCGACAAGATGCTCATGGCTTATTCCGTCCCGTTCATGAAGGCGGAACTGATCCTCGCCGGCGAAGCTTCCGGAGACGCCAAGGAGGAACTCAAGAAGGGCATCGCGTCTTCCATCGCCCATGTCAACTCCGTGACTGCCGCTGCCGACGCCACTGCCCCGAAGCTTGAGGGCGATGCAGTGACCGATTTCATCGACGCCGTGCTTGCGAAATACGACGCGGCCAACGACAACCGCAAGATGGAGATCGTCATGACCCAGAAGTGGATCGCGAACTTCTACAACCCGGTCGAGGCCTACAACGACATCCGCCGTACCGGTTATCCGGTCCTCTTCAAGGGTGACGCCGAGAACCTGGCCTGGAGCCCGTATGCACAGGAAGTGGAAGCGACCCCCGGCCTGGTCTCCTTTGAACTGGTCAATCTCCTCGATTTCCCCCGGATCCTGTACTATCCCCAGAGCGAAACGACGGTCAACCCGAACATCACCAACAAGGGTCGCATTGTTTCCAGCAAGAACGTTTTCTGGGATGTCAAATAATTTTAGAGGATGTTCAATATGAAAACCAACAAGATATTCGCATTTGCCGGCGCCCTTGCCGCGCTGGTTGCCTGCAACAAGCAGGAACTGCCCTATGACCTCGCCGGTACCGAGCACGCTGTTGTCGTCGGAATCAGCAAGGCGGAAGGAGCAAGCCTCATCCTGGACAACGACATGAACGCCGGCGACTATCGGGTTATCCTCGATGTCCCGAAGTACCAGGGCGACATGTCCATGCTGAAAGAGGCGCAGGTCATGGCCGTCTATACCCGCGGAAAGGATAAGAAGGGTGTGATCGTCGCCGAGGGGATCACCGAATTCCCGAAAGCGGTGAAGGTTGAGATGAAAACCAGCTGCAGCAAACTGGGCATCAGCCGGATCGAGACGGGTGACCGTGTCGAATTCACCCCTTGCGTGACGCTCCAGAGCGGCACCCAGGTCAACGGCTGGTCCCCGGTCGCCGGATTCAACAACATCGCGTTCACCAACTGGCCGATGAATGACGGTACCCCTTATACCTACCGTGTATCCTATACGGCTTTCGCTCCTTTCCAGAAGGAGAAATTCCAGGGCGTCGGCGTTCCCCAGCGCGGTGCGGACGGTTCCGATTACGGCACGGTGAACGTCACACAGATCAACGACAAGCCCGAATCCTATCCGAAAGGCGTGACCGCTGACGATGTGGTCGGCCTGAAGATCGAAGGTGATATCTGGTATGCCCCGGACACCATCATCCTTTGGATCAACACCAAGGACTATTCGTTGATTTTCCCGGACCAGGTCGTCTCCCCGCAGTGGACGTATCCGGGAGGAGCGTACGGAACCTATGACGGCATGCTTATCGGAGGTTCCGGAGAGGTGGACACCTTGAACAACACGCTGACCTTCAGTTTCGACAGTTCCTGGGGTCCTTACGGCCTCGGCGGTGACACCATCATCCTTTACTTCAACGAAATCGCCGGCTAATCGCCTGCCTTCATCCCTAAAGAGGAGCAGCCCGCCATGCAGGGGGGCTGCTCCTTTTTCTTGCCTGCTCCTTCAGGAATCGGGGAAAAGAACCTGCATCACCGGTGGCATTTACCCGGACAGGGCTGCGAAGCAGCAGGCACCGGTGATGCAGGTTCTTTTCCTGATATAACCAGGCAGCGCTACAGCAGCCGGATGAACAGGCCGCCGACCACCGAGCGGGCCTTCATCGCCTGCCATGCGGGCCTGTCCGTCCAGACCCAGTCCCCCATCGGGACACGGTCTGGGGTCTCGTTCTCAAAGCGCCAAACGGGTTCAACGAAGGACATGAAAGTTTCGTTGTCCTCCGAGAGCGAGGCCGTCCAGAGGATCCAGTCAATCTTCGTATAGGCCTGGCGGGAGTCGAGGGGAAGACCATACGGGTTCTGGACAGTCTGATAATAAGCGAGTTCCTTCTCAGCGACTTCAGCGGGGAAGACATGCAGCCCCAGGATGCGGTCCCAGACCAGGTTGTACTTCTGGCTCCAGGTGCCGGGGCGGTCGAAGGTCAGGCGGTAATGGTCGCCGTCCGCGGCCTGCTGCAGCCAGGAAACGGCCATCTCGCGGGCCATGACGCCATATTTCACCGCCTCTTCCCGCTTCCCGAGCCGGTCCGCCGTTTTTCCGTAAGCCGCCAGGGCCAGGATCGACTTGGCCGACAGGTTGACATTGTGGGACAGACGGCCGGCGAAATCGTCGGTGCAGAGCTGGTCGGCGGGATCGAAGCCGGATTCGGAGAGGTATTCCGCCCAGGCGGAAAGCGTCTCCCAGTGCCGTTCCGCATAGTCCGGATCGTCGTTGTACAAGGCGACGGCGGCCGTGAGGAGGAGCATGTTGCCGGCCTCCTCGACCGGCATGTCGTACGGATAGGTCTGGCCTTCCGCGATGGGATAGGTCCCGAGGTCATGGGCCGGGAAAGGCTTCGTCCAGCGGCCGCTTTCGGCATAGTCGAAGATGGGGTTCAACAGGCCTTTCACCAGTTCCGGCCCGTATTTGAGGAAGAGCGGGGCGGACGGATAGGTCACGTCCACCGTGCCGATCGAACCGTTGCTGTTGTTCTCCTTGGAGAGCCAGAAAAGGTCGCCGGAGGGGCCCTGGACCAGCTTGTGGGCGGTCACGGCCTGCCGGTAGGCGACGGCGAGGAGGTCCGCATAGTGCGGGCCGCCCTTCTCCGTCGCCTCCCTGTACAGGTTCCGGTCGAAACGCCGGCTTTCCCGCAGGAGCGACGGATACGCGTCCCGGGCCTCCCCGAGGGCATCATAGATGCTCCGGTCGCCATTCCGGTTCCAGTACGGCCGGAGGTCCTCACCGAAATAGCGCACGCTGTACAGGTCGTCATAGGCGACGTAGGCCACGCCTTCCGCCTTGTCAACCGTACCGAGATCGCGCGAAAGCGTCATGCCGGAAGCCTTGTCAAGCCCTTCCTCCCCCGCGAGGTAGAAATAGCCCCAGTCGATGCGGAGGTCATCCCCCTTCCGCGCAAGCACCTGCTGGGCCTGGCTGCCGACCTTGACGGTCACAAAGCCGCCTTGACGCTCATTCTCAAGCGTATACGCCTGGAACGGCTGGTCGAGCGCCCAGTTCGGGGCCGCCTCGAAACGGATGCCGACCGCATGCGGCTCCTTCGAACGGACGGCATAGGAAAGGTAATTGACCGGGCGGCTGACCAGTTCCGGCCGGTCGAGGAAGAGCGGGGCCGTGAACGTCAGGTCCAGTTCCACGGGGCCGCAGGTGAAACGGTAATCCGTGTTCATCGCCTGGACATTGACGGCGGTCTGCTGCGCCGTCTGCCCGGCCGCTGCGCCGCCGGAACGGACCACCAGCCCGAAATCCAGGATGGCCCGGCCCTGGTTGTTGACACCCGCCGCCGCAAGGACATTCTCTCCTTTCCGCAGGGCGCCCGCCGGCAGCGCAGCCAGGTCATTTTCCCGCGATTTTCCGCCCGTGTCATAGATTTCGCGGCCGTTGAGCCAGACCTTCGCGCTGTCATTTCCCGTCACCAGCAGGCAGACCTCCCCTTCCGGGAGGGATGCAAGGCTGAACGGACGCCGGACCCGGACCGTCCCGCTGCGCCATTCCGTCCGGTTGCCGCTCACCTGGGGGGTCCCGAAACCGCCCTCGCCTTCCGGCCAGAGGGAATCGTCATAGCCGGGCTGGGTCCAGTCCCCCTCGGGAATCTCGAAGGTATAACGCCCGCTCCACCCGGCCTCCTGCGCATTTGGCAGGACGGTCTTCAGCGTCGGGGACGAGGCGCCCATGAAGCGGTAATCCACGCCGTCCACGGTCAGGAT
>JAEEGJ010021707.1_pt1 | contig 13763 bp, 15 predicted proteins | sample 8958761 | NCBI WGS metagenome assembly JAEEGJ01 (sample SAMN16246546, study PRJNA631951) | gut metagenome | biome: gut microbiome; feature: rumen; material: RS-attached | host: Bos | place: Iran: Karaj | collected 2018-10 | reverse complement strand
CCGCTTCGACACAGGCAAAGCCCAGGCCCATGATAAACACCAACATGGCGCTGATCATGATCCAAATGTTTTCTGTCATAAAGATGGCGTCGCTGACAGGTACGACAGTTGCTGCTTCGTTCATTGTGGAAAATCCTTTTGATTGTGGTTACTGTTTAGCCGATCGCTTCGGGGCCGGTTTCGCCGGTACGGATGCGGATGCACTGTTCGAGTTCGGTAACGAAAATCTTGCCGTCGCCGATGGTACCGGTTCTTGCGCCTGCGATAATCGCATCGATGCAGGGCTGTACAAATTCATCGTTCACGGCAATCTTCAAGCAGATTTTCTTGAGCAGGTTTACTTCGGTCACGACGCCGCGGAAACGTTGGTTGTAGCCTTTCTGCTGACCGCAGCCAAGAACGTTTGTAACGGACATCTTGAAAATACTTCTCTCGTATAGTGCTTGCTTTACGAGGTTTAGTCGTTCGGGTTGGATATAAGCTGTAACGAGCTTCATGTTCCTATCCTTTGTTGAGGTTGTTTTCTTGTTTTGCCCAACCTGTTGCAAAAGGCGTGCCAAAATTAAATTTGGGCTCCAACCGACAAAAAATGGTACCTTTTAAGGAGAAAAACAGGTTTTGATAATGGGTGTTTACAGACTTTGTTTTTCAATAATTGAAATGACGACTAAAAATGTAAAACTGTGCCTATAACGCGAAATTATGTTATATTTCGTAGAAAAGCAGGTGAATTATGTCTATCGGAATTCCCGAAATTATCTTGATTGTGGTGGTTGTGCTGCTCTTGTTCGGGGCAAAGCGCATTCCTGAACTGGCCCGTTCCCTGGGCAAGGCGCAGAACGAATATAAAAAGGCGAAGGACGCCCTGAAAGAAGAAGCCGAAGATTTGCAGAAGACGGTCGAAAAGGCTGCCGAAGCAGAAGAAAAGAAGTAGGCGAGATTCTTCGACTCCAAACCATACGGTTCTTCTCCACAAAGTGGATAACAGCCACTAAGGGACTCCGTCCCAAGTGTTGTATAGCTCAGAATGACACGTTAGTTTCGTATGCAAGAAGCGGAAACCAATTTGATATCTCATCTAGAAGATCTCCGGCGAGCGTTGTTGCGTTCGCTTGCGGTACTTGCTATAGGCATTGTGCCGCTCTTTTTAGTTTCGCCCTACGTTTTGGAGTGGTTTTGCGGTCAGATTGCTTTGCAGGGTGATTTTCAACTCCATTATTTTTCACCGCTAGAAGTTTTCTTGCTGCAGCTTAAGATTGCAGCCCTTTTGGATGTGGTGATTTGCTCGCCGGCCATCGCGTGGAATATTTGGCAGTTCGTGTTGCCTGCCCTCTATGAAAAAGAGAAAAAGTTTATCCGTTCCATTGTGGCGCTGACCTCGCTTTTGTTCGTGGCGGGGGTGGCGTTTTGCCTGATTGTCTGTTTTCCGCTGATTGTCAAGTTCGGCATGAGCTTTGCCAGCGATTTGTTGCAGCCTATTTTTGGTGTGTCGAATTTGGTGAGTCTTGCAATTTGGCTTTCGCTTGCTTTCGGATGCATGTTCCAGTTTCCACTGGTGACCTTTGCTTTAATTCGCGGCGGAATCGTCGATTATGAGACGGTATGCAAAAAACGCCCCTACGTGGTCGTGGGCGTTCTCGCTCTTTCGGCGCTTTTGACTCCGCCGGATATTATAAGCCAGCTGGTGCTTGGCACTCCGACTTATCTGCTTTTTGAAGCGGGACTTCTGGCGGCAAGGCGTTACAAAAAGCCCCGCATGTAATTGCGGGGCGGGCTCAGGAGAATAAAGCCGTTTTTAGCATTCGAGACCTTCTCCGCACTCCTGGCAAGTAGAACTGCTTGCGCAGGGGAGGAGTTCGTCTACTTCGTGAATTTCCTTGACTCTATCGTCATCCTTATATCTTAAGTACTTCACATTTGTGTAGACTTTGCTCACGGTGAATGTGAGGGCGCTTATCTGGAAGCTGCTCACGTTTGCACCGTCAGGGTAAATAACGTCTACGATAATGGTGTCGCCGGAAATTTCGGTGTAAACCGCTTCCATGACAAAGTTGTTGGAGGCGTAGTATCCATCGTCGCGAATCGAAATGGTTCCGTCCTCATTCCTTGCCATCACGACGCGCGGAGTTACTGCCATTCCCTGGCGAGGCGAGAGCGTGGCGTTACGTGCCTGGGCGCGTGTGTCACTGGAGTCAGGAGGCGGCAGGTATTGCCACTTGCCATCTACGCATTGGAAGTGTCGCTCGTAGAAATAGAGCAATGTGTCGGTATCGCAGGGTTCCAAGTCGGGTCTGTAGATTCCGTCAGGAATGCCGTCGCCGTCGCAGTCGCTGCCCGGTGCGCAAACATTCCGCACCCAGTAACCGAGAGCGCATTTGTATTCTTCGCCGGTCGCGCAGTCAATAACCCAGCCCGTGTCAATATCTTCATTGCAGTTGGCACCTTGCTTCAATGCTTCGTTATCGGAAATGTGACGGCATGTTTCGATTTCCTTGCTGTCGATCACGTTGATCCATTCATCGTCGGTCTTGCTGGCGGGGCACTTTTCCTTTGCGATGTCAGACGTTGCAGCGGTGCGTTCAACGACCGGGTCGTCGCTCACGTCACCGCAGTAGCTGAACAGGAATCGGACAATCTGGTTGCTTGTGTTATCTTCGCAGTTCTTGGCCTCGATATCAACCACCTTCATGGTATCGGGGGAAACGTATTCCAGCACGTGGCCAGCGTACTTTTTGTTACCATAAAGGTTGAACGAGTAGAGCGAGCATTCGTTTGTGCCGTTCTTGGTTGCTTCGATCAGGTCGGCGTATTTCTCGGCGGCCTTCGGGAACAGTGTTTTTATCGCTCCGATGTTCTGCTGTACGAACTTGCGGACGCCTTCGCCATCAAATTCAGTGGCGTTTGTGGAACCGTCCATAGCCGGAGTCCTGGAGACCATTTCGCTCTTGTTGAGTGCGAGTACGGCCTTGTCGAAGCGGTACTTGGTCTCAAGACCGTATTGCTGCAGGTAGGCATCTAGCGAGCCGTTATTGGGTGTCTGAACATCACCACTCGACGAAGAATTAGGATTCTGGTCGTCTACGCTGCTAGAGGAATTCTTCTGGTCTTTGATGCTGCTCGAAGATTCCGTGCCGGGCGTGCCCGAGCTGGAGGAACCCTTGTCGGCAACTTCGTTCAATTCTTCAGATGTTCCGGTGAGATCTTTGACTCCGTCGGAATCGCTGCAACTGGTGCAGAGGAGGGCGAGTGCGCCCGCAATGCAAATGTTAAGCTTTTTCATTGTTGTTCTCCTTTATGCTTTTGGTAAGCGGGAATAATTGTAAATTCAAACGATAAACCTGTTCGATGCCTTTGTCTTCGGCGGCAATGGCGATGATTTGTCGGCGGCATTCGTCCAGCAGTCCCACGATGCGGTTGTAGGTGCTTTTGGAAACGCCCATGGTCACGCCGCTGAAGTTGCGTTCGGTTGCCGGCAACTCAAGAGCCGGAGCGGCGAGCTGTGCCATCTGGCGGTGCATTCCGCGGAGTGCAAGCCTAGTTGCATCAGGGGTGCCGCTCACAGACGTTTCGGACTGCTTGAAGGCGCCGTCCTTTTCTTTCTTGAGAAGCCCGGTCCTAGTCAAAAAATCGAGCGATTCGCGGACTTCCTGTGCCGAGGTTTCTGTGTAGCACATCTTTGCCATTTCGCCGGGAGTGGCGCCTGGCATCAGCGGTGCGAGTTCGCGCATCATGGGGTTGCGCCAGGTATCGTAATAGGCGAATAGGTCCCCTTCCAAGACGCGCACCTTGTGGACCTTCGCTATTGCGAGCATGTCCCTGTAGGCTGCCTTCTTGGTTTCTTCGCTTGCGGCCTGGCCGAACTTGACCATGGCGCGGAAGTAGTCCAGCTCAAAGCCTGTAAGGCCGATAGCTGTAGCGACGCGTTCCACTCCGATCTTGCTGAGCTTGCTCTTTCCGTCGCAAACCACCTTCATATAAGAAGAAGAGGTAAAACCAGCGACTTTCGAGAATTCTCGCCACGAGAATGCGGAAATGCGCTTACGCTCCTCGTAGTAGTCCAGCAGATACTGGCGGAAGTTTGAATATTCGATAATCGGTTTCATTGTTTTCCATCCTGTTATGCCAAGAATATATCTCTTTTTTTTAGGAGTGTCAATACATTTATGCAACAAAAGTTAAGAAAAATGAGAAAAATCACAAGATTTTGCAAAATCTTTTAGAAAAATGTTCTATATGCAACACTTGTTGCATATACAGGGCTTTTACCCTAAAAAGTCTTTTTTAATAGACTCTGATATAGTCGACGAGCATTTCGTTGGGGAACTGTGCGTCATCGACTTCGAAACCGGGCCAATTACCAGCTACGGCTACGTTTAATAATAAGAAGAAGGGTTTGTGGAAGGCGTCTGTGCCGCCGGCGTTGTCTTCAATAGAAATCTCGTGGTACTTGAAATCGTCAACGTACATGGCGATGAGCTTTTCGTCCCAGGTGAATTTGTATGTATGGAACTGGGTGACGTCGAGTTCTTTCTTTGCGCCATGGAAATCGTTGGTGTTGTTGCCGTAATCGGCTTGCTTGCCTTCGGTTTGCCAGTGGTTGGTGCCGTACACGATATTTTCGCTATTGACGGTTTCGATGATGTCGATTTCGCCGCAGGCGGGCCAAGAGACTTGATCGATGTTTTCTCCCAGCATCCAGAAGGCGGGCCAGATGCCTTTGCCCGTGGGGAGCGCGATGCGGGCTTCCATGGTGCCGTAGGTAAAGCTGAACTTGCCTTTGGTAATCATTCTCGCCGAGGTGTAGCTTGCACCTTCGTAGCTTTCTTTGTTGGCGCGGATGTGGAGAACGCCGTCCTTAATGTAGGCGTTTTCGCTACGGTCGGTGTAGTATTGCCATTCATTGTTGCCCCAACCGTTTGCGCCTGTGCCGATTTCGAATGTCCACTTGTCGGTGTCGATGGTGGAGCCTTCGAATTCGTCGCTCCAGAGGTAAGGCGAAACGCTCTCGGAACTCGTGATGGTTTCTGAAGAACTGCTTATTATTTGTTCTGCGGAAGAGCTGGAAAAACTCGAGGATGTTGTTCCGGTTTCTGAGCTGGATTCGATAATTTTGGAAGAAGATGATTCGTCTAAAACTTCGTTGCGAGAACTTGAAGAGTATGCCATTCCGGCTTCCGAGCTGGAATTTCCTGTTGCGATTGAGGAACTGCTGGCGGGAATTTCCGGATCCTGTTGCTCGGGAATTTCTGCACTGGATGATGAATCTGAGGAACATGCCGTGAGTACGGCAGCTACCGCCGCGCCAGAGAAAATTACGCCGAGTTTAGTTTTCGTGAACCGCATGTTCTAATTATATAAAAACCTAGACGCCGCGGCGATCGGGATCCCAGATAATTTTGTGCAACTGGACTTGAAACCGGGCATTGTTTTTGACCATTGTGCTGCAGCCCAGTAGCCAGTTCACGATTTCCTCGTTAGACAAATTTCCGAAAACGGGAGAAATGAATAGGTGCGGCATGTCGCGTTTCTTTTCGGCGAGGCTTTTGACTACGGATTCAGTTTCTTCGAAGTCTTCGGTTGTGCCGACCACAAATTTTAGGACATCATCGGCCCCGAGAGTCTCGAGGTTTTCCATCTTCATCTTGGCGGACATTCTGCTGCTTTTGCATTTCCAGTCCATGGTGTAGAATAAGCCAGGGAAATGCCATTTGCGAGGGACGGTCCCGTTGGTTTCGATGTTGACTTGGTAGCCGTTGCTGCTTAGCAGGCTGAGCAAATCCTCTACATCTTGGTGAATCAAGGGCTCTCCGCCGGTAAGCGTTACATGGGTTATACCGCTGAATTCCTTTACGGCGTCTAAAATCTGCGCAACGCTCATTTGCTTGTAGTCAGAGCCTTCGACGGCGTACATCGAATCGCAATAGGAACATCGCAAGTTGCAGCCGTGAAGTCTTATGAATACAGCAGGAAGCCCTGTTCGGAGGCCTTCGCCTTCGATGCTCTTGAAAATTTCCGAAACCTTCATGGACTAGACCTCGTATTCTACGAGATTGCCTTCGCTTTCTTGAATTTGGACCTTGTAGCAGTGGGGGACCTGTTCGCAAATCCAGTGGGCCATATTTTCGGCGGTGGGGTTTCCGTCGATGACATCGTTTAGGAACTGATGGTCCAGTTTGCCATGAACGAGTTCCTTGATGTGCGAAAAGTCGACAACCATTCCGTTTTCATCCAGTGTTTCGGACTGGCAGAATACGGTGATAATCCAGTTGTGACCGTGTAGACCGCGGCATTTGCTTTCGTAGGGGAGTTCCAGCTTGTGGGCGCCCGAAATCTCCATGCGCTTGATGACTCGGTACATACTATGCTCCGTATACGGTGGTGTCTTTGATGCCGGCTTCTGACAATGCAGCCTTGCGTTCAATGCAGGTGGCGCATTTGCCGCAATGGATGCTTTCGCCTTTGTAACAAGACCATGTTTGGCTGTAATCGATGCTGAGCATTTTGCCGCGGCGGGCGATTTCCGCTTTGGAAATTTTTGTGTACGGGGCGTCGATGGTGATGCCGGCGTAGGTTCCTGCAGAAATGGCGTCAGACATGTACTTTACGAAGTTGTCGCGACAGTCGGGATAAATGTCGTGGTCGCCAAAATGGTTGGCCATCATTACCTTTGTAAGGCCGCGGCTTTCGGCAATTCCTGCTGCGATTGAAAGCATGATTCCGTTGCGGAAGGGGACTACCGTCGATTTCATATTCGTGTCGGCGTAGCTCCCTTCGGGAATGGCGTCTGCACCAGAAAATAGTGACGAGGTGAAGTTGTCGCGCATGAACTTCAGCGGAATCGTCAGGTGAAGGACGCCCAACTTTTTGCAATGGTATTGGGCGAAGGGAATTTCTTTGTCGTTGTGGTTGCTGCCGTAGTCGAAGGAAATAGCGAGGGCTATTTCATCAATATAATCGTAAAGCATGGTCACGCTGTCCATGCCGCCGGATAGAATTAACAGTGCATTTTTCATGGGGTTCCTAGTTTTGTTTATAGTCAGGATGGATTTCGAACTGACTGCCCCAAATATAGAAACTTTTTATTCTTCAAACGGGACTAAGGAAACGCAATTCCGTTTTTTCTTGGACATGTAGAGCGCTTTGTCGGCAAAAGAGAGCATGTCTGAAACGGTTCCATCTCCGAATGTTCCACCAAAGCTCATGGTTAACTTTACATTCGGGTAATCTTTCAGTACGATTTTTTCTGCCTTGGCACGCATCTGTTCAAGCCTGATTTTCAGCACTTCATGACTGATGCCCTTGAACGAGATCAAGAATTCGTCGCCGCCATAACGTACGACGTGGTCCAAATTACGAACGGATGAACTCAGTATCGACGCTACGGCGGTAAGGGCTGCGTCGCCACACTGGTGGCCGTGATTGTCATTGACATCTTTGAAAAAGTCGATGTCGGCCATTACAACTGCTTGACAATTCTGCGACGCTAGTTTATCATCGAAATACTTACGGTTCATCACTTGTGTCAACGAATCCCTGTAGATTTTATCGTTGATTTCTGTAATTTCGTTGTTTTTGTCGGTAAAGCCGAATACGGTTGTTTCTTCGCCGGTTCGCACCACCTTCATTTCAACATAATGACCGAGTTCGTTGTGGAATATTCTTGATAAACTGTTGCCAATGGGCAAGTATTCTTTGATATAAGACTCATCAATCACTTTTCGAATACTATCTCGATCCTCTTCGAGAACCGCCGTGTTGATATATTTTTTAACAAGAGCCTTGAATGTCGGTGGTTCTTTCGTGAGACCAAGAGCAATTTTGATTCGATCGTTAATGCGGAGAATTTCCACCTTTTCGGTTACAAAATCGACACTGACAACGGAGGTGTATCCGTTCATGAGCGCATTGATCATATTTTGTTGTTTACGGTTCTGCTCCAAGAGTTCTTTCTCTTGTTCCAACTTTGTCATTTGTGCATTCACGTTTTCGACAAGGTACAGGACTCGACGTAGAGGCTTTTCGTCGCCTATGCGAACAAATATCGCCTTACTCCAACCGTGAATCTTTCCATGAAAAATTTCTGAAATCACATTTGTATCTTTCAGACGTTCCGGCAATGTTGAAAGAATCGTAAAGTTCTTGATGGTTTCAACACTTTCTGGGCATGCAAGGTTCGTCATGATATTGGTAATACTTTCTTGTAGAGTGCTACCGCATTTCATGAACTTGTCGATGAATTCGTTACTCTTGATAGGGAACGCCGTATTGGTCTCAAGATCAAGTACATGCATTGAAATGTACAGTTCGGTTGTGGCGTGGGTTATAGCTGTGAAAAACTCCGCAGAGTTCACAGGAAGGTCTGCTACAAATTTTTTGTAATTGTCCATAAAATCATTGCTCCCTATACCTGTAAAATATATTCATTTCAATGGGAAAGATTAAGACCTTTTTCTAAAGAGTGGCGTTATTGATGTTTTAACCACTTTATTTATAGGGAAAATATGTAAAATGCTGCTTGGTGTAGGGGAATTTCTATATTTGGCTGCAAATGAAAAGGCTACTTGATTTTGATAGCGAGCATTTGTGGCACCCTTATGCGGCGCTGAAGAATACTCCGGCCAGGTTCCTTGCAAAATCCGCTCATGGAACGACGATTGAAACGGCCGACGGTTTGAAACTGATTGATGCGGTATCGAGTTGGTGGTGCATGGCGCACGGGCATAACGCCCCTGAAATCGTCGAGGCGATTCAGAAACAGAGCGAAAAGATGTGCCATGTGATGTTTGGCGGTTTTACGCACGAGCCTGCGATTGAACTCGGCGAAAAACTGGTGAATTTTTTGCCGGAAGGTCTCAACAAAATTTTCTTTGCAGATTCGGGAAGCATCGCCGTGGAATGCAGCGCCAAGATGGCGGTGCAGTACCAGCATTCGCTCTCGCGCCCGGAACGTTGCAAGTTGGTCGCCTTGAAGGGCGGCTACCACGGCGATACCGCAGGCGCGATGGCACTTTCTGACCCTGACGGAATGCATACGCTTTTCCGCGGAATCATGCCGCATCATTTTTTTGCGGAACGCCCGAACTGCCGCTTTGACGAAGTCTGGAATCCGGCGGATTTCGCTTCGATGGAGCGTGTCGTCGAGGAACACAAGGATGAAATCGCTGCCGTGATTTGCGAGCCCGTGTTTCAGGGCGGAAACGGCATGTGGCTTTATAATGCTGGCTACTTGAAGGCTCTCCGCGAACTTTGCGACCGTTACGGCATCCTGTTGATTTTGGACGAAATCGCTTCGGGTTTTTACCGCACGGGGCCGCGTTTTGCGATGAAACATGCTGGCATTAAGCCGGATATCATGTGTATCGGTAAGGCGCTCACTGGCGGAAGCATTACCATGGCGGCTTGCGTGGCATCCGAGAAGGTTGCCGAAACGATTACGAACAGCAAGATTCCTGCTTTTATGCACGGCCCCACTTACATGGCGAATCCGTTGGCTTGTGCTGCGGGAATTGCTTCGCTTTCGCTGTTTGAAAGTCGCGATTATGCGGGGGAGGTTGCTCGAATCGAAGCACGCCTCCGCGCGAACCTTGAACCGCTCCGTTCGCTTGAAAATGCGGCGGATGTGCGAGTGCTTGGTGCGATTGGTGTCTTGGAACTGAAGGCGAAACCTTCTGCGGACGATATTCTGCGCGTGATTCGTGAGACCGGCGTGTGGCTCAGGCCGTTCTGCAATTACGTTTACACGATGCCTCCGCTCATTACGACCGATTCTGAAGTTGACCGTATTTGCGAAGCCATCAAGATGATTGGTGAATGTGAACCCGCGCCTGTCGTAGAAGGCGAAGACGAATTTCATGAGTAAGGAGATGCCCGGTCATGCCGGGCATGACAAAGTGAATGGAATACTATAGCTTGAAAATGCGAGCCTCGCAGCAAGTGGGCGAGGGCGAGCAGAAACACGAACAGCATATTTCCGGCGCAGAACGCATTGTGAACCGGGATTCCGTAGAAGCGGTGTGCTCTGCGATGGTTCGCCGTGCCATGAACCATTCCAAGGGTGACCCGGATTTTATCAACGTGAAAATCGAAAAGGTTCATGAAGACGATATCCAGATTTTGAAGGCCTTGCCGGTGACGCGTGTGGATGTGGAAACATGGCAGGAAGGTCTGGAGAAGGCTTTTGGTTTGGTTAGTAAAGCTGTTGCAGAATGTGACGAGAGATTGCTTCGCGGTGCTCGCAATGACGCACACGAAGACCTCATTAAAGACTTTGCTCAAAAACTCCCTGAACTCTTGCGGGCAACATTTCCGATGCGTGGGGCAATGCTGTACGATATCGCGACGGGCGAGCGCCTGGAGCCTGATCACGAACGCGGTGTGCGAGCAACTTACATGGATGCATTACATTCGAGCGAAGTGGACGGTTGCAAGAATCATTTTAACGAAGCGATTGTGCTGGCGACCAAGGTGGCGAATGCTCCCGGAATGGTGGCGGAATTCTGCGTGAGCGATGACCCGAATTACGTGACGGGCTATGTCGCGAGCAAGGAACTCGGCTATGTGCGCATTATGAAGATGAAGGAAATGGGCGATGAAAACGGAGGCCGTATTTTCTTGTTTGATTCGCGCAAGGCCTCTGCTGAAGAATGTATCGAGTACTTGCAGAAGAAAAAAGTTTTGGTGGATGTCGGAGCATGAGTCGCATTCTTGACATTTTTACGAAAGACGCTTTGGAAACGGCGCGGGCGAATAATACTTATCGCTCGATGCGCTTGATGGAAACGCCTGAATCGTCGCGTGTGAAAATCCGCATGCCCAACGGCGCTTCGCAGGAACAGATTCTCCTGGCGTCCAATTCTTATTTGGACTTGGCGAACATCGATGAGCTCAAGCAGGCGATGGCCCAGGCTGTTTTGGAGTGGGGGACCGGTAGCGGCGGCGCTCGCCTTACGACGGGCAACAAGACTCCGCATCAGGAACTGGAAGAATTTATCGCCAAATTCAAGGGCGAAGAATCGGCTATTACGTTCAATACGGGCTACATGGCGAATGTCGGCACGATTTCGGCTTTGTGCGGCAAGAACGACTTTATCTTTAGTGATGAACTGAACCACGCCAGCATTATTGATGGTATTCGCCTTTCCCGCGCCAAGTGCTTTGTGTATAAGCATAATGATATGGCAGATTTGCAGCGGGTGATTCAAGAAGCGGAAAAGTCTAGAGCCGAGTCCGTATTGCCTGCACCTCGAAAACTCATCGTGACTGATGCTGTTTTCAGTATGGACGGCGACCTAGCGAATTTGCCGGAACTTATGCGTGTCGCAAAAGAAAATGATTGTCTCTTGATGATCGATGAAGCCCACGCCACGGGCGTGCTCGGCAAGACCGGGCGCGGACTTGCCGAACACTACGGCTGTGCTCACGCCGATGTAACCGTCGGGACATTGAGCAAAGCCGTCGCCGCCGAAGGCGGCTTCGTGGCGGGCCCGAAGCAGTTGACGGAATTTTTAAAGAATAAATCTCGCAGCTTTATTTTCACGACGGCAATGGCTCCTGCCGTTGCCGTTGCCGCCTGCAATAACTTGCGCTACATCGATGTGCATCCTGAACGCGTTCAAAATCTGCGCGACAATGTGAAATTTTTCTGCGAAGCCCTGCAACGCGAAGGCGTGAATGTAGAACAGTCTCCTTCGGCGATTGTGCCGATTGTCATCGGTGACGAAGCGAAGGCGATGCAAATTTCTGCGAAACTTCAGGAACAGGGAATCTTGATTCCCGCGATTCGCTATCCGACAGTCGCCAAGGGGCAAGCCCGCCTGCGTGCAAGCCTGATGGCGACGCATGCAAAAGAAGAACTAGAATTTGCTGCAACGAAAATTGCAGAAATTTTATGAAGAAATACTAGATCCTTCGACTTCACTTCGTTTCTACCCAAAGGGCATAACTCAACTAGAGAACAAGCGTTCTAAGTTTCGTTTAGCTCAGGATGACAAAATAAGGTGTATATGTGTCAAGAAAAATTTTCGTCTAACCCCAAAGGCTATTTCGTTACAGCAACCGGAACTGATGTCGGTAAAACATTTGTGACCGCCCTTCTCGTTAAAAAATGGCGCGATTCCGGCATTGATGCGGGCTACTACAAGGCTGCCCTCAGCGGTGCTGAACTCCGCAACGGCAAATGGGTTGCCGGTGACGCCGACTATGTGAAAAACATTGCAAATCTTCCCGATACGCAAGAACAGCTCGTGAGCTATGTCTATAAAGAGGCTGTCTCTCCGCATCTTGCTGCCCGCAAAGAAGGAAATCCCGTAGAATTGACGAAAGTCAAAGCCGACTTTGAAGCGGCTTGCGCTCGCCACGAGTTTATTTTTGCCGAAGGTAGCGGGGGAATCATTTGCCCCATCCGCTATGATGACCAGAAGATTTTCCTCGAGGACATTATCAAGACCGTGAATCTCCCGATTCTCGTGGTTACGACGGCGGCGCTCGGCTCCATTAACGCCTGCGTGCTCACGGTAGAATATGCTCGTAGCCGCGGCCTAGACATCCGCGGGCTCATCGTGAACCGCTACGGCTCTAGCGGCAACCTGGAAATGGAAGACGATAACATCCGCATGATGCAAGACCTGACGGGCCTCGAAATCCTTGCGAAAGTCAAGGACGGCGACACCGACCTAGGCGCGCAACCCTTTTAAAGTTCGATATAGTGCGGAATGATATCCTCGTAATTTCCGTCCTTGAGCAGGAAGCCTTTGGGAATCACGCCTAGCTGCGTAAATCCGAGCTTCTTGTAGAGTTTGAGTGCAGACGTATTTGTCGCGACAACCGCATTGAACTGCAAAATCTTAAAGCCAATTTCTTTTGCTTTTGCAAGGCTATCCTTTACGAGAATTTCGCCGATATGCTGACCGCGCTTGTTCTTCTTGACCGCATAGCTCGCATTCGAAATGTGCCCGCAGCGCCCGACATTGTTCGGGTGGAGAATGTACAGCCCCACAACCTCGCCGGAGTCTGTTTCGATGGCGATGCCTGTGAACGACTGCGACTTGAAAAAGGCGTCACCCGTCTGCGGGTCAAGTAATTCCATTTGCGGGAACGCGATTCCGTCTTCGACAATGTCGTTCCAGATTTCAATCGCGTCGTTGATATACTTTGTATTATATTCTTCAATTTTAAGCATGAGAATAATCCTCTAATCTCGGTCTATTCCCCCAGCACGTGCCGGAGCGTGTCGAGGAAAAGTTCCCCCGCCCGCGTGAACTGCTGGCCCCGCCGCCAAATGATGTACATGTTGGTGGTGAGCTCGGGCATGAGCGGCCTGAAGCACAGGCGCGAAGTGCGGCTCGTATCCACAAGGCCGTCGAAAGTGAGCAGGTAGCCCGTGCCCTCCTTCGCAAGCACCGAACCGTTGTACGAAAGATCCAGCCCCACGATCACGTTCAGCCTCGAAATATCGTCGCCGAACCACTTCGGCAAATCCGCCACCATCGCCTGGCGCGACGCCATCAGCGGCTTGTTGAGCAAGTCCTTCGGCTCGATGAAATCCCGCTTGGCCAAAGGGTCGTCGCGACGCATCACCACGCCCCAGCGGTCCACCGAACGCACCGCAAGACAGTTGTACTTTTCCAAATCGACGTTGTCTACAACCACCGCGAAATCGAAAATGCCCTTGTCCAGCTTTTCCAGGGCGCGCTCGCTGTCGCCCGAATATAAGTTGTACTTAATCTTCGGATAGTCGTCCCGGAGAATCGCGATGCACTTCGAAA
>JAEEGJ010021706.1_pt1 | contig 13764 bp, 10 predicted proteins | sample 8958761 | NCBI WGS metagenome assembly JAEEGJ01 (sample SAMN16246546, study PRJNA631951) | gut metagenome | biome: gut microbiome; feature: rumen; material: RS-attached | host: Bos | place: Iran: Karaj | collected 2018-10 | reverse complement strand
AATATCATAAAGTCCCTGTTGCCGGGAGCTTCCTTTGGTGGGCCTGGTTTTAATACTTCTTCGGACCCTGAGGTTTTCTCAGAATATCTAAAGAGCCTTCTGGCATCGGGATCTGTCCCGGATTTCGTGTCGGTATATATCTATCCCTTTGATCCTGTTGTCGTCGACGCCAGTATCAACGGACAGCAGACACCTTTGCGCCTGCTGTCTTCAGACCCGGACCATGCACTTTTAATCTTTAAAAAATATAAAAAATCAGCCTGGATATATTTGAAGATGTCCCGGTCTTTATCACGGAAATAAGTCCCGGACGCATCGGCACAAATCATATCGGCTCCTCCTCTTTTGCAGCTGCCTGGATCTGCCACAACTTTATATCATTGTATTCGGAGACCGACTGCCTGGCATACTGGAATCTCTTCGACCACGACATTGCCCTTCCCATGGTGCCAAGAGCATACACAATAGGTTCGGGGCTGTACGGAAAGCAGAGGCTTCGTAACCCATCGTTTTTTGCCATGGAACTCATGAACCTGATGAAGAGCCGCACCTTCCGCATTTCACAGGACATGATCTGCGCCACCAACGGTTCAAGTCTTTTCCAGCTCCTTGTAGTAAACTACTCCCATTTTGCCAGAAGTTACTGCTATAGCTGGTACAAACGCATCCCTGTCACAAAGACCTACGATGCCCTGGAGAGCGGAAGTGAAAAAGACTTTTCATTTTCTTTGTCAGAGTTGCCGCCGGGCCATTATCGCTCTACCAGGGACCGACTGACAAGACGCCGCGGAAGTGTCCTGGATCTTTATATAGAAATTGCCGTCAATGGGAATATGACCCCGGATGAAGCCGACTACTACCTTAACAATCCCAAGAAAGAGGATCTGGCATACTATTCTCAGCACGTAGCTCCCCTGAGAGAGATCTCATATATTGATATTACCGATGGCTGCGATGCTCCCGTCATCGAAATAACACTGGAGCCGCACGAGGTCTCCCTTATCCAGTTGGAGAGAAAATACTATCAGTCACAGTCAGATCAATAGTGACTTAGTCAAAAAATAAGGGGCTGTCGCACTAATCTAAAGCGACAGCCCCTATTTATAGCATATCTTGTATTTTAAATACAATCTTCTTCAAGATATTGATCAGTTTGATACCACAGCATCATGTTCATGGATTCATTATAGCATGATGCGACAGTTCGTACCAACGGACTTGAAGAAGTCCTTCGCCTTGAAAAGAAAATTGAAGTACAGGAAACACAGATTCAAAATATCGAAACATTCATTCATAAAGCAAGTCAGTATGTTGGTATTGAGGAACTTACCTCATATGCTCTTCATGAACTGATCAAAGCTGTCTACGTTGACGCCCCAGCATTTGTTCGCCTTCGTTTTATTTACATTAAATCTTAGTGAAGATTGCTGTTTCATCATCCAGCTCACCAGCAATACGCTGGTTTTCATCCATTCTCTTTGTAATAGTATCCATGTCGCTTACAAGGGTCTGAGTACTCTCGGCTGCGGAGGAAACACCGCGTACACCTTCGTCAATAGCAGTAGTGATGCTGCTTATGGATTCAGCTATCTCATCAAAGGTTTCCTTGAAACCTTCAGTCTTATTAGTGAAATCAGCCATTACAGATTCAATGTAATTGGCATTTTCTCTGTATTTTTCTCCATCCTCAACGAATCTTTCAAACTCGGGAAGAATAGAGTTCTGCAAATAATTAACAAGGTCGTTAGCATTGTCAGAGAGGTTATGAACTGCATTAACAACGACTGAGTTGATCTGCTGGATGTTTCCTGCAGTCTGACGGCTGTTTTCAGCAAGAGCACCGATTTCTCCTGCAACAACGGCAAAGCCTTTTCCTGCTTCTCCGGCACGTGCAGCTTCGATTGAAGCGTTAAGAGACAACAGGTTGGTCTGGCTGGCTATATTCATAATGTCATCTGTCAGGGAGTTAACCTGATCTACGCTCTGACTGTCTGTAATAGCCTGATTCAAAGCAGATAGAATCTGTTCAACCTTTGCGTTTGTCTCATCCATGTTGGCTCTGGCAGTTTGCTCCATGGTATCAGCGTGGTCCTTCATAGTCTTGGAGTATTCATTGATTTCACGGCTCTTTTCGGCCATCTGGTCAACTTCAACTCTGACAGATTCAGTGTTGCTGTTTATTGCACCGGCACTATTGGCTACCTCCTGCATGGTAGCAGATAGCTCCTCTGTGAGAGCGGAAAGGTCGGAAGCACTGCTGTTGGAGGTCTGAACACTTCCCAAAACGTCGCTGACAACCTTATCCATAGCTTCAGAGTTATTTGTAATGATTACAAAGATATTCTGCAGAAGTTCAATAAATGCATTGATACCCTGGCTTAAAGCGCCAATCTCATCATCTGATTCTACTGTAACTCTCTTGGTAAGATCGCCCTCGCGCCTGTTAATTCCATCGATGATATCTCTAAGTTCCGCTGCAGCTCTGATAACTGGACGGATAACATGTCTGGATACCATGAAAATAGCAATAATAACGGCGATAACGCTTATAATAATTACAACTACACTTGAAATCATAGCCATTGAGAAGCCGGAATTAAGCAATTCTCTCTCTGATGAGGCGTTGGCCTGGAATGAAGCGATAATATCGTTAATATCTGTGTTCAATTGTTTTGAATTATCAGCGACAAGTCCATTGGCTGTCTCGTAGGCATCCTTTGTTTTCTGATTTGCGCTTTGCGCAAGCAGGATTTTAACAGAATCTTTAAAACTCTGATAATCGGATACCAGCTTCTCATAGCTTGATGTGGAGTCACTGGTGACATATTTCTGATAATCAGCAATATATTCATCAAGTACAGCTTCTTCGTTTTCTATTTCTGTAATGATGGAGGTCATCGTTTCAAAATCTGTAGCTACGATATGAGAGAGCGCTAAGGTGTGCACATCCTTGGATGTTTGTCCGATTGTATCCAGCTCTGTAATTGCAGTCAGGTAGTCATCTGCAATAATGGAAGCCGTCTGATTAACCTTTCGAAGATTAACAACAGCCATTACATTTGACAGAATGGATACAAATCCAAGAAGGAGTACAGGAACCATGATCATTACGCGAATACTGCTTTTTTTCTTCATAATCCCACCTCCTTAGTTTGAAGCAGATGCGTCAGCATCTGTGGTAGTGGATTCTTCAGTAGCCGCTTCCGTAGCTTCATCAACTACCTCTTCAGCAGCCTCTTCAGTCGTTTCTTCAACAGCTTCCTCAGAGGCCTCTTCTGTAGCTTCATCAACTACTTCTTCAGCAGCTTCTTCTGTTACTTCTTCAACAACTTCCTCAACAACTTCTGCACCTTCCGGATCACCGGTGGTTTCTTCTCCTGTAATACCGGTTACCATCTCGTTTAGAAGCGCCTGAAAGCTTTTGCCGGAGGGATTACCTTCTGCCATGGCAGTTCCAAATGTGGTTGCGGCATCCCAATAGGTTCCACCAACACGCTGCAGACTTGAAAATTCAGCCTGCTGCTGTAGTGCCTTAAGTGCTTTGGATTGTGCAATATCGCCTGAACCTGCAGCATTCGTATTTGAAGGCCCCTGACCTCTCATTGTAAATCTGAGTGTCTGGTTTTCCTCATTAGTCATCCAATCTGCGAAAACAGCTGCCCAAGCAGCGTTTGGAGAGTAGGAGTTAACTCCTACCAGCTTATAGCCTGCGTAGCTGGACATCTGGAGCTGCTGGCCTGCAACAGTATAAGTCGGGAGCTTGACAGCAGCGTAATCATCGCCCCAAGCCTCCTTTATTCCATTCTCATCCCAGATACCGCTGACACCCGCAACGAAAGTACCATCGGCTGCACCTGCAACAAAACCATCATTACTGGTTGTCGAAAAGGCAGGATTTGTACCGATTTTCAGCATTGCTTCAGCAACATCGACACCTTTAATGTTTGTGTATTTTGCATTCCAGTTACAGAAGGTAGAGATGCCATCATCATTTAGGCCAATTTCCATATCTGTATTTCCAAAGAATGAATACATATACCATCCCGAGGTCATCTCCATGAATACCTGCTTACCGCATTTTGATGCTGCAGCAAGAAGCCCATCCATGGTCTGGACATCCTCTTCACTTAAGTATTTTTGATTGTAAAATAGGAAATATCCGTTGTCTGCGGTGAGAGGGTATGCGTAAAGCGTGCCATTTACAGAAGCAGCATCACTTGCGGCTCCAAGATTACGACTTGAGATTTCAGAATCATTGCTTACCTTTTTAAGAACGCCGGAAGCAACGAGTGCCATCAGCTGATCATCAGCAAAAGTAAAGACATCGGGAGCATTTAATACATCACTTAAAACGTCGTCTTTACAGTTTGCTTCACTATGGGGCTCAAAGGTGATTTTAAAATTCGCCTGCCCCTGATATTTTGACATGAAACTACTAATAATACTGTTAACCAGTTCTGCATCTTCCTCGGCGCCCCAGACACGAAGGCTGACATCACCGGAAGGAAGAGCACCATCCTCGGAAACTTCTTCTTCAGACGCAACAGGAGCACTATTGTCTTTTGCTCCACATCCGGTGATTGATCCGAGAACTAACAATGCAGCAAGTAAAATAGCCTGAATTTTTTTATGCATATGTTACCTCCTCATAAAGCTGATAAGTTCAGAATAGCAAGCTGCTTTAAACAATTCAATATTATGCAAGCTATTTATATTTATTTAATTTTTGTAGAGAATTTCATAATATATGATAAAATCAGAGACGCGTCTAAAAAGCGAAAAACCTGAAAATTGAATTCATAGAATGTAAAATATAAAAAAAATACTAAAGATTGGATTTAAAATGAGTGAAGCACTATCCGCTATAAGAAATGGCGAAAAACTAACAACTAGACAGGAAGCGTCTCTAATATAAAACTTAGCATTCCTGCTATACTTGCACAGATTTCATCAATAATAATGCAGTATATTGATGCATCCATGGTTGGACACCTTGGGGCAAATGCATCAGCAGCCATAGGACTTGTATCCAGTACTACCTGGCTTGTGGGTGGTATAATAACCGCAGCAGCCATGGGTTTTTCAGTGTGCGTTGCTCACAGGATTGGGGCAAAGGATGATGAAGGTGCCAGAGTTATCGTAAAGTGGGGACTTAACTGCACCTTTGTGTTCAGCATTCTCGTTATGATCATATGCGTACTTATAAGCTCAAAGCTTCCCGTATGGATGGGCGGAGACGAGGCAATAAGGAAGGATGCATCCGCATATTTCCTAATATATGCGCTTTCAATCCCTGTACGAGAACTGCTTTTGACTTCCCAGGGAATGATTCAGTCCAGCGGAAATTTCCGTGTACCCAGCATACTTAACGTTGTGATGTGCGCCCTTGATGTTGTATTTAATGCGCTACTTATCCCGAGCTTTGGTGTAATGGGAGCTGCACTTGGAACAGCCCTTTCATTCGTGATAATCGCCATAGTTATGACATATATCCTTATTGTTAAGTCGCCTTCACTTCACCTGATAGGAAGGAAAGAAAAGTCTTCATTTTCAAAGTTTGCCGCAAATGAGCTTACGATGGAGCTGAAGATAGCAATTCCCGTTGCGATTGACAATATCATCATGGGCTTTGCATATGTGGCTTTTACCTGCATAGTATCACCCTTTGGAACTGTATCCGTGGCAGCAAACTCTTTTTCAATAACTGCTGAAAGCCTATGCTATATGCCGGGCTTTGGTATCGGTGTCGCAGCGACCACAATTGTTGGTCAGTGTATAGGAGCAAGGAGAAAAGATCTTGGAAAAAGACTTGGCTGGGCTGTCTATGAAATAGTCAATAAAAACAAAAACCGAGCTTCGAAAAGCCCGGCATTTGCTGTAAAATTAGTTTATGCTACTAAACAAAATCTTACAAGGAGATTATACTGTATCTTCCTTGTATCATCAAATCAAACTTCCGCTAGACATAGAAATATCTATTCCATCTGATGATCCGGTACGCTTGGTAAGTGCATTTGTGGAGGAAATGAATCTTTCTGATCTTTATGAGACTTATGACAGAATCAGAAAGAATCAGGCCACACCTCGTCAGATGCTTAAGATTGTCATCTATGCAGCAATGAACAGAATCTATTCAAGTCGTGATATTGAGTCTGCCTGCAAGAGAGACATTAATTTCATGTACCTTCTGGACGGAGCACCTGCTCCTGATCATTCCACCATAGCAAGATTTATATCAATTCATCTCTCACAATGCGCTAAGCAGATCATGGCACAGGTCGGAACCATACTGCTCGAACTTGGTGAGATTTCAGGTGAGAATATCTTTATTGACGGAACCAAGATAGAGTCAGTTGCCAACAAATACACCTTTGTATGGAAGAAAGCTGTATCCAGGAACATGATAAGCCTCATAATTTTTGATACTTCAAAATAGAAAAGGCAATGTTGCCCCGATTAGTACATCGGCTTATTAAAGTACACTATTTTTGGCAACAGAAAAGATATCCGCTCATCAAATCCACCATTCATGGTAAGAAAAAGGGGCCTCGCCCAGATGATTTAATCATCTAAAGCGACAGCCCCTTGATAACTCTGTTAAGTTTTAATCATCATCTGCCATTATCGGAAATTATCCTTCGATAGCTATGTATTTCTTGGCTTCTACCTGTTTGGCGTCCTTCTTTGGAATATCAAGCTTTAAGATGCCATGCTTGAAGCTAGCTTTGATATCTTCCTGTGTAATGCCTTCACCGATATAGAAGCTTCTCTGGCAGGCGCCGGTGTAACGTTCACGCCTGATGTAGTTACCTTTCTTGGCTTCCTTCTCATTTTCTGCTTCGTCTTTGTTAAGACCTTTGGAAGCGCTGATGGTAAGATAACCTTCATTAAGTTCAACCGTTACTTCATCTTTACTAAATCCCGGCAGATCGATCTCCATTTCGTAGCCGTTCTCGGATTCCTTGATATCGGTATTCATAACGTTCTTGGCTCTGTGACCGTAGAGTTTCTTCTCCATGTTCTTAAAATCCCTGTCATCGAATCCAAGCCACGGGTTCTGATAGAATCTGTCAAAAAGATCGAAATCATCATGAAAAATACTAGGCATCAACATAAGTCATCCTTCCTTTCTGTATGTAAACTAACGATGTCGTTTATACTTTGGAACCGGGATGGAAGGGAACCTTTTCAATCATTTATCGTTCCTCATCTCCTGTTCTGATTATGTTATAGCACTGTTATTAGCACTCGTCAATAGTGAGTGCTAATAACTTTTTATAAAGATTATAAACAGTTTATAAACGCAGAAAAACCCGCCGGTTATATCGGCAGGTCTTTCTGTATTTTCAGGCTTTTAAACCAGCTATAGACTATCTCTTTTCAATGGGTTTGTACTTTTTGGAAACGCATACGCTGCGGTAAGCGGGACGGATGATCTTATTATCCGCAACCAGCTCCTCTATCCTGTGAGCACTCCATCCGGCGATCCTGGCTACCGCAAAGATCGGTGTGAACAGCTCCCTGGGAATTCCCATCATTTCATATACGAATCCGCTGTAGAAGTCAACATTGGGGCTGACACCCTTGTAAATCTTGCGTTCTTTGGCGATGACCTCGGGAGCGATACGTTCTATGGTCTCATACAGGAAAAGATCCCGGTGTTTGCCCTTTTCATCAGCCAGTTTTTCAACGAAAGCCCTGAACACCTCTTCTCTGGGATCGGACAGTGAGTAGACCGCATGTCCCATCCCGTATATGAGTCCCTTCTGGTCAAAGGCTTCTTTTCTGACAATCTTTGTCAGATAATCTCTTATCTCATCATCATCCGTTATGTCCCTGATATGCTTCTTGATATCATCCATCATCCTCATTACCATGAGATTGGCGCCGCCGTGTCTTTTACCCTTGAGCGAAGACATTGCTGCTGCCATAGCCGAATAAGTATCTGACCCGGATGATGTTACGACACGAGTGGTAAAGGTCGAATTATTACCGCCGCCGTGCTCCGCATGAAGAAGCAGTGCCACATCGAGCACCTTGGCTTCGACCTCGGTGAACTTTTTATCCGGGCGAAGCATCCTCAGGAAGTTCTCGGCAGTCGACAGACTGGGATCAGGTCTGTGGATGAACATGCTCTCATCGTTCTTGTAGTGGTTATATGCATGATATCCGTATACAGCCAGCATCGGAAAAGCGCTGATGAGCTGTATGCACTGGCGCAGAACATTGGGAACCGACAGATCGTTCTTTTTCTTATCATATCCGGCCAGAGTCAGAATACTCTTGGTCATCGAAGTCATGATATCCTCATCCGGGACCTTCATTATAACGTCTCTGGTAAAGTTCGTGGGGAGGGTCATGTTCTCCGACAGCACGGCTTTAAAGTCATCAAGTTCGCGTTCGTCGGGCAATTTTCCAAAAAGCAGCAGATAAGCGGCTTCCTCAAAGACAAAACGCCTCGCCAGAGCACCCTTGACGAGATCCTTGACGTCATAACCGCGATAAAGCAGTTCACCGGGACAGGGTACTCTCTCCCCGTTGACCTCAGTAAACGCGGTAACCTTGGATATATTGGTAAGACCCGTAAGGACACCCTGTCCGTTAAGGTCTCTTAAGCCTCTCTTCACACCGTATTCTGAATAAAGAGAATCCCTGATGTCTCCGTTTTTTTGGCATAGTTCCGATTGTGACAATACGTAATCATCGATCTTTTTCATAGACTGTTTGTTTCCTCTTAAACCAGGAATAAAAATCCTTCCAAAATTTGATGGTTAGTACGCAAGATTATACTATAAACGGTCAAAATAATCAAACAAACCGGCTGGTTTAGCATATGTGGGCCCGTACCGGATCGCATACGTGCAGCATATGTTGCAGCTATTTTATATATGCTATGCTCCGTGACGGCATGGCAAATCCGCCGTCATCATATTCGATCGTGCTCCCGTCAACGGTCAGCTGATCGACTATGGATATTGTGTCGTTAGACAGTCGCTGTTTGATAAGGTCTATATCTGCTTTTGTTATGTCAACCTCGGATCTCTTTGAGTTATTATATATGATCGCTATCTTCTCATCACCGTATTCCTTGACTATCACGGCTTTATTATCTTCCGTGGCGCCTTCAATAACGGTTATATGTCCCCTTGCTATCTCCGGATACATATTGCGGATCCTCATGACATGCCTGTAATAATTCAGGATTGAATCCTCGGCGACTGTCTGATCAGCAACTGATCCGAGATCACTCGTAATATCTTTGTCGGCATCAGCCGGTCCCTTACAGATCCCTATGTTATCTCCCCAGAGCATCGGCAGACGCTTGTTCTCATCCTTTGTTCCTTGTGACTTCATTCCTATTTCTTCGCCGTAATAAACATATACGCAGCCGCTCATGCTTCCAAGCAGCCCTCCCGCAAATTTGATGGCTTTCTCATCGCCGTTTAAGGAGTTTGAAACCCTTCCCATATCGTGATTTGTCAGAAAGACCGCATCCACATAGTCGGGATAGACTGCGCCGAAATCATCCTCATATTTTTTCATGGATGAAACCAGACGCGATGCTTTGACATTGCCCCTGGCTGCTCCTATAAGGATTCCCTCAGGTCCTGCTGCATCGAAGTTAAAAAGGCTGTCCGTTTGGGAAGCATAATATGATGCTATGGTAGATTCGCCTGCCCAGACTTCAGACACCATATAAAAATCAGAGTTGTACTTCCTGGCGCATTCGTAGGCCCTTTTCATTACTGATGTATTAAATCCCGTATCGCCTTCCTCGAAATGCATCGTGGCATCCATGCGGAATCCGTCCACTCCCTTTTCAACCCAGAACGGTATTATGTTTTCAAATTCACTCCAAAGCTCCTCTGATGCGTAGTTAAGATCCGGCATCTCGGACCAGAACTCGCCCTCATAGTAAAACGGTGTTCCGCTGACTTCGTAATATGTTTCCTTTTCCTTTTCACGGGAAAAATGATAGTATCCCACATACGGGCACTCTTCGGTCAGTTCTTCAATGCTGCGGGTGTCTGAAGGATCAAGTCCCTTGAGGTAATCGCAGGCCGTGATAAACCATTCGTGTTTTGATGATGTATGGTTCATCACAAAGTCTATTATGACATTGATGTCATGTTCATGAGCATCTCCAACCAGCTTCTCAAAGTCCTCCATCGTTCCGTACTCCGGATCGATCGCCATATAATCCGTTACATCATATTTATGGTATGTGGGTGAAGGCATTACAGGCATGAGCCATATCCCATTACAGCCCAGGGATTGAATGTATTTTAGTTTTTCATCCACTCCGTTAATGTCCCCTGTTCCGTCGCCGTTGCTGTCATAAAATGAATACACGAACACCTCATAGTAGTTCCTGTATTTGTCATCAATGACATTAAGCGCAGGTAAGGGCTCCGCCTTGGCAGACTGATCTGGTGTGTCTACAGACTCTGTGATATCCTGTGCTATTGCAGTACCTGAGCCGATTTGAGAATCTGTTCCGGTGGCTGACGTAAGGCCACTATCATTCCTCGAACATCCGGTATGGAGTATCGTCAGACACATCAGTACGCATATTATCTTGGTTTTTCGTATTCCGGACATATTTTTCCCTTGCTGTAAATCAGAATTTTTACTTACTCTGTAATTATATCAGAAACGTGCGCCGCCAAGCGCAATATATAAAGGCGGCTCGCGCCGGAACGCAAACCGCCTACTTATTGTTTTCTTTATCATCAATGACCGCGGGTTCTGATATCAGCCTTTGACAGCACCGCCGGTAACTCCTTCGACATAGTATCTTTGCAGACACATGAACAGTATAGTTACGGGAATGGCTATCAGTATGCCGCCGGCACAGAATCTGGTGAAATAGCCCTGATAGTCGTTCGTCCATACCCATCTTGTCATGGCGACTGCCACGTTATAACTCGTATCATGTCCGAAAGCGATATATGAAGCAAACACATAGTCACACCATGGTGCCATAAATGCAACAAGTGCTGTATAGATTATGATAGGTTTACTCATCGGGATGATCATGGTAAGGAATATCCTTGCTCTTGATGCTCCGTCTATTCTGGCTGCTTCGTCAAGTGCCTTCGGTATGGTATCAAAGAATCCTTTACAAACGTAATATCCCATTCCGGAACTCGCAACTGATACTAGGATCAATCCGGGAATTGCACCTGCCTGGGTGAGTCCGAACTGCTTTAACAGGAAATACAGACAGATCATTGTAAGGAATCCGGGGAACATTCCGAGGATCAGCCAGAATCTCATAAGGAAAGTTCTTCCCTTAAATCTCATCCTTGATAATGCATAACTGACACACAGTACCATTATCGTCTGGAAAAGAGAAATAAATACCGCAAGTATTATCGTGTTCTTATACCAGACAAGGAAATTTGTTTCTCCCGAGAACAGGAATTTATAGTTGTCCAAAGAAAAATGCTTCGGGATTATATAGTTTACCATTCCACCGTATTCAACCAAAGGATCATATGAGCGGAAGCTCTGCATGATAAGTCCGAAGAACGGGAACAGCCAGATGATGCTGATAATTACTAATATTATATATGTTATGGCATTTCCTATACTCTTTTTCGTTTTCATTATTGGAAGCCCTCCTCATCTTTAACAGACGGCAGCGTGTTGTATACCACTAAGGATACTACAGCCGTGACAACGAATACCATGATACCTATGACGGCTGCCATTCGGTAGTTGGTATTGTTGACCGTCATCTTATAAAGCCATGTGACGAGCAGGTCTGTCGAACCGGCTTTTTCTACCAGTTTCATTGATTGCGGCTGCCCCTGGGTCAACAGATAGATTACATTGAAGTTATTAAGGTTACCCGTAAACTGTGTAAGAAGGAAAGGACCCGTAACAAACAGCATGTAAGGCAGCGTGATCGACTTAAACATCTGCAATCCGTTCGCGCCGTCGATCTTTGCGCTTTCATAGAGGTCTTCGGGTATGTTCATCAAAAGGCCGGTTGCGATGAGCATCATGTAAGGAATACCTATCCAGATATTTATCACTATTATAGTGATCCTTGCCAGCATCGGATTTGTCCAGAAAGGTATTGCCTGTTTGATCCATCCCCACTTAAGAAGATATCCGTTGATAAGTCCGTCATTTGCAAACATCTTCATGACATAGAGCAAAGATACGAACTGGGGAACAGCTATCGTAACAACCAGAATGGTCCTCCACAGTTTCTTGAATTTTATGCCCTTTTTGTTGATCAGCATCGCAACTGCAAGTCCGAGAAAATAATCTATGAATGTTGCAAAGAAAGCCCAGACCAGAGTCCAGCCGAGAACCTTAAAGAACGTTGTTCCAAAGCCTGACGAGCCGAAAGTTACAAGGTTCTTAAAATTCTCAAATCCGACCCATGTGAAAAGATTTGTCGGTGCCTGGTGATTTTTATCGTAGTTAGTGAATGCAACACAGATCATGAACACGATCGGCAGCACCGTGAACACGAATACACCGATGACCGGAATTGCCAGCAGAGTCTTATCAAAGTTGCTGTCAAAAAGCGATAAAAGGACTTTTTTATTTGAAGGAAGTTTCTTTCCTTCCTTAAGAATCTCCTCCTCGGCACGGTTTTCTTCAATGTTCACATACCACAGGACGATAAAAAAGATGATCACGAAAATACTTAAGAGTCCAAAAAGCAGTATCAGGAAACTGTTGTCCCCGTATACCGTCTTTCTCGACACCTTTTTGGTAACCTCGGTACCCAGAGTGGTGAACTTCGGAAGATACTTTTTGCCGACCTTCAGAATATATGCAATGAACCCAACCTCGCAGAGCATGAGTGCGATTCCCTTGAGCCATTGTCCGCGAAGCAGCTCACCGAATCCCAGAATAATGTACGAGATCCTGGTCTTCCAGTCACCTTCTTTGAATGTAACCCCTATGGTCCTAAATACATTTCCTACGGCATTTCGCCTTTTTGCCGCAGGATCAGTCTTGCCTTTTCCCATACTACACCTCCTTGCTGTCATGTCAGCATGAATAGCCCGAATCCCTTTCGGGATATTCATCCTGTCACGTGCAATAGTAACCCCTGAATATAATTATAGCCTATCTTCAGGATTAAAAGAAGTCCGGCAAAGTGCCGGACTTCCCTTTACCTGTTAATTAAACATCACGTCATTTCCGATAAATGTATCTTACTGTGCGTAAGAAATGCATGTATCCTGGAAATCCTGAAGAGCCTTCATAAGATCATCATCACTTGAAGATGACTTATACTCACCTGATCTGACACTGTCACCGAGTGAAGTTGCAAGTGCCCAGTAATCACCGGGGTACTGTCCCTGAGGGATAGTAAATGCAAGCTGCTCAGCGAGTGCTGAAAGAGCTATGTCAGCCTTTACAGCATCTGACTGCTGTGCATTGAGGTTCGAAGGGCCCCAACCGACTTCATTGTATCTGGCAAGCTGAACTTCTTCGCTTGAAAGGTATGCTGCAAGAGCATCGCAAACCATGAGCTTAAGCTCATCATCCTGAGGCTTAACTCCGAGGAGCTTAAATCCGCCGAAACCACTCATCTGGTAATCCTTACCGTCTGCGCCCTTGAATGTAGGAAGCTTAGCACATGCATAGTTGTCACCAAACAGATCCTGAGCTGCGCCTGAATCCCATGTTCCGTCTACGATAGCTGCACAGTTGGTAGCTTCACCTATAGCAGAACCGTTCTGGAATGCCTTTGACTCGTTAAGCTCGATCATCTTCTTGAAAGCAACA
>JAEEGJ010021702.1_pt1 | contig 13765 bp, 17 predicted proteins | sample 8958761 | NCBI WGS metagenome assembly JAEEGJ01 (sample SAMN16246546, study PRJNA631951) | gut metagenome | biome: gut microbiome; feature: rumen; material: RS-attached | host: Bos | place: Iran: Karaj | collected 2018-10 | reverse complement strand
TTTCAGGCAGATCTCGGATCTGTCTTTTCGTCATGCATTTTTTGCGAATGTAACAGCAGGAGTATGTCTGGTCATATTCCAAACATACTCCTGTTCTTTTACGTATTTGATTAGCTTAATGACATTAGGCTTTGCCGGGGGTGCTTTTTTTATAAAGATCGGATAACATTTTGTGCTGTATTAGCAGCTATTGATATTCGCTGAGCTGTTTATGCGCTCAGTTCTCTTCAAGCTTTGTAGCCGCACCTATAAACAGCGGTACATTGTTCTTGTCCACTATCATGTACACAAAAGGTCTGTCAAGATAAATCTCTACCTTTTTCTTTTGGGGCATTATACCTGAAGCCTGTGCCATCATAACAGCCGTTACAGCTGCAGCCTTTGTTCCCTTTTCCGTTACCTCAATTCTGGTCTTGTGGAGCACATCATCAATATAGAGATTGGGAGCACCTGCAAATGTTGTGTCGTTTATCTTTGAGAAATCAGCCAATTCCTTATCAAAGGCTAAAGGCATACCTATAGCTGCAAGAACTCTATTAAGTGACTGACTATAATCATACTTAAACTTTGGGATCATAACATACAGGTCGATAGTGTCGGGATCCTCGTACTCCTTAAGTCCCTCCAGAAGCTTTTCAGCGTCAAGGTCCTTTACGTAATCAACGATATTCTTCTCCTTCGGCAGAATACCCACGAAACTGTATTCTCCGTTGAGATAAGGCTTCTTGAAGGCGTCCGCATCGCCGAGGTCGTAATACTCCCTTTCTGCGCTGTTCATCCTCTTTATATTATGCTCTTTTCCGTTGAGGTCCGTGAACTTGCCGTCGTAGGAGTTCTCATAAGGATTCTTCCATTCAGACTCAAAATAAACGGTATTGATGAGCATCATAAGTATTTCCTTCTCCTCGTCGGGAGTAAGAGAGCCCTTTTTCAGCAGACTGGGTATCATGCCCTTTGTGTTCTGATTTACCCAGCTGTTCACGTCGCTGACTGTAGTATCATCAAAGGGAGCCTTATAGATCTGAGCGCCGTAGAACTTCTTGTTGGTTTCAAGGAAATCGTCGTATACCTTGAATGTATCCTTATCCTTGAACCATATAGAATCTGCAAGATATACCTTTGTCTTCTTTTCGTCGGGAAGCCTGCTTATATAGTAAGCCATATACTCGTTCAGCTCTTCAAGTGTAAGACCGCTGCCGAGGAGCTTTTCCATTTCAGCCCTTGTTTCGCCGTCGGCACCGTTTGCCGTCATGGCAAGAGCAGTTGATATGGAGAGCGGAGAGATAAGAAGATTTTCCTCGCCGTCCTTTGTCGGATCAAAGCACTGCTTCAGGAGCTCAATGCCAAGCTTCATCTCGGCTGCTGCAAACTTTTCATCTGTAGCTGTTCCCTCTGCCGACTGGATATCAACCTTATTGTCGAGACGGATACTTCCGATCTCAGACGCACCGTTAAATTCCTTTGTCTTTCCCAGCAGATAGTCCTGAACCTGCTGCAGGTCCTCCTCGTCGATGGCATTATTAAAATTGATATCAGCGTTAAGGAACTGTGCCTCGGTCAGCTTTGCACCTGCATTTCCGGCAAGCTGCTTTCTGTATGAAATAATGTCAAAGCTGTCCACAACTCCGTCATCGTTTATATCGCCGTAGTAATGAATACTGAGTGACCTGACAGACGATATATAATTCATACCGAAAGAGCTATTGTAAGAGCTTCTGTTATTTTCGAGAGCTTCCTTGAGGCTTTCAGCTTCTTCCTTGTCGTACCCTACTATTTTAAGCGTAACTACAGTCCCTGTGTCCAGCTGATCAAAGAGCTTGCAGCTGTTTTTCCAGTCAGTGACCGCTTTGACATCGTCATTGTCCAATTCATAGCCCACTGCCTCCGGAGATAAAAGGGTCACACTTATGGTATTGTAATAGTCGTAAACATCATCTCTTTTGAGGATCATTTCTATTTTCCTGTGATATCCAGATTCACGCAAGCCTGTGATGTATACATCCTTTAATTCAACTTCATATTCGGTATCTCCGTAATACAACTCCGAAGCAACAACTAACGACTGCTCATAAAGCGGCACCGGCGCAGTATTACTGACCGTGCAGACAGTCAGCACGAGGCTCATCGCTACTGAGATAATCTTTGCAAGCTTTTTCATTTTTCATTACTCCCTTCGTCATAAGCATTTATATCGAATCAGCTCCTGCCGCGGAGCTTCCGGTCTATGATCCGTGAATACCTGTCTTCTCCAACATTATACCATGCAACTTGACAAAAGTAAATAGAATATTTCACATATACGAAATTATAAACAGAGCGAAGAAAGTAAGTAATTAATATCAAACAGCCGCCTCCCATAACGGGAGGCACTTTTTTATAAGCTTTAGGCTGCTTGATACTTGTTTATTGATTTTATAAGCTTTCCTTTAGATTATCTTACATCATTAAATATCATTTGATGAAGTAATATCACCAAAGAAGAAATTTGCATTCATGTGAGTGTGACATTTAATATGTTCACAGAATTCCGCCATATTTGGACGAGAGGTGTTATATAACAATCCGGTTTTAAAGCTCACCGGATTCAAAATCATATGTATATGATAGAACGATCTCTCTGTAGCTTTATAATGAATTACCCATATGATCTGATACTCATATTTGAAGAAAAAGGCTATAAGCATTGCCAGATCAATTGCCTTTTCCAACGTCTTTACCTCTTTCGGAAAAGAGATTATCAAATGTACTAACGGATTGTCAGCCGTGCGATGGAAGTATCTCTTCACATATTCCATCTGTGACTGTGTTGTATCAACATCATGCATCGATACTCCAAATCCCCCGATATACTTAGCTTTCTCGGGATTGTATATGTACTCAAGACTCTTGCGGAGGTAATCTGAAGCTACTCCGTAGGTGTCTCTCTTTAGCTTCACAAGGACCATATCTTCTTACCTTCCTCATGTAAATATTCAGCCGCAGCAAGATCGTATTGCTCTACGATTTTGCATGCGTAGTTTATGATGGTTTGTATTTGAGCTCTGATCTCGGGACGGAGATTATCATCATGATGTAAAGCACAGTCTACCATGTATGGACTAATCTTCATTCCCTTAAGTCTTGCCTTCCTCTCAATGATTGAGAAGTCTTCATCTGTCATCGTTATCGATGTCTTCTTGTTCTTTAAATCGTATTCTGCTCTTATAGTGAACAGTCCTTTCATATGTATTAAAAGGAACCATTGTAACACCTACTATGATGTCTCTTTTAGTTAGTAATATAAGTAATATATCGCCAGATGACAGTTGTGATCAACCGTAAGCATAATGTGAATTACAATAAAAAACGCATTTATCGACTTAGGCAGATACTTCATCTGAAATCAGTTACTCGTATAAAGAAAAAGACATATATTCCGTCAACACCGGTGATTACTGCAAAGAATATATTGAAAAGGAATTTTCATGCTGATAAACCTAATGAGAAGTGGCTGACTGATATAACTGAATTCAAATATTATGTCGGATCTGCCGTCAAAAAACTGTACTTAAGTGCAATTCTTGATCTTTATGACAGACGTATTGTCGCATTCAAAATCAGAGGAATCAATAGTAATGGACTTGTTATCTCCACATTTGATGAAGCAGTAAAATTGAATCCTGATGCGCATCCAATTTTACACAGCGATAGAGGCTTTCAGTATACAAGCAAAATATTTCATCAGAGACTTATAGATCATGGTATGATACAAAGTATGAAAAAATATACAGAAAGTCCCCGCGAGGGGACTTCTTCGTTCATATATGTATTCTTGATTTTTTGCGGATGAAATATTTTATTTATGTCAAAATTCAGTTCCTGTTTTCGTTTATATATATGGAAGGCTGTATAAAACAGTTATTGTATCGCAGTTGATTTATATAACGTAACGTGATATAATATTTTTACAGCAAAGCTATATCAGAAAGGAATTAAAAGTAATGAAAAGAATGAAATTAAAAATCGCACTGACTTTTATGCTTGCAGTAGGTACTCTGGCAAGCTGCGGAAAAACCGGTTCAGATCAGCAGAACAGCGACAAAGAGAACAACACCGCTGCAACCACTATTTCAGAAAGCGTTTCAACAACGGTAACAACTAATGCTGAAAACACAGAAGTCACAACTGCTCAGACCACATCATCAGATGATGTCCTGGGATTGGATTATTCGGTAAGCGATCTTGTGGGAGAATGGGTGCAGAATGATACAGGTAATATCCTGACAGTCAATGATGACGGTTCTTTCTCTTTAAAATACAGATATGGCGGCACGCGCTTTGGTACTATTAGGATTGATGCTGAGGAACAGCCTGACGGCAGTAAAACTTACCAGTATTCATTTTATGAGTCTGATAATACACTATGGACGGGATTTGTTTGCCCTGAAAAGCCTTTCAATGAGATATTCTCTGAAGATGAGGGCGGTATGACTTTCTGCAGAAACATTTCCGGTAAAGACTTCCCTCCGAATGTTCCCGAAGCGAAAGATATAAGAGATACACTTGCTTTTGCCGATCGCCTTATGTGCGGCAGCGGTGTGAATACAGACATGAATGCAGAATACACCACTGATGACGGAACAGTATATCATAAGTCCATTGATGGTTATTATAAAACAACAGATGATGTGCGCAATTATCTCAGGATGCATATGACAGAACAATTCATTGATAACGAATATGGTTTTCTCTTCGGAACAGAGCATCCTAAGTGCATAGATGTTAACGGAGAACTTTACATCGAATATCGTCCTATTGGCGGCAGATATTCATTTGAGGATAAGGATCCTGTTGTGGCGGATTCCACAACTAATGACAACGGTTACTCTATAGAGATAAAAAACAACGATTACGGCGCTGAGGACACAGTGGTAGTTGAAGTTGTTAAGGAAGATGGAAACTGGAAGATAATCGATGTGATCGATAACTTCTGAGAAAGAACGGCTCCGGGTTGTACGCACGGAGCTGTTTTTCGTATATGTATTCTTGACTTTCGGCGACAGTGCAGTGTATAATATGGATAGTAAGCAGGCTGCTGCAATCAATCGGAATTATTAAACTATGCAATTTAAGAAATTATCAATTGGAAGATAAAATACAATGCAGAAAAATGGAGGCTAAAAAATGGAACGTACGGAGATTGCCAAGAATTATTTTGCACAGAAGTGTCACTGCTCGCAGGCTGTGCTTGCCTCCTTCGCGGATGCGCTCGGCATCACGGAGGAAACGGCGCTGAAACTCGGCTCCTGCTTCGGCGGCGGCATGCGGAAGGGCGAGGTCTGCGGCGCATGCACTGGTGCGCTGATGGCACTCGGCATGAAATTCGGTATGTCCGAGGTCGGTGATCTTGAAAACCAGCAGATTGCGGACGGATATGCAAGACTCTTTCTCGACGAATTTGCAAAGCAGAATGGCTCCTATCTCTGCCGCGATCTGCTGAAACGCAATCTCGCAAGCGACGATGAGCGACAGAAGGCGCGCGAGGAGGGGTTATTCGTGTCGGTCTGTCCGAAGATAATAGAAAGCGCCGTTCGCATTTCAGAGCAGATGATGCAGGAGAAAGTGTGAAATTCGAAAAAAAGAAGAGTATTATGAGCATATCATTCCGGTAAGTATAGAAACAGAAAGCAACGGTCGGTATTATTGTATCCTATACGGACGGAGAAGCATTCAGCGGCCATTCTATAGAAGTAAGCGATAATTCAAAGGGGCCTACCAAAGCTCAAATAACCGGCTGACAAATTCTGATTTTTTAGTACCATGACAGAACCAAAACTTATGAAAAATGAAACAGAGTGTCCCCGCGATTGCGGGGACTTATTGTTTTGGGAGCTTGCTATGTTTAACCAAAATTTTATATATTTCAAATATTTATGTTATTAAAAACTTACATTGACACATATTGATGTTTGTTGTAAAATATAATTTGTATTTGTAATTTTTTTATAATACTATCAACTCTACAATTTTATGACAAAAGGAGCATTTCAAATGAACAAGATCTTTTCAATCATCAGTGCAGCAGTCTGTACAGCATCGCTTACAGCAGGTCCGTTTTCAGTTTCGGCTGCTGACGGCGAAAAAGTATACGGAACAATGAATATTCCGTATGCTGATTTCTACAAGGCAGAGATCGAGGATGCATATGAAGTTGATGCAGTTTCATCAGCAACTACAAAGGGCAAGTGGGGAATGAACGGCCAGGGCGAGATCGTTGAAGGTACATACAACAATGGAAACGGTACAATCCTTGGTGTAAACTTCCCTGTTGAAGTATCCGCAGACGATGCTGACGCTCTCAAGGAAAAGTACGGATTTACCGTACTTGACAGCAAGCCTGCCGCATATAAGGAGGTATCACTTTCAGGCGATTCTCTCAGCGTATCAAAGCTCGTTGACACAAACGGCGAGCAGACTGTTGACGGTTCTGCAACTGTTTCCACAAACAGCTATTACGGCGACTATCAGATCAAGGTAACAGGATATCCCGAGAACACCGTTCTGTACGGCGTAATAGTAAATACTAAGGAAGGTGACCGCTATGCTATGCGCCATCTTGAAAATATCTGGAGAAACGGTTCATACGCTTGGTCAGCAGGTATCAAGACTGTTGAATATCACGGAAATCATGTCAGCTTCGAGGATTATGAAAGCTCGAAGGGCAAGACTGTAACTTCAGTAACATTCATCACACTTGACGGCTATACTACTGTCAATGTGGGCGAGCAGTATCTTCCTATCAGATTTGCAGGTGAAGTCAAGGCTGATGATGCTTCGGCAGGCACAGGAAAAACAGCTCTTTCACTTACAGGTTTTCCTGAGGATTACAAAAAGGTCATCACTGCTGATGAAGGACTTAGCGTTACTGAAACAGAGATCAGCTATACAGATGCAAAGCCCGGAAAATATAATGTAAATGTTACGGACGAGAGCGGAAAGTATGCTCCAATGACTGCACAGTTCATACTTTCAACTGACGATGTGCCTGTAAAGTTTGCTGATGGCAAGCTCAAAACAGCAGACGGCTTTACAGATGATGACAAGGCAAACTTCCTGAACAATCTTGCGACCGTTGATATAAACGATACTTCTTACAGAGCAACAGGCAGCAAAGCTATAAAGCTTTTCAAGGAAGACGGTTCTGTCGACTTTGACGTAACTGTAAGTGACGCAAGGGTATTTGAAAATAACGGCACTTACAATATCACTCTTAACTCAACAGGCTACAACGCACCGTACAGCTTTGAAGTAAAGAATGACGTTCAGAATACAACTGCAACTACTACATCAAAGACAACAACTGCAGCAAAGACAACATCGAAAGCTTCAAACAGTCCAAAGACAGGTGTCAACGGAATGGCTTTACCTGCAGCAGTTCTTGCTCTGGCAGGAGCTACGGCATTTGTACTCAGAAAGAAAAACGATCAATAATTCCGGTATTTTTACCCGCGCAGAAGCGAAGCTGCGTGGGTAAAACAATGATAAGAGGTAATAAATATGTTATTTTTGATTTCACTTTTTATAGCGATCCTTGTTGCTTTCTGCCTTGACAAGCCTCTGAAAAAATGTCCTGCCGCATTTTATATCACTGCGGCGGTACTTACAGTATCTTCTGTTGTTATTGCGCAGTCCGAGATCTGCTCAACATCATTGATGTACTTCAGAAGAAAAAAGTAACCCTTGTCAGCAACAAGGAGAATATCGATACCAATACTCCACAGGGACGATTCTTATTATCAATATTTGCTGCACTCTCAGAGCTTGAACGTGAGCAGACCTTACAGCGTCAGCGTGAGGGTATCGCCATTGCAAAAGCTCAGGGAAAATACAAAGGACGCCAGCCTATCCCTATTGACTGGATAAAGTTCGGTCAGCTGTATCTACAGTGGAAGTCTGGCTATATTACGGCAATATGGTTTCAGAAGGAAATGGGACTTCGCGCCAATACCTTCTACCGTCGGCTCAGAGAATATGAGAACGAACTAAAATAACAATTAATGAGAGAGCCGATACAACGCAGAGCTGTTTGTGCCACGCTCTTTCCGTATTTTGTACCGATCTCTGTAAGGACTTCATTAGTGAAGAACCCGTTTTTACCCTCGGCAAGCGGCCCCCACGACATATGGGCACAGTTGTACTTGTCCATGAATTTCCTTGCGTACTTCTGCTGCCAGAAAATGTGTGTCTCAACCTGATTTACCATAGGCATGATCTCGTTGAACGAAGCGAGGTCAACAAGCCTGTCGGGATAGAAGTTTGAAACGCCGATAGCTCTCAGCTTGCCTGCTTTGTATGCGTCCTCCATTGCTCGCCATGAACCGTAGTAATCACCGAAAGGCTGATGTATCAGCATAAGGTCGATGTGATCTGTTTGCAGGAGTTTCAGCGAATTGTCGATAGAAGCTGCCGCCTTTTCATATCAACAAGCTTATAGTTGATCTTGTAAACGATCAACATCATAAAGGAGAATCATCATCGAAAGGAAAGGCGCAAGCTATCAATTACGTTATGTATACAGCTACGCCGTATGCAAATTTCCTCAATGAAGCAACTCCTGAATCTCTTTAGGCGAATATATCCGTAACAGGCGGCTCACACTTGCCGGCAGTGAGCTGATGAAAACGGACGCAAAGGTCATCGACACGGCGCTGAAATACGGCTATGAGTCGCCTGAGAGCTTCACAAGAGCGTTCACTCGCTTCCACGGCGTAACGCCTACTGAGGCAAAGCGTGAGGGCGGCAGGCTCCGTTCATTTTCCCGTTTCAAGGTGCAGATCATTTTGAAAGGCGGTAATTCCATGAATTATAACATCGTTAAAAAGGACGCATTCACAGTACTTGAAAAGGTTGAGCAGCACACAGTTGTGGGCGAGCAGAACAAGAATACTATCCCCGAATTCTGGGGCAGAGCCAAGTCCGACGGCACTATCACAACTCTGCTTGAACACGCATCTGACAGCACTTTTATCTACGGTACCTGCTACGGCAACGGTCTCACAGACGCCGAGACCTTCGACTACGGTATCGCTGTGGAGTGTGCTCCCGATACAGTCGCTCCCGAGGGATTCCGTGTGAACACTATCCCTGCAAGAACGTGGGTAGTGGCAGAGTGTACAGGTCCCATGCCCGAGGCTATACAGCAGCTCTGGCACGAGCTTTGTGCGGAGTTCTTCCCCACATCGGACTACACTCCCACCTACGAAATGGACATCGAGGCTTACCCCGACGGAGATATGCTGTCTCCCGACTACAAGAGCCAGATATGGATTCCTGTTGTGAGTGAATAAAACGTACATACAGTTTTGCCCCTGAACGTTTCAATTAACGCTCAGGGGCATTGTGTTTTATTCTGCTGTTAATATCTGCTTTTCCAGAACGAACCGAGCAAGCTCAACATTACCGTCTGTTTCAGTGGATACTATACGGAATCCGCATTTTTCAGTATAGAACTTAACATTTTCTTTCTTATCAACAGGTGTTACCAAAGTTATCTTCTCCCAATCCTCATAAAGAGTCTTTACGAACCTAACCGCTTGTGTACCTATTCCTTTTCCCTGATACTCAGGAACAATGCACAGGCAAGTGATCTCATACACTCTCATTTCCTGCATTTTACAGGAAACGCACCCAACAGGTTTATTATCGCATAGTATGATATATTTCGGATTATCTCTTATTGAAGCTTCCATCATTTCTATCGTTTTACCATAACCGGGACAAGCACCAAATCTCCTGTAATCGCTGTAAAATGAAGCGTTATAGATATTTACCAGCATTTCTGCATCTTCTGTTTCAGCTTTTCTGTATTCTATCTTCACAGTTTGTCAGCTCCTTGATCTCCGATTTGTATTAGTAAATTATAGCATCACTGCCGCATCAATAAAACACCGCTGTGCGGAGTTCTTCCCCTGAACGTTTCAATTAACGCTCAGGGGCATTAACATCTGTTTTGCTTACTGAGATAAATCAGTATTTATGTGAGAACCTGAATTAAATGAAGTTCACTTTCTCGTCTTCCTGTAAAAAACAAAACCGTCCTCTTCTTTTATGATCTGATACCCTAATTTTTCGTAAAAAGCGTTTGTCCGTACATTCCAGCTTGGAGTGTCAAGATCAAACTCCGCGGCAAATGGATAGTTCTTTTCTATGCACTCCATTAAACGAATTCCATAACCTTTTCTATGATAGACGCTGTCGATGAAAATTCTGCCAATGTACACACTGTTTTTTGTTTCATCCGGGAATATGACGGCTGCTCCCACAATATCTTTTCCTATCATTGCTTGATACAAATGCCCCTCTTGAGCCATCTGTTTATGCCATTCTACCGAATCATATCCGGGCGGACAGTCACCTTTTGCACCGCCGACATTTACGTCTGTTTCAAATGCTCTGACAGATATGTCTACAATTGTTTTTATCTGGTTTTCTTCTGCTGTAACAATATACATTCTACTTCCTCAATCGTCTTACAAATCTCGATTTATATTAGTAAACATTATACCATAGCATCACTGCCGTGTCAATAAAAGCTCTATAATACACAGGTTTTATATGAACAACGAAAAATTGCTTGCTATCCACGCCGATCTATGCTATAATTGTAGAAAAATACCGACAGGGAGGTCTCACCATGCTTGATTTCATAACCATAAACGAACACAGCAGTATCCGCGTTGACGAAGGAATGATCATTTACTCCGATCCCTACAACATCAACGGCGCACTGCACGATGCCGACATTATCCTCATCACACACAGCCATTTCGACCACTACTCCCCTGATGATATCCGCAAGGTGATGAAGTCCGACACTATCATCGTCTGTCCGGACACTGTAAACGAGCCGAAGGAGCTTGGTCTGACCGTGAAGCAGGTCTCCGCAGACGAGCAGTTTGATGTCCTCGGTATCAGATTCGAGGCTGTTCCTGCGTACAATATAGGCAAGCCCTTCCACCCCAAGTCCAACGGCTGGCTGGGATACATCATCGACAGTCCCGACCACGGACGCATTTACATTGCAGGCGATACGGACATCACTCCCGACAACAAGCAGTTGAAGTGCGACATTGCGCTCATTCCTGCCGGAGGTACATTCACTACCGACGCTTCACAGGCTGCGGAGCTCGCTAACACTATCCGTCCGAAGTACGCGATACCTATCCACTACGGAACAGTGGTAGGAAGTTCTGCTGACGGTGAGAAGTTCCGCAAGGCTGCGGACAGCGGCATAGAGGTAGTTATAAAAATCTGATGATAAATATCGTGAACAGTAAGAAGACAGCCATTGCGGCTGCCTTTTTCATTATATTTCGTACTTCTCAAGTTTCAGAAGGACTGTCTTTTTATCCAAACCGCCTGCATAGCCTGTCAGACTGCCGTCTGCTCCGACAACTCTGTGACAGGGAATTATTATCGAGATAGGGTTATGTCCCACAGCACTGCCGACTGCCTGAGCCGACATATGCTCAGCACCTTGCTGATTTGCGATGATATTTGCTATCTCGCCATAGGTCATTGTCTGTCCGTAAGGTATCGTCATAAGTATATCATATACAGCCTTTCGGAATGGTTTTGTGCACAGACTTATAGGCGGAGTGAAGTCTGGCTCTTTTCCGCTGAAATAAATATCCAGCCAGTTGCAGGTCTGCATGAATATCGGCAGCTCTGCTTTGGTGCTTTCCGATATGAGCTTATGGGGAAAGTATTTTTGCCCGTCGAACCATAAGCCTGTCAGTGCTTCACCGTCACTGGCGAGGGTGATACCGCCGAGGGGTGAAATATAGTGAAATATGTTATTCATTATATCTTACTTCTATCATATGCTTTTTAGTGTATATCTCGGACCTTCTTCGCCGATCGTTCCGTTAGGAACAAATCCGCACTTATCAAGCACTCGTTTTGAAGATATATTATCTTCATTTGTTTCGGCTTCCAGAGCTGTAACATTCGGCTGTTTAAGAGCCCATTCAGATACTGCTTTCACGGCTTCGCTTGCATAGCCATATCCCTGATACTCATCGTTTATACCATATCCTATCTCAGCGATACCATCAGGAGAAAGTCCTTTGAAACACAATTCACCAATATGCGTTACGTCTTTCAGTTCTATCATCCATATCGCATACCAATCCCACTGTTCGGAATGATCAAGGCAACCGTTCAGCATTTCGGTGTACGCAGCTTTAAGGACATCAACCGTTTGTGTTTCTATAAATACTTCCATCTGCTCTTTTGAGGCAGGGTATATTTTCAAGTGTTCTGTTTCGATCATAGTAGTCTCCTTATATCGGAATATGCTTTTAAATACATTCGTTCAGGTGATTTAACTGTTTTTTCGCCCAAGTAAAGATAAGGTCTGACAGCCTATCAAAATCAGATACGCCGCTGTTTTTTATCTGTATATAAGCAGAGATAATATCCTTTTCGTTGCCTACAACTTTGCAGACAAGCTCCTGAGAATGTGCGATATATTCTCCTGATCGCAGATACCAGAGTGCCTGTATCACAAAGGAGGCGGATTTATACAAGCCTTTCAGTATTTCTGGATCTTTCTCATATATCAGATTATGAACGCAGGAATGATAAATATTGCAGACTCCTATCCTGACTGACCGCATGATATCATCAACAGTTATTGGCGGAATAATATCATCAAGAGTTCCGATTATCGGCTTCGTATCATAATAAAACTGGAACAGATCAGATACCTCCCAGTTTCTGAGGTCGTCTGCATCAGATAGAAATCCACAAAGTAAATCCCTGTGCGGAAGAGTGTCAAGCATAGTCCGGTAACGTCTTACATCTTCACACGAAATATTATCGAGAATCACAACTATATCAATATCACTGCTTTCTGTTGCTTCTCCGCGTGCATAGCTGCCCTGTAAGCCAACGAAACATACCCTGTCTGGAAATGTATTTTTCAAGGCTGAGATAAAATTATCTATCAAAGACGCTGTATCGATCATATCTGGTCTCCTGAACAAAATGTATATCTTAATATTAATTGATTGGATAAAAAGTCCCAACAGTTGAAACTGTCAGGACTTTTTTGCAGGAAGCTGTCAATGACCTTTGTGCTTTTTCCTGCGCTTTTGCTGTTTAAGCTCAAACTGACGATGCTTTTCGGCTTCACGCTGCTCTTTTGTGATCTGCTTGCGTTCGGTCTTCATTTGCTCCTGCATAAGCTTTAGCGCCTGCTGAGACTTAGTGCCGATACCTGCGGTACTGAGCTGCTTTCGTGCATTGCGTTGCCGCCGTTTGGGATTGTCAGCAGTCTGCTTTGTTTTTGCCTTGACAGCAGGACTGAACTTCAACTTGTAGTAATGCCTTAGCACATAATCCCAGACTTCGCTCTCCTTGGGCTCTGCTCCGAATGAGACCTTAGCCGCTGAGAGTTTACCCTTTTCAGAGCGTTCAAAAACTCCCACCCAGAAAGGCTCATCGAAAAATACCGTCAGCATACCGTTCGTTTTGTCCATATCTTTCCCTCCTGAAAATAGTTATGGACAAAGAACGGACAACCCGGAGGGGCAGGTTACTTACCCTGTATTCACAGGACGGCCGGGCTACCTACCGGCTCTGGCATACCCGAAAGTACACGTTGCGTTTTTATCTTTGTCATCTGATCGCACTGCTGTGCTGTATATATCATAACACATCAGCATGTTTTGGTCAAGACTATGTGTTGACGGAATCTCACCTTTCGGTTATAATAAAAATA
>JAEEGJ010021697.1_pt1 | contig 13766 bp, 9 predicted proteins | sample 8958761 | NCBI WGS metagenome assembly JAEEGJ01 (sample SAMN16246546, study PRJNA631951) | gut metagenome | biome: gut microbiome; feature: rumen; material: RS-attached | host: Bos | place: Iran: Karaj | collected 2018-10 | reverse complement strand
AAGGACCAGGAGTGGAAAAAAAGCCCACTCGAACAGTCGCTTTCTGTTTCCTTATTTGATTCCAAGCTCAAGCTTTCCGAAAACTTTACCTACAACATGGAAGATAATAATCCTGAAAGTCTTAAGCTTTCTGCATCTGCTTTTGGTGTTCAGATTTCTTATATTCAGTCTTATGTACTTGGTTATGAGCTCGACCCGGAAAAGGGCTGGATAATTCCTGAAGATAAAAAGGCAAATGATGAAAAGGAATTCCTTCCTTATTCGTTCTCGCTTTCTTATTCTCATTCGGGAAAAAGTATGCGTACCTGGTTTAATCGTCTTACATTTTCGCTTGGCTTAAACACAAGTATTGTGGCTGATTTATTGCGCCCGACAAATAGTTATTTCCTTTTTACTCCGTCTATCAAATTCAGTATTTTCGAGTTTGCTGATATAACCTTCTCAGCATCTTCGCGAAACTCTATTCTTTACTGGTACTTCCATAATGACGAAGGTGATTTGAAGAGTGAATGGGGCGGCTTCCCTGGTAATGCCGTAAAGGACTTACTCGATTCTTTCAGATTTGATAACGAGGAATTAAGACAGAACTCGGGCTTTAAGCTTAAGTCTTTGAATATGACAATTTCGCACGATCTTCACGACTGGAAGGCAAATATGACTATGAAGATTGAGCCGCGAATCATTACAGAAAACGGCCAGAAAATGTACGACTTTAAGCCGTACATCACAATCGGCGTAGTCTGGAACCCAATGGAGAGCATGAAAACAAGCATAGTTGATGATTACGGCGAGTGGAAGCTCGAGTAGCCTGCAATCATCGAAAGAATGGCTCAGAGGCGAGACTATGCGAGCCGACTTTACAATATTTGTCGGCTTGTTTTATTAATTAAACTTATTTCAAAAGTGCCGCAATTTCCGGTCTTCGCCATCTTACAGCAATTGTATAAGCAGTATCACCAGAAACATTCTTAACACTCTTATCTATTCCATAAGAAATAAGTGTCTTTACAAGTTCAGCTTCACTTGTCTTTGCAGCATAATGAAGAATTGTATTTCCCTGCATATCAGTCATTTTTCCGGCATATTTTACGATATTCGAAATCATGTTCTTGTTCTTCTTTTCAAGTGCAATTGAAATACCGTTCTTGCCTTTTTTATCAATCATCTGGAACGGATTAGCCCCATTTTCCAGAAGGACGACTGCAGTTTTTACATCATTATTTTCAATAGCATAATTAAGTGCCGTATATCCATCTGCATTTCTTGTATCTACAGGGTAACCTTCTTCAATAAGAACCTGCAAAAGCTCATCAGAACCTTTCGACTTAACTACAATATGAATTGGAGTATTTCCATCACTATCTGTAATTGTGTAGTTATTTCCAAGAACCTCACGGATTACATTAATGTCTTTCTTTACAACAATTGAGAATGGTGTGTTACCCTGCTTGTCGCGAGACAAAGGATTTCCACCGGCATTTCTGATTAATCTGATAATATCTACATCAGCCATGTAAGCAGCCTCATGATAAGCATTGCGGCCGTTTACTTCCTGCACATTTGGATTAGCACCATACTTCAAAAGAAGCTGTACACTATCTTTGCTGCAGCCACGGATAGCATCCATAAGAACTGTTACGCCGTTTGAATCGCAGGTATTTGGATCTGCACCAGCAGCAAGAAGCTGTTTTGCAATTTCAAACTTTCCGGCTACAACAGCCTCGGCCAGTGGAGACTTTCCAGAGGTATTCTGGGCGTTTACATTAATTCCAAGAGAAAGAAGTTTACTGATAGAAGCAGGTGCATCCCAGCGAACAGCGGTATGCATTGCTGTACTTCCAAGATTATCACGAACCTGAATATCTGCTCCAGAATCAACTACTGTCTGAATAATATCAGGATTATTTGTCTTTACAGCATTGAACAAAGGTGTTTCACCGTTTGCATTTTTAGCACCAATATCTGCACCTTTCATAACAAGATTTGCAATTGCATCCTTATACTGCCATTCTGCTGCATAATGAAGAACTGTATTTCCTGTTCCATCTTTAGACTTGATTGTTCTTGAAGTAATAAGCCAGTCCTGAACTGTTCCGCCATACTTAAGAGCAAGTCTCAAAGGTGAATTATTGTTTGTATTTGTAGAGAAGATATCTGCATTCTTAGCAAGAAGAAGCTCCCCTACCTTCTGTCTGTTTTTGAGGATTGCAAGGAAGAGTGCTGAGTTTCCGTCCTTGTTTCTTGTATTTACATCCTTCATAAGGCTGATAAGATACTGAATCTTTGCCAGAGGAGCGTCACACAAAAGTGCGAGATGAAGAGGTGTATTACCATTTGAATCTGTAAGTCCGGCATTTGATTCATTTACAACTGCTTCAAGCATTTCTGAGGTTCCAGCAAGTGCAATAGAAAGTGGAGACTCACCATTTGTATCCTGAGTATGAATGTCTGCCCCTGCACCAGTAAGAAGTTTTACTGTCTCAAGGTCATTTTTCTGAACTGCAATTGAAAGTGGTGTTACACCTTCCTTGTTGCGTGCGTTTACATCTGCACCGCCATTAATAAGCACTGCAAAAGTAGAAGGTCCAACATTGAGCATTGATGCAGTATGAAGTACTGTATCACCAAACATATCTTTCTGGCTTAAGTCTGCACGGTAAGTAATAAGAAGTTTATATATCTCTGCTGTCTTTTCCTTTGGAAGAATCAGCATTACTGGAGTTTTTCCAAGATTGTCGCGGGCATTTACATTAGCACCAGAGTTCAAAAGAGCTTTTGCAATTTCTACATTACCATAGCGAACAGCTTCGTGCAGAGGAGTTGCTCCTGAACTGTCCTGAACGGTTGTATCTGCATTGTTTTCAAGAAGATATTTTGCAATTGCGTTATGTCCGTAAATTGCAGCAAGATGAAGAGGTGTCTGGCCATCATCAAAGCGAGAGTTTACATTACGTGCAAGCATTGCTTCCTGGAAATAAGCAAACTCTGTCTCTACTTCGTCTGCACCGCCCATTATAAGTTCAGCTGCAATTTCTACAGAATCTTCATCATCAAGATTTTCAAATGCAACATCAAGTGGAGTTTTTCCATTATCATCTACAACAGAAATTGGAATCCCCTGTGTAATACATTTTCTGATTCCCTTAAGATTCTTTGTTTTTACAAAATAATGAACAATAGTCTGACCTTCAATATCACGAAGTTCTCCAGCCTTTGTTGTAATAAAGATATCGTAATACTGATCATTTGCAGCAAGTCCGCAATCAAGAGCTGTGAGCCCTGAACTGTCGCGTGAGAAAAGTGTTGTGCTTACTGCAGAAAGAGCTTTTGCAGCGCTGAAGGAATTATTTTTGATGGCAACGTGGAGAGGTGTATCGCCTTCATAATTCTTTAATTCAGGATCTGCGCCCTTAAAAATAAAATATGTTACAAGCTCTGCATCATCTACTTTGGCAGCAATGTGAAGTACTGTATTTCCATCCTCATCAACTGCATTGATATCTGTAGGCATTACAAATTCCTGCATTGCCTCTGCTTTTTTATTCTGCATGATGAGCTGTTGAGGTGTTTGTTTTGAAGCTACCGGCTTAGAAGCACAACCGGAAAATAAAAGGAGTCCGGTCAGTCCGGCAAAAGCAAGATTCTCGAAGAGTGATTTTTTTCTATCCATATTTCCCCTCTGAATATACATATCTATTGTCTTTATCGGGGAAATATGGTTTTCAATTTACTGATTTTTTAATAATTCCAGCATTTTTCTAAAGGCGCTGTCTTCCTTGTTAAGCTCTCTTGAACCACGGGTAATTTTACAAAGCGACATGGCAAACTTATTTGCAATCTCGCGTTGTGTAGTTCCCTTATCAATTTCTTTTACCAAAAGCCAGCGGTTTGCAATATCCTTAAGTTCAGGCTTTGTAAAAAGGCAATTGAAAAATTCATAAATAAAAGCTTCGTCACCAGATTTTAAAATAAGATGACTAAGCTCTTTTATAGTAGCGGAAATTTCTTCTTCTGAAATACCTTTTGTTTCTTTGTTATCATTCATAGAAACAGTATATCAGAAATAATTATTTTTTCAACAGTTTTTCAACAGTCTCTGCAGCTTCCTTTAGTTCCGGAATATCCAGGCTCTCAATATCACCTGCGTCTACTGCACGGCTTGTTTCTTCCTGCATTGGAATGCGTGCAAGGACCGGAATATTAAAGCTCTTTGCAATCTGATCAATGTTGCTCTTACCGAAAACTGTAATTTCTTTACCGCAGTCAGGGCACTTTACATAGCTCATGTTTTCAACAATTCCAAGAATAGGAATGTTCATCATATTAGCCATGTTTACAGCCTTCTCTACGATTACACGAACCAGCTGCTGTGGAGAAGAAACTACGATAATTCCATCGATTGGAAGTGACTGGAATACAGTAAGCGGTACATCACCAGTTCCCGGTGGCATATCCACGAACATAAAATCAACATCCTTCCATACTACATCTGTCCAGAACTGTTTTACAGCACCTGCAATTACCGGACCACGCCAGATAACTGGATCTGTTTCATTCTGAAGAAGGAAGTTCATTGACATAAGCTGAATGCCAGAATCAGTTACAACAGGATTCAATGCATCTTCGTTATCAAGAGCAGTAGCACGTTCGTCACCTACTCCAAAACTTTCTGGAATAGAAGGACCTGTAATATCTGCATCAAGAATAGCAGAACGGAATCCGTCTTTATTAACACGGGCAGCAAGAAGGCTGGTTACAAGAGACTTACCAACTCCTCCCTTACCACTAACAATACCAATAACTTTCTTTACGCTGCTACCAGCGCGCAGGCTTACCTGCAAATCTCTTTTTGAACAATCCTGACTGCATGAACCGCAATCGTGTGTACATTCTGCCATAATTTACCTCAATTAAAATATAATAATAAAAAGAATAAAAAACAAGAAAAATGGCTCCCAGTCGCCAGCTTTCCGAGTTCTTTTTACTTATATTTTAATTGAGGTTACTATTGAGAAGAACAGAAGTTTTAATTATAATTAAAGAAATACATTAAAACTAAAGTGAGGTATAACTAAATGACTCCACAAATGATTGCCAAGATTCTTGCTTTTGTCATTTATCTTGGTTTTATGATTTACATCGGTCTTAGAAATGCTAACAAGAACTCTACTTCTGCCGATTTCTTCCTGGGTGGACGCAAAGCCGGCCCATGGGTAACTGCCCTTTCTGCTGAAGCTTCAGACTCATCTGCATGGCTTTTGATGGGACTTCCAGGACTCTGCTATCTTGGTGGTGTAAAAGAAACCTTCTGGACAGCCCTTGGTCTTATTGCCGGAACTTATCTCAGCTGGCTGTTTATCGCAAAGCCATTACGCAAGTGTTCAATCACTTTCGGTGACTCAATCACAATTCCAGAGTTCCTTTCTAACCGTTTTAAAGACAAATCACATGTTCTTTCTATTGTATCTGTTGTATTCATTGTTTTATTCTTCACAATTTATACAGCTTCTGGATTTGTAGCTTGTGCTAAGCTCTTTAATTCTGTATTCGGACTTCCTTATCATGCAGGTCTTGCAATCGGACTTTTAGTAATCCTCTGTTATACAATCACTGGTGGTTATACTGCTGTTTGTTCTACAGACTTTGTACAGGGTATGCTGATTGTAATTGCCTTCATCATTTCTGCAATTGTTGCTGTATTCTCTCTTGGTGGTGTTTCAAGCGCAATTTCAAGTGTTCAGTCTTTCCAGGCAGACGCTATTGTTGGTAAGTTTGGTGATGCAATGAAAAACGCTTTCACAGCAAACCAGAGCTATAAAGGAATGAGCATTGTATCTGCTCTTGCATGGGGTCTCGGATACTTTGGTATGCCTCATATTATTGTTCGCTTTATGGGAATCCGTTCTAATACAGAAATCAAAAAGGCACGCCGCATTGGTATTTCATGGATGATTATTTCTTACGTAGGAACCTTCATCATCGGTACTCTTGGTACTGTATATCTGTTCAAGCACGGAACAATTCTTGGAACAGGTGCTGATACTGTAATCGAAGGAATCACACACTACGGAGATGCAGAAACAGTATTCTCTGCTACAATGCAGAATATGTACCCTGCTTTCATCGCAGGTATCTTCCTTTGTGCAATTCTTGCGGCTTCAATGTCTACTGCAGACTCACAGCTTCTTGCTGCTTCTTCTGCTGTTAGCCAGGATATTTACAAGGGACTTATCAAAAAAGATGCTGGTGAAAAAGAAGTTTTGAACATCAGCCGCTTTGTTGTATTCCTTATTGCATTGATCGCCCTCTTCCTTTCATTGAATCCTAATTCTTCAATTTTTGGTCTTGTATCATTTGCATGGTCTGGATTCGGTGGAACATTCGGTCCACTCGTAATTCTTGCCCTCTACTGGAAGCGCACAACTGCACAGGGTGCAATTGCTGGTCTTATCTGTGGTGGTGTTACAGACGTAGTTTGGCACTATCTCCACGGCGGCCTTTTCGATCTTTACGAAATTGTTCCAGCATTTGTAATCTGTCTCGTAGTTACAGTTGTTGTATCACTGTGTACAAAGCCAGATGCAGAAGTTGCTGCTAAGTTTGATGAATATAAGAACATGGCCGACTAAAGCACAAGCCGTAGGGTAAAAAAAACTCCGCTTCCGCGGAGTTTTTTTTTGTCTTTGCTTAATTGTCTACTCTTTAATAGCGCCGCCGGCAACACCTTCAGCGAGTTTCTTCTGTGAAGAGAAGTAAACGATAAGAACCGGAACAGTTGCAATAATAAGAGCTGCAATCTGCCAGCCAAGCTGAATACCAGTACGGCTAGAGAATGAGAAGATTCCAACAGGCAATGATTTAGTTGCTTCAGCAGAAGCCATTACCAGTACAAGAAGGAACTCATTCCAGATACCAAGAGCAGTCATGATACTGATTGTTACAATAACAGGAACTGTCATAGGAACAATGATTGCAATGAATGTCTTGAATGGAGTTGCACCATCAATATATGCAGATTCTACAAGTGAATATGGCAAGCCACGAATGTATGTAGAAGAAAGCATTACTGACATTGGAAGACCGAATGCTACATAAACCAGAATAATACCAACATGAGTATTAGTAAGGTGCATTTTTGTAAGCATAAGGAACAATGGAACCAAAAGCTGGTTTACGTCAAGAAGATATCCAAGTCCAATTGCAGCAGCAATGATAGCTGATACTTTCTTATACTTAAACTTTGTAGTTCCGTATCCAAGCATAAGACCAAGCAGTACAACAAGGAAGGTTGAGATAAGAGTATAAATAATACTGTTTACAAACTTCATTCCAAGTTCACCGCGGCTCCATGCAGAAGTATAGTTCCACCAGATAGTCTGCCAGTTGATTTTAGCCTGAATCAGTGCAGGGAAATCAGAAACCTTTACCTGAACACCTTCTCCCGGCTGAATATCACGAATGACACGACCATCAGAAGTCTTCAAGTCTGCTGGAAGAGAATCACGAAGAATAAAATGAACCTTAATTCTTTTATGAGCACCAATATTTGGAGACTCAAGGATCATAATCTTCTTGTTGATTTCAGTATAGTTTTTAGTATCTCCTCTTCCTGATTTACTAACAATACCAAGCTTTTCAAGCATTCCCTTTGGATAAACAATATTTGTCTGTGGTTCTACCACATCCAGATATCCGTCTCTTACGTGGAAAAGCTCATAAGGCATGGAATAAATATCTTTAGTAAGCTCCTCATTTGTTTTGAATGATGAATATCCCATCCAAATAAGTGGAGCTACAGTAATTAATGTCCAGAGAATAAATATGAAATACGATAGAGGTTTTGCCCCATATCTGGAAAAAAATGATGTTTTAGGAACTTCGCCTTTTTCTGTTTTTGCCATAATTAATAATCCTCATCAGTTCCAAGTTTTTTACCAACCCACTTGCTGAACAAAATTATAATAATACTGATTAATACAATCATGTTCGCAATAGCAGCACCATAAGCAAATCTCAGAGGATCTTTTGCATTATTAAACGCAATTCGGTACATGTAAATAGGCAGTACTTCTGCGTTAATTCTCTGTTTACCTTCTGAAGCCAGGGCAAAGATTAATCCAAAGCCTTTTAACGAACCAGCAATTGCAAGAATACAAGATGTAAGAATAGAAGAAGCAAGAAGAGGAATTGTAATCTTAAAGAAGATCTGAACCTCAGAAGCACCATCTATTTTTGCAGCCTCAAACATACTCTCATTAATTTTCTGAAGGTTTGCCAGGAAGATAATCATATAGAAACCTGTATACATCCAGATAAGCGCTACGGCAATCGGAATCATACATTTATTAGGATCCATCATCATACTAAATTGTGCGTTAGGATCTTTAGTAACAGACTGAATGATTCTTGAAACCGGACCATCAACCATAAACAACATTCGCCACATGATACCAATTACGATTGTAGAGAGGAACTGTGGAAGGAATACCATTGACTGGAAGAAGGTAGCACCTTTAACCTGTTTTCTGTACAGAATGAAGGCAAGAATAAATCCAATAGGAATCTGACCAAAAACAGAAACAACAACAACAATCATGTTGTTCTTAAAAGCATGCCAGAATTCAGGAACATTGTTAGAAGCATCTACAAGTCCTCTGTTCATAGTCATTACTTTTATGTAGTTTGCAAGACCTACAAATTTTGCAGGTTCATCTGAGTTTGGATTGTAATTTGTAAAACTTAAAAATAAAGAATAACAAATTGGATAAGCAATAATAAGAAGATATATTATTAAACCGGGAGCAATAAAGCTTATATAAGTGGCTAAATCTCTTTTATCTGTTTTTCTCACGATTTTTTCCTTACTAATTGATAAAATAAAAGGGGTATTTCTATAAATCATCATAAAAATACCCCTTTACAAAGAACCGGCAATAATTATTTCTAATTATGCGGTTTAATCATTACTGTGCATCAAATGCTTTCTGAACATTAGCAGCAAGAGCAGCTGGAGTGATCTTTCCAGATACGATATCCTGCATACCAGCGTTCAAAGTATCATTAGCTACACCAGTAAGATAAGAGTCGATTACATAGCATGAAGGATATGCACCGAGTGTTGCTTTTTCAGCGATACATGGATCCATTCCAGATGGGAGCTTGAAGTTCTTAATGATTGGAGCAGAAATACCACCGTCCTGGAGTCTCTGTACAGTTTCTTCATAGCTGTAGAAGTAAGCCATCCATCTCTTAGCAGCGTCAAGAACCTTCTTGTCCTTTGTACCCTTCTTTGTGATACCATATCCAACCTGCCAAGCACCAGCCAATGAACCAGCACAAGCTTTTTCACCTGGAACCTGTGGGATAGAAATGAGTTTTACAGACTTAGAAAGTTTTCCGAGGTTCTGTTCACCGAATGCCCACTGTCCGTCAATGTACATAAGGTACTTGCCGTTTACGAAGTTAGACATACCAGTTCCGTTATCTGTAAGAACAGAGTTAGGATCAAGAACACCGTCCTTTACCCATGTAGAAAGAACTGAAAGTGCATCTACGAATCCCTGATCTGTGAATTTAACCTGCTTGTTTACAGCTTTTTCGATCCACTTAAGATCGCCAGTTGTTCTTGGGATAATACCAGACATTACACAAGAACCCCATACCCAACCATCAGCACCGTGTGTTGACATAAGCTGGATTCCGTTAGCCTTACATGTCTTAGCAAGAGCTTTCATGTCTTCGTATGTTTCTGGGATTTTTCCACCGATCTTGTTAAGAAGATCCATGTTGATAGCAACTACAGTACAGTAGTTAGATCCACCAAGTGGAAGATATGGTTTTACACCTGTTCCGAAGAAGTCTGGAACCAAAGAAGCATCAATGTTTTCTGGATAGTAAGGAACGTTGTTAATCTGCTGTCCAGCTTCCTGCCATTCAGCACCCCAACGAGCATCAGCACCCATGTAAGCGATATCAGGAACATCGCCAGCAGCAAGACGAGAAACAGCCTTCTGATGATATGCTTCATCATAAAGCAATTCATAGTTAACCTTTACATCAGGATTTGCATCCATGAATTCTTCACAGATTCTCTTGAATGTCTGTCCTTCTGCGTTAGAGTTGTCACCATAACCCATGATATTCAAGGTAACCTGCTTTACTTTCTTTGCCTTTGGTGCAGCAAACAATGAAGTAGCGATTACGAGAATGCTCGCTACTGCCAACAATTTTTTCATACAAAAGCCTCCTATTTTTTTTTGTAATGAAAGTTATATTAAACAAAGGTTAGTTCCCCAAAAGGACAAACTTCCCTCTGTCTATTAACAATAATAAATCAAATTTTATATTTGTCAACGAAAACCTTTTCGTAAAACGTTTTCTCCTTCATTTTTTTTACGAATTTCTGTATTTTCTGCCTTTTCTACAGTCAGCAGACTCTTTTCAGCACTTCGTTTATGTAAATCAAAAAGATCATCCCATTTTAAGACTGAATACGAAGCCTTGTTTTCCAGCATCTGAACTTCGCATAATTTCTGAATGCACATGAGCGCTGCGCCCTTGGAAATGCCAAAAGCATCATCTTCCATAACGCAAAGCTCAGCTCCGCAGTTCTTCAAAACAGCATTGAACTGCGGTACACGGTCTTCAATAATTTCAACCATCAGGTCACGACGGTATCTTGGCTGGCCGTGAATATAAATGGTTTCCGGTTCAAGAAGCGGAACCATCATTGTAAGAGTTCCAAAAAGATCCTTAACCCACTCTGCGTAAGAATCATCAACAGTATCAATTGTTTTAAGAACTGCTTCAGGAAGGCCTGTCTGTCCCTTCTGGTATGATTTCCAGGAACGCGAAATATATTCACCTACGGCATAATTTCTTCCGTTCACAATGCGGCCATTCATCGTAATAGAAAGACCAACACCAATACCTTTTCCTGTGCTTTCAGGATAAGTCAAAACAGGATTTCCCGCATAATTTCTTGCAAGCACACAAAGGAAATCTCTTTTATCTGTATATTTATTTAATGCAAGCTGAAGCCATGAACAGCAGCGAGCATCGTTTTCCATGAAAAGCGGGATTCCGTAACGGTTTCCAAGTACAGAAGCATAAGCAAAATCATTAAGTCTGAAAGGTGCAGAATGTTTAATAACACCGCTATCAATATCGATAATTCCCGGGATTCCAATGCTGATTGCAAGAGGGCGCAAAGGATTAATATTTACATCCTGAATAATACTTTGGAGGATTGAATCCACCATGTAAACAAAGAGTTCTTCTGGCTTATCAAGCAGAAGAGGATTTACAGGTGTTCTTCCAAAATTCTCATATACAGTTTTTCCATCAAAAGAAACAACTGCAACATGATAAAAATCAAGCTGAATCTCAATTCCAATTACGCAGCCAAAATCCGGATTGATTGAAAGGAAAACAGGTTTGCGTCCGCCCTTCTCTGTTGGAACTCCACGCTCACCTTCTGTTATAAGACCAGACTCAACCAGTGTACCGATAATGTTTGAAACTGTTGAACGGTACAGTTCAAGCTTTCGGGCAATATCAATTCTGCTGAAATTCGGATTTTTCCAAACCGTTTCAAAAACTCGGGAAAGATTAGAATTACGCTGAAAGGTATTATTAACGTGCATGGTTTACTTTTTAACCCCCAATACAGCATCCGCCGAAAACTTTTATCAAGTACTTTATACACATCAAACATCGGTTTGTATGCACACTCTTTGTACTTACTCAGAGTATAAACCCATATTGTAAAAATTAGCAAACAAATTTTTCAAAATTTTGCATAAATTTTACTGAATTTTGCCGAATTTACCGAAAATTTTGCACTTAGTTTGTTTTTTCTCTGTACTTACTGAAAAAGTTGATTTATAATTAGAACCATGAACAGAACAATTACTATTATACCAAGACCGCTTTCAATTGAGTACGGTGATAAAACAATAAGCATCTCAAAGAAGTCTGTTTCTATCTGCATCAACGGAGAAACCAGAAACGACATTCACAATACATTAAAGACCGCTTTCAAAATTACTGGAATTGATACTTCAGAAAAAGGTCTTCCAGTTTTTGTTGATATCCGTATAAAAGATAACGACGAAAATAACGAAGCCTATTCTCTCAATATAACTGAAGAAGGAATTCGTATTAAGGCAGAGGGAATAAACGGCGCGTTCTACGGATGTATTAGTGCTGGACAGATTATTAGTGGCGCGGACGGAGAACTTCCTCAGGTATCAATTTCTGATAAACCTGTTCACAGCTGGAGAGGCTTCCTCCTTGATACAAGCCGTTCTTTCTATAGCACAACCTTTATAAAGAAAATGCTTGATGCCTGTGCCCTTCACAAGCTCAACATTCTTCACTGGCACCTTACAGATGATCAGGGCTGGAGATTTGAAGTACCTGAATATCCACGTCTTACAGAAGTTGGTTCTAAAAGACAGGACAACACTTTGCCAGAAGCCATCGATGGCTTTTATGATGAAGGAAAAGAAAGCCGCCGCTGGTATACAGATGAAGAAATCAAAGATATTGTACGTTATGCAAAAGAACGCTGCATAAACATCATTCCTGAAGTAGAATTCCCAGGCCACTCCTCTGCCCTTCTTGCAGCATATCCTGAGTTTGGCTGTACAGGCGGTCCATACCACGTAGAAAACCGCTGGGGTATCTTCCCGGATGTACTTTGTCTTGGAAACGATAAGATTTTTGATATTTACCAGGCAGCACTTGAAAAGATTACAAAGCTCTTCCCTTCTGATTATATCCATATTGGTGGAGACGAATGTCCTCACGAAAGATGGGATGTATGCCCAAAGTGTCTTGAGCGTATGAAAAAAGAAGGTCTGGATTCAACAGCAGAACTTCAGGCATGGGGAACAACAAAAATTGCTTCTATGGTAGCAGCTCTCGGAAAAACTCCAATCGGCTGGGATGAAGTTCTTGAAAATAACAAACACAACGCTCTTCCGGCAAATGTAATTGTACAGAGCTGGCGTGGTATAGAAGGCGGAATCAAAGCTGCTTCTATGAATCACAAAGTTATTATGTCGCCATGTGAACGCTTCTATCTCAATTTCAAGAATAAAGATTCTTTTGAAGAACCAGGAAGACTTGGCGTAACAACAACTAAAAAGCTTTACACCTTCTCTCCTGCAGGAAAAGAACTCAAGCTCGAGAATCCGGATCAGAAAAATCTGATTCTTGGTGGTGAATGTGCCTTGTGGACAGAAAAGCTTCCACACTCACGCAATGCGGAATATCTTCTTTTCCCAAGATTCTGTGCTGCCTCAGAAACACTCTGGCTTCCGGAAGAAGAAAAAGATTTTGAAGATTTCAAGGCAAGAATAGAATATCATAAAAAACTATTGCATCAGCTGGATTACCGCTTTTATGAAGGAGAACTAGAATAGGAGGTGTAATGAAATTATGACTATCTGTATTCATAACGGAATCGTTCTTTCAGGACTCACAAGCAATCAGCAGCGCTCTGCAGTACTGGTAGAAGATTCTAAGATCAAGGACACTTTCAGCGAAGAACGCTTTTTGAAAATGAACTTTGGACCAGAAGTTCGTTTGATTGATGCTAAAGGCAATTACATAATGCCGGGCCTTATCGACACACATATTCACGGTTTTAAGGGACACGGAACAGATACCTGTACTACCGAAGGCATACTTCAGATGTCTAAAGACCTTGCCCAGTATGGAGTTACAGCTTTTAATCCTACAATGTACCCTTCTGATAC
>JAEEGJ010021696.1_pt1 | contig 13766 bp, 16 predicted proteins | sample 8958761 | NCBI WGS metagenome assembly JAEEGJ01 (sample SAMN16246546, study PRJNA631951) | gut metagenome | biome: gut microbiome; feature: rumen; material: RS-attached | host: Bos | place: Iran: Karaj | collected 2018-10 | reverse complement strand
CACCGCTGATGGCGCCCACGTTCTCCTTGTAGCGGATGCCCGGGCGGCCAGTCATGTACTGCAGGGTCTCATTGCAGCCGATGATGGGCAGCATGAGCAGCTCTCTGCGGTACCTCGTCGCAGCTTCCTGGAATTGCTGCGGCGTGAATGTGAGTTTTCCTGCCATGGTACAGATTTGTTAGTTGTGGTTAGGGAACAAGATTATACAAGGCCTGGGCCTGGTTGCATGTCTCGACATACTGCTGCACCTCGTCTTGTGGCTGGTGCTTGTCGGACGTGCCTTCGTTGACGACGGCGGTGGAGGTGTCGGCGGGCGACTTCTTCACCGCTGCGAGTTCATCGGCGAGCTCGGCAATGCGCTTGTCCTTTGCGGACAGCGCGGCCTCCACGCTCTTGAGCTGGTCAAGAGTGAGGCTGGAGCCGTTCTCGCCCACGGCAAAGCCCTCGATGTTGAGGACTTTGCCCAAAAGCGGGAGGAACTGGTTCATAAGTGCTTGAGTTTTGGTTATTACAGATTGGTTGGTGTGTTGATCATCGTCGGCACCTGCTGCGGTGTCAACGGTACAGGTCTTGTCAGATGCGGCATGCTCTTCACTCCTGGACTTGAACAGTGAGGAGATGGCGGCGAGGAACCGGGCGAAGGCCGTTTCCTTGTCGGCGGCGGGCACGTTGGGGATCGGGATGCCGGCAGCGGCCATGGCCGAGGCGACGGCATCGGTGAGCACCGGCTTGGTCTCGCCCAGGTCGGTGATCTCATCCACAAAGCCCCACTCGCGGGCCTCCTTGGCGTTGAGCCAGCCGCCCACCTTCATCAGGTCGAGCAGCTTGTCCTGCGGCTTGCTGCACTTTGCGGCGTACATCGAGGCAACATTGTTGTCGAGTTTGTTCAGGTCACGGATCGCCGCCTCGCAGTTGTCACGGACGGCTGCGAGCTGGTCGGCGTTGAGGTTGCCCCACTCGAAGAACTGGGCGCTGCACTTGTGCACCAGGTACATGGCCGAGGCGTCCATGGTGATGTGCTTGGCACCGAGAGAGGCGACGGTGGCTGCGCTGGCGTTCATGCCCACGAAGTGGACCGTCACGTCGCCATGTCGCTTGAAGGCCGAGGCGATCGACAGCGCCGTGGCGAGAGAGCCGCCCAGGCTATCGATCAGGACGTTCACGGGCTTGTCCTCGTAGCGGGACAGCACGTAGTCCACATAGTTGCGGTCGAAATCGTACCCTCCGACCACTCCCTTGAGATGGAGTTGGTATTGTGTGCTTGGCATAGATTTAAAGTTGTGAATTTTGGCTTAGTAAATGTTTTACGATGCAAAATTACTGCGATGACCTCCTATGGCAAAAGACATTGAACCAGCGGTTTCACTGTCTTTGCAGGGCGGCGGGCGATCAAACAGTGCCAGTTGTGTTTTTTTGCTATTTTTTTCTATGATAGTTGCTAATTAAAAAAATGGCGTTATATTTGCAGACAAATTAGCATTGAGATTGAGCCTTGGATTGTAACTCCAGGTAGTTCACTCTCTTTGCTATTTCTTTTTTATACTTCTTTATTTTTTCTGGATTGGGACCGGTTTCTTTCGTTCATCGCCTGGATCATGCTGCGGCCGTCCTGGGTTCCGATCCGACGGGGCACGAAAAAAGCCGCACTCGGCGGCTTTCTTGTTAGATGCTGCGCTATCGGTCAGCAGGTGCGGAACACGTGGCCATCACTGAAATCATAGTCCGACATGAACAATTCGGCGGCGAAGGCCTTGAAGTCAAAAAAGCGGGTGATGCTCTCGGGCACATTGTCGAACATGCAAAGCTCATCGGCCAGGTGCTCGGCAAACGCCTCCTCGCTGTCCCACTCGCCGCAATAGCGCTCACGGAATGCCTCCATCGAGGGAGCGCTCTCGCAGGTGACATCCATAAACGCCTCGTAGGCCTCGCGCTCATCATCATCGAGCTCGGCCAGCTCCTGAATCAGCTCAAAGGTGGCCTCACTCATGCCGCTCTCGCTGTAGAGCGAATCGGGATAATTCTCATAATCGAGGAACATGAACTCGGGATCGGCCTCATCACGGTGGAACCAGCGGCAGGCGGCCACAAAATCCTCGTAGGTGCTGAAACTGGTAAGGTCAAGCCACATGCCCGCCAATGGCTTGCCAGCCGCATATTTAGCGTAACTGCAAACGAACACGGCAGGATTACCGCTGCGGTAATCGTACTTGTGGAAATCCAAATCGACTTCCTCAAGCTCATCAACGATATTGAAATTGGATGAGCTGAGCGAGCCTTTTACAACCTGCTCTTGAACACTGGCGCTGTCAGCACCGCTTGCGGGATTGAAAGAATTGAAATTGTTGTCCATAACGAAAAATATTAAAAAGTTAAACATACGATTTTGAACTTGTTGTCGCTTTCGCTTCGCCTTTACGATGCCTGCAAAGTGCGGCTGGAGCACACTAAAGCAAGGCTTGCCCGGGAATTACTACCCCGCAGGGGCTGGAGAATTTCCGAAGGCAACTCGCCTTGGCCTTGCGTGTGGGTAGGCCGCAATACCTTTGCAGCGGAAAGGCAAGGGAAGCGACGGGTGAACAAGTGAAAGTGTGTTTGGCTTTGTTTTTCGTGGGCAACATGAAAGATTCTTCCCGCAAGCGGTCGCGCCCGACAGCACCGTGGGCAAGAGCTGAAAAAAGTGCCATCGCTGTCACAGCGGCGGCACTTCCTCTCATGTATCAGAATTACTTATTTATTAACCTTTAAATCGTATTGAATTATGATAAAAGTATTATTCTTACGTTCTTATGCATGGAATGAGTGACTTCTGCGCGTAGAGGGTCACTTCATAGGTGCGGACTGCGGGATCGCCGGTGGGCGTTCCCGTGTGTCCGCTTTCCTTGATGATGGGTCGGGGCTTCTCTCGTTGCCCGATGAGGTAGGACTGCCCGTTGCAGTCGGTCACAACGAAGGCGATGTGCCGGTACAGCGGCACGTCGTCCTGCGTCTGGAAACGCAGGGTGGTCTGCTCTACCCTACCGTTGTTGCCGTACGTCGATACAGCCTCACAGGTGGGCACGCCGACAAACGCTATCGGTGTGATGTCGGTGAAGATGCCCACGGGTATACCCGCGAGGTGCTTGTACATGATCTCTCGTTGCAGCCTCTCGGCGGGTACATAGCCGAGGGCCCTGATTCCTGGGAGTGATTGTCTGTCCATTTTATTGTGTCTCATTTTGTGGCATTCGTGGCATCCGTGGCAAACGTGGCAAACGTGGCAAACGTGGCAACCCCGTTTTTTTGATGCTCGAAGTCGGTTTTTATTTTGGCGGGGTTTTTTGTTTTTTTCTCCATCGATCTTTTCGGTACACGTCCATCTTCCGTCGGTAGATTTTGGCGATGACGTTCCAGTTGGATTCTGTCATGTCAATGCCGTGCTTCTCCATCCAGACCCAGATGATTTCCTGCTTCATTTCATTGCGGTTTCTGAACTTGAACAGTTCAGTCCACAATTCCAGAGCGAACCTTGCCTTGATGCAGAAGAGCAGCGACTCTTTGGACTTCTTGAGCAGGTGGAACCTGCTGCGGACCTCGGTGAACTTGTAGTAAGGAAGCGATATGGCTATCTTTCCCTCTTCTGGCAGGTCTGGGGTCTCTTTCTCATTTTCTGCTTTCTTCTTCGTGACGAGCCCGAGTTCAATGATGTCGTTCTCGGTCGAGTTCTTTGGAAACACGACAGGGTCGCCGTAGTGGCTGTGCAGCCACTGCGCCAAATAAGGCTCTACCTTGAGATATATCACGAATTCGCTCACGTGTTCTCTGGTTTCCTGGTCTTCTTCCATGTCTGAAACTGTATTATCCCCTATAGCTGGGCCCTTCAAAGACGATAACCTGCATCATCTCGTTGAAGCGGTCGGCTATACGGGCACCGTACTTTTCACGGATCTCGGGAGGTGTGAGGTTCGTCGTCATCGCCGTGAACAGCTGCTGTCCGTATCGGAACTCCAGCAGATGAACCAGGGGGCTCAGCACCGTGCCGTAATCCATCACTTCGACCGGCTCCTTGCCGAAGTCGTCGATGGCGAGCAGGTCCTTGTCTCGGATTTTGCGGATTTCATTGAAGTCCTTTCCCAGCAGCACGATATCTCGCGCATCATAAACCTTCATGATCGCGTTGAAGTCCTCTTTCACGAACGAGAAATGACGGCTGCCCAGAGCCATAAAAAGATTCTGCAAGGCAAGCAGCATTGTGGTCTTGCCGTTGCCGCAGTTTCCGCAAAACAATACACCTGACTTCGGAATGGTTGCCGTGAGGCATTCGGCGAGTTCAAACAAGGGTTTCTCTATATGCACGTCGAACGTAGGCGTTTGGTGACGCGCCATCACAACTTGGGCATAGTGCTTCGCCAGCAGGTTCAGAGTATTTTGCGTTGTCAGATTGACTCTAAAACTTGCCTTCAAAGTCTTTTGCCTCATGGATTCCCGGATCAAATCCTCTACGAGGGGATAATCTATCGACAGTCTTCCCCTGGCTGGCGGGGTTTGCCTCTTGTTTTGATTGTTTGTGTCCATCTTTACCGTTTTTCTTTAAATAGATTCTCGCCCAACCGATGAAGTGCTTTCTGAATTTGGCAGCATTCTCGTGCTCCTCGTCAACGGCCTCGATGATGAAGTCATCCATCATTGAGTCGACTAACTCCAAGTTGCACTTCAGGAGTTTCGCGAGATCTTCCATTTCTTTCCCGTTGCTTTTAAAATCAGAACAAAACTTCAAATTTACTTCGCGCACGGAAGATGAAAAAGAAGAGTTTTGTTTATTATTTATATTATTATTTTTTAATTCGTGGTTCCCCGATTGGTTCTTCTTCTGGTCGTTTTTCACCTTTTTCTTGTCGGATAATCCATACGCTGAATCAGATAGGATCCCGATAGAATTGGGTTCAAAATCTTCAGTTTTTTGGTCTTTAGCGGCCTCGTTTTGGTACTTGTCGTAGTTAGTAATGGTAATGATGATCCAATGCTTATTACTGCGATCACATTCGACCATACCAGCCTTTTCGAGCATCTTGATGAATGATGAGACTACACGGTGGTTGGTCTTCCAACGACGGGCCAGAGCCCTGAATGACGTGAGAAGTTGGCCGCGTTTCAGCTCGATGAAGTTGCTCCTGTAGAACACTTCAATCGGTTTCCAGGTAGCGAGCATCGTTAGTTCCATCCACCTGTACCCATGTCTCATGTCCTGCCAGATCCAATGCTCCATGATACTTCTGTGCATTTGTACCCATCCGTTCATAACTATATACTCGCTTTCCAGAATCTAAGTATCTCACCACCCGTGAAGAATACCCGCGTCGTGGATCGCCTTACACCATACTTGATGATTCCTTTCTTGGCGTATCTCAGCAAGGTATTGCGGTGAACACCTAACAGCCTTGAGGTTTCAGCAATGTTATACCTGCCGTCCCTCTTTACGATCGGTTCAACAGTAGTCATGGTTAGAATCTTTAGATGGGAAAAGCACATCCACATCAATCTGCATGTGCATGGCAATCAGCAACTGTATGTTCCTTTCAGGCACTATCCTTCCCGTGACCCAGGCACGAACAGTCATTTCACAGCGATTAGTAGCCTCGCATAGTTCCTTGATGAAATCAGCTGCCGGAGTCGGGCGTTTCTTGATCTCATTGTAAATGTCAATTAAACTGCTGTTATTCATTGATTTAGTCATAGAATATAAAAAAATCTTTATATGTTATTAAAAAAATCATTAAAAATATCTATAAAAATATTTGTGAAATTCCAAAACAATTTTATAACTTTGCAGTCGTAACTGAGGCTGTTACGTCATAATTTTAGTTGGCAATTCGGCTGCAAAGATAAAAATATTATATCGATATATCATTATGATTTATCAATAAATTTTTTAATTATTTTTTCTATGAGACGCAGAATCATTGATTTACAAAGGCTTAGAAGGGATCACAAAATCACTCAGCAACGCCTGGCGCTGCTGACGAAGTACCCGCAGAGCTACATTTCTCAAATCGAGAACGGCAGGGTTGATGCCAATGATCGATTTCTTACCACTCTGGCCGAGGTATTAGGCATCAAGGACTTGGAGCCTTATTTTTCACCGTCTCCCGAAGAAAAATCAATGCAGCAAGCCAACAACCCTTCAGACCTCCAGGGTACAATCAATCGACTTCTCGACATGCTGGATCGCCGCGATGAACGCATCCGTGAACTCGAGACAGAAAACAAGCGGCTTACAGACATGTTATTAAATAATAAATAGATAATATCACTATTATCTGTGTACGGAACTGTGTACGTTAAAAATAGAGTTAATTAAGTATTTATAAATCAGCGTTTTGTTGTTACATTATTAAGGACTTCTAAGCTGTGGGTCTTGGGTTCGAATCCCAACAGGATCACGCTTCCAAACTTTGAGTCGCTGATTTTCAGCGGCTTATTTTTTATATAGCAATGTACCACCCTAAGAGACGCGCACAGCTCGGATGGCGAGGCCGTAGTAGCGGTTGCCGGTGTACCAGTAAACGTACCCTGAACGGAAATCTATACCGTATGCGCCGTAGGAGCAGTCCTGCCAGAGCGTACGCGACCAAAAGGCGCCGTAGGAGCCCGCATCGATGTGATCGTTGCCTCTGCGGAAGCCCGTGGCAGGCAAGAACATGGTGTTGCCGTTGGGACCAGTGACCAACTGACCGTACACGCCATTGTGCTGAGTCCACTGCCAGGTGCAATAGTCGCAAAGTTCCTGAATCTGCTCCAGCGACGGCATGCGACCTCCAGGATAATGGGCACAGGCGGCATCGTCCGACGGATCCAACTCCGTTTTGTTATCCACGAAGCCGTTGTAGCCGTAATTGCTATCGGTACAGTACTTCGTGTAACCACTGTAATAGGGGGAATAATTGTCACTACGATACCATATGTAGGTGTTCACGGAGTAGTCATTCTTGGGTTGGGTCTCGCCCCAGGCGAAGTAGTCGCCGTAGTCCTCGGGAACGCTGGCACCCACGTTGCGCGTCGCCCAAATCGTGCCACTAGGAAGGCCCAAGTCAACCCAATTACCCTCATCGGGAGGTGTCACGGGATCATCAGGCCAAGAACCACTCAACAAGAAATCTATCAGGCTTGTCACGTCCGAGATGTTGGCGGCTCCATCTTGGTTTACGTCACCTTCAGGAACACCTGTCAACAGGTTATCAATTAAACTGGTTGCGTCAGAAATGTTGACCGCTCCATCCAGGTTCACATCACCACGAGGATTTCCTTGTGCATGTGCTGAGAATGATGTCAGCATCAACACCAATATGACTAATAATGAGCTAAACTTCGTCATAATGTTATCGATTTAGTTGGTTTATAAAGTTTTCATCCGCAAAGTTAATGATTTATAAACTACAATCAAAACAATTTCATTGATCCTGAAGACAAAAGACATTGATTACTCTGGTGTTTTATTTGCTGTGAGGAAAAAAGGTGTTATTTTTGCGGTACTAGAAAAAACCATACTCAAGTCAATGGATTAAAAATGAAGAGATTGGCTATTCAGTATATATGTCTGTCGGCAGTAATGTTGTTGACGCTGATAGCTCCTGCTATCGCACTGCCGGTCAATGATTTCACTTATTAACAATTAAATTATGAGATTGCTTCTTTTATTATTCACGGTACTGTTGTGCGGACAAGTTTGCCTTGCCCAGCCGACAGCCAAGCAGTGGAACAGCGAGGTGACAGCTGGATGGAACCTGGGTAACCAGTTTGAGTGTTCAGCAACCCACAAATCAATGGAAATCGGTCTGCCCGACAATTCCCTGAAGGCCGAAACTGCTTGGGGCAACCCCAAGGTGACCCGCAAGACCATCAAGGCCATTAAGGAGGCCGGCTTTAACGCCATCCGCATCCCGGTGCGCTGGCAGTTCCATATCACCAATGCCCAGACCATGACTATTGACAAGGCATGGGTAAAGCGTATCAAGGAAGTGGTGGATTGGTGCCTGGAGAATGACTTGAAGGTCATGATCAACACCCATCACGACCAATGGCTCGAAGGACGCCCGACGCATCGCTACAAGCAGGAGAACTGCCAAAAACTGGCGCAGTTGTGGTTCAATATCGCCAACGAATTTGCTGATTATGACTACCGTGTCGCTTTTGCCGGCACCAACGAGGTTCACCTTCCCGATTATTGGGGAAAGCCTGAGGCCGAGAATCTCGAGGTACAGAATGCCTATAACCAGACCTTTATCGATGTCGTGCGCGCCACTGGCGGCAAGAACAAGAAGCGCCACTTGATAGTCCAGACCTATGTATGCAACCCTGAGTTCGGCCTTAATGATGGTGGCTTCATCATTCCAACCGATATTGAGGGCAACGGCAATGACTACATGAGCGTTGAGTTCCATTACTACTCGCCTTGGGAATATGCTGGCCAGGAAAAGTTCTACTATTGGGGAGACGCCTACCGCCAGTATGGCGAAGTGCCCGCCAGCAACGAGCAAGCCATGACCGACTTACTGGACCGCGCAGCCCATGCTTGGGCCGACAAGGGTCTGGGCGTCATCATCGGCGAGTGGGGTGTGACCGACCACTTCAAGGCTGGCGAGATTGACAAGATACATGAGAACATGACTTATTATTGCAGGTTCCTCGTCAGCGAGGCGCGCAAGCGCGGCTTCTCAACATTCGTTTGGGACAACAACGCCTTTGGTAACGGTGAAGAGAAATATGGCATATTTGACCGCCATCCTGGCATGAAGGTGAAAGCGCCTTGGATACTGCAGGGAATTATGGAGGGAGTCAAGAATTAGTACCCTCATCGAGGAGGTTTAAGCATGACCCGCCTGATAATTTGCAACGGCAATCATGGCTGGAACTTAGAGCAATAAGATAAACCGAATCATTTATGAAACTGAAGAGTGCATTAATCATGCTGCTGTCCTGCATCGGTATAGTGCAGGCCCAGGAGGTGGAAATGATGTTTGTTGGGACGTACACCGACGGCGGCAGCAAGGGCATTTATTCCTATCGGTTCAATCAGGAAACCGGTGAAGCCGAGGTGCTGGATTCGTTGGAAATGAGGAACCCTTCCTATTTGACCCTATCTCGTGATGACCGACTGATATATGTAGTCAGTGAGACACATGACGAGAAGGCTTCGCTCAACATTGTCAGAATAACCAAGAACGGCGGCATGCGCCGCATCGATACGGCGCCGACCGAGGGTGAAGACCCCTGTTACGTGGCCACCAACGGCGACCTTGCCCTCACCGCCAATTATTCAGGGGGCTCGATGAGCGTATTCCAGCTGAAACAATGCGGAACGCTTGCCGAACTCGCCTTGAAATGCCCCGGAGCAATAGGAGGTCCCGACCCTGCACGGCAGCAGGCTCCCCACGTTCATTGTGCCTGTTTCACGCCCGACGGGAGATATGTGCTGGCCACGGACTTCAGTGCAGACCGTATCCTGTCGTTCCGCGTCGAGGGGCAAAATGTAATTGGCAATGGCGTTGCCGCTTATGTCAGCGCTGATTCCGGGCCCCGCCACCTGACGTTCAGCAACGATGGCCGATTTGCCTATCTGATGAGTGAACTATCGGGCAAGGTGACAGTATTCGCCTATCACGAGGGCAGGTTAGAAACGCTCCAGGAAATCGTCTCGGATAGCGTGGGGGCTCGGGGCGGAGCAGATATACACCTCAGTCCCGACGGACGATTTCTTTATTCCAGCAATCGCCTGAAAGCCGAGGGCATTGCAATCTTTGCCGTTGATAGCCAAACGGGACTTCTCACGCGCATCGGCTACCAACCCACAGCAGCCCATCCCCGCATGTTCAACATCACGCCCAATGGTCATTTCCTGCTATGCTGCTGCCGCGACAGCAACAAGATTCAAGTCTTCAAGCGTGACAGCAACACAGGCCTCCTCACCGATACTCATCAAGACATCCCCCTGAGCAAACCCGTCTGCGTCCAATTCTTCTAAGCATATAACACGCTACATAGTAATGCTGCATCAGTAAATTCCACTTGATAGACAGCGAATTTTTAGGGGGATACAATGTACCCCCCTTTTGTGGTATAACAGGGGTTTTAGACGATTATTACGGGATGACAACCGTTCAAAAATCACAAAACCACAACACTTTAACGTATCATAACAACTCTTGAGACAACGACCGAAAGTACCAACAGGAGATGATCGAGAGTTGTCAGGAGGACGGTGAGGCGGTGCCTAATCAGCGACGCCCAGCTGGGCAAGATTGAGGAGGGTATCCATCGGTTAGGTCAAAAGTTTTCCAGCCTGCGACTCGTTTGATTTGACACCTAGCGACCATTTCGCAGGCTGCTGGCGTCCCGTTCCGCTCATCAGGAGCCACGGGACGCTTTTTAGATAAAAAAAACAAGGCTGAGCACGTGGCCCAGCCTTGTTAGGTTTGTTCGAGTGTTCTTTTTCTCATTTGATTTGATCGGCAGCGCGACGGATGCGGTCGCTGATGTCATAGAGCGCTTGTTGCAGCTGGCGTGCCTCATCGGGGGTGAATCCACCATTGCTGTCAATACCATCCAGCTTGTGGTAAAGCCATGAGCTTGATTTCTTGAAATAGGTCATGGCGATCTCTCTCCAGGATGTCAGCAGCAGGATGTCGTTGAGCTGGGCACGCATTGTAACGATTTCTTTTTCATTGTTCATAATCGGTTAATTGTTGGCTAAAAGTAATGTATTCTTTCATATCACACCTTTCAAAAAAGAGCCGCACCGCATCCTTGATGCGGCTCTAAATTAAAGGATAGCTTATTCAAAGCCAGGTGGCGTCGCAAGTTCATCAAAGATTTCTTGCGCAGTCTGGATGAACCTTTCATATCCGTTGGGATAGCTCTTTCGGGCCATCCTCAAAATTTCGAGAAGGTCATCTTCCTTGTCTGAAACTTCTTTTAACATAATGCAAAATTTTAATAATGTCAAAGATCTCTTAAGACAATGCAAAGGTAATACGAAAAATCGTATCTACCAAATTTTTTAATACGAATTTTCGTTTTTTTCAAAAAAAATTGAACCGGGCTTGCTGGCTCGGCTCAATAGGTGTCTTAAGTTTCTGACGTGGAAGATTGAGGCGCTGCAAAGATAATACTATTTTTCGGATTTGCAAGGGACCGTGAGAAATAATTGTGGTTTTTCTCAAGATTGCCACCCTTTTTCAATGTATGATTGCGTGGAGGTGTACAGATGTGCAGTAATGATCCGCCGGGGCAGGCGGGAAAAGCCGCTGCCGACATGATTTAGAGTAAGAACAATCTGAGTGCTTCAATCATCCGTTCCCTGAGGGCATCCTCGGCCAGTCGTTGCTCTACTTCAATTGCCTTGAAGCGCAGACCCAGATTGTTCGCCCACCGATGTTCGGTCGTAAGATGCGCTTCACGCTGTAAGAAAACCCACGCCCTAACGATCTTAGAATTATACTGCTGTTTAGGGCAATTATTATATTATTCCCAACCTCTTGAACCTTAGTTGGATTGAGGGCTTTGTCGTGCTATTCAAGGATATGAGCTTTCAGTTCTTCGGTGGGATTCTTGCGTAGCGCCCTTGGTAAGGTTAATCAATCTGATTGCCTTCTAGCTCTTTTCTCAGACCGCTTGATAGACAGCAGTATTTTGGGGGATACAATGTACCCCCCTTTTGTGGTATAACAGGGGTTTTCAACAATTATTACGGGATGGCGGTCAGTCATAAATCACAAAATCACAATACTTTAACGTATCATGACGACTCTTAAAGTACCGCTCGAAAGTCCCAACAGGATCACGCTTCCAATTTAGGCACTGAAATTCAGAGATTTATCAATGAATTTCGGTGCCTTTTCCATATGATTTCCTCAATAATATCCTTAAAAAAACGGCAAATTAGCCCAAATTGGTTAATGTTTGTCACTAGTTGTAGCGTTTACCTTGTACGCAACCTTGTACGTACAAGGTCGATCATTTTTACTTTTCATACGTTTTACAGCACTCATTCGAACTGCTATAATAACGCAAACAATCTGATCCGTATAGTATACTTTTAGATGATTATGGTGGTATACTTTTCAATTACTATTCACGGGTTTACCAGCAAGAATTTTATCGATAGTTTAGTTTCATTAGCTGTTGATGGCCATTTCCAGCTTGTCGATGACGTGGTCGCACCAGGCATCAAATGCAGGGTCATCGCGTTGCAATTCAGGATGTTCCTGAATATAGGCCAGGCAGCGTCTCACGCCTTCGTCGTAGCGCACTGTAGCCTTGAATCCTGGCACAACGCGCTTGAGTTTCGAGCAGTCAAACACGACCGAGACGGCTTTGTCTCCCAACAGATTGCCTTCGACATCATATTCCTTGGGCGCCAGTCGGGCCAGAGTGGTCGAGGCAACGTGATACGGCTTGAATTCCACACCTAGGGCATCGGCGATGGTGTGGTAAATCTGGTCCCAGGTGAGTGACTCGTCGCTCATGATCTGGAACGCCTCGCCGATGGTGTGCGGGTTGCCCAGCAGGCCGATGTAACCGCGGGCAAAGTCCTCGTTCCAGGTCATTGTCCATAGCGAACTGCCGTCGCCGTGCACGAGCACAGATTTGCCTTGCATCATGCGCTTGATGACCTGCCAACTGCCCTGCGTGCCGTGAAGGCCCACTGGGATGCTGCGTTCGCAGTATGTATGGCTGGGACGTACAATGGTCACGGGGAAGCCTTCCTCGCGGTAGTATTTCATCAACAGTTCCTCGCAGGCGATTTTGTCGCGCGAGTATTGCCAGTAGGGATTGGCCAGTGTGGTGCCTTCGGTGATGACATGGCTGCGGCCAGGCTTGTTATAGGCCGAAGCCGAACTAATATAGACATATTGCCGAGTGCGTCCTGAAAACATCCTGTGGTCTCGTTCGACCTGCGACGGCAGGAAGCCGATGAACTCACACACAGCGTCAAACTGGGTGTCGCCCAGCAAACGCAGCACTTCGGCCTCGTTGTTGATATCGACGATGATCTGTTTCACGCCCCGCGGAATTTCGTTGCTGCGGTTGCCACGATTGAGTAGCCACAGTTCGTGGTCGGTCTGGGCCAGTTGACGGGTAATGGCACTGCTGATGGTGCCGGTTCCTCCGATGATTAATATTCTCATGAGTAGTTGTTATGATGTGATAATAGTTATTTGTTGCTATGCCCATAGGAGGCTTCTGTGGGCGTTTAATAGACTGATTGGGTGTCGCTATCGCCTGGGGGTGGTAACGGGAGCCCACGGCCATCTACGCCGGTTAGTGGGATGAAGCCTTTTTCTAGCGGATTGACATACTCATCAAGGCCATAGAAGTAGTGCCCCTGACGGCATTCATCGAGGGCAAGCTTGAACCACTCTACATACTCACGGTCGCTACCATGGGCGTTACGGGCGAGGCGTGGGTATTCTTGAATGATCCTCTCGGCATTCTCACGTGGGGTCATGCCGCTGTCGTCCCATGGCAAGGTGCAGTCAGGAGTGTACAGTGCCTGGTCGTCCCCGCGCTGCTCGTTGAAGAATGCGCCGCACCCCTTCCACGTGTTTTTCTTTATCGTGAGCCAACAGCGGTAACACATGCCGTTGGGGCTGATGTACGGGCACACACGGAACAACTCGTAGCCCATCCGGTGCAGCTCGGCTACCGTCTCATAGTACCTGACGAACCGGGCGTGCATCTCTTGTTTTGCCTGCTCCTCTTTCAACCGTTGGCGCACGTCCATGAGAGCAAAG
>JAEEGJ010021693.1_pt1 | contig 13768 bp, 8 predicted proteins | sample 8958761 | NCBI WGS metagenome assembly JAEEGJ01 (sample SAMN16246546, study PRJNA631951) | gut metagenome | biome: gut microbiome; feature: rumen; material: RS-attached | host: Bos | place: Iran: Karaj | collected 2018-10 | reverse complement strand
GTACGCGTGGATGGTACACAGACCGCTACCGTATCTGATTTCGACGGTAACTTCGTGCTGAAGGCAAATGAGGGTGCAACCATTTCGGTATCCTATGTTGGCTATCAGACAGCCACCGTAAAGGCTGCGCCAACTGTGGAAGTAACTCTTCAAGATGACGCCGCTGTGCTGAACGAAGTGGTGGTCATCGGTTACGGTGTCGCAAGAAAGAGCGACCTGACCGGTTCTGTAACGGCTCTGAAGCCGGATTCAAAGAACAAGGGTCTGGTGGTGAACGCTCAGGACATGCTGCAAGGTAAGGTTGCCGGTGTGAACATCACGACCAACAGTGGTGAGCCTGGTGCCGGTGCCAAGATCCGCATCCGTGGCGGTTCATCTCTGTCGGCTTCCAACGACCCGCTGATCGTTATCGACGGTATCCCCATCGACAACAGTGGTGTGGCTGGTGCTCCCAACATCCTGTCAACCATCAACCCGCAGGATATCGAGTCGTTCAACGTGCTGAAGGATGCTTCTGCTACCGCCATCTATGGTAGCCGTGGTTCTAACGGTGTTATCATCATCACCACCAAGAAGGGTCGTATGGGTATGGCTCCCCAGGTTTCTTACGCTGGAAGCCTGACCATCAGCAAGAACAACAAGACGCTTAAGGTGATGGATGGCGACGAGTTCCGTTCTTACATCACCAATCTGTATGGCACCGACCATGACGCATACCGTGCACTGGGTACCGCCAATACCGACTGGCAGGATCTGATCTACAGAACCGCCGTATCACACGATCACAACGTGACGCTGACCGGTGCTCTGAAGAAGTTGCCCTATCGCGTGTCATTAGGTTACACGAACCAGCAGGGTACTTTGAAGAACTCTGACTACAAACGTGTGACAGCCTCATTCAACCTCAACCCCAGTCTGCTGGACGATCACCTGAAAATCGACCTGAATGCCAAAGGCATGTATAGCCGTTCGTCTTATGCAAACGGCGGTGTGGTAGGTGCAGCCATCAGCATGGATCCCTCTCAGGATCCCTATTCGTTCACATCGCAGTACAGCAAGGATATGCTGGGTGCTGCCGAGGCTCAGATGCTGAACAACTTCGGCGGTTACTACCAGTGGCTCGGCTCAGGTTCTTCACTGAACGACACCACCTGGCCACTCACCAAGTTCAAGGATGCCACCAGCAACCCGCTTGCTCTGCTGAACAATCAGACCGATGTGGCTCACAGCCGCTCATTCATTGGTAGTGCCGACTTCGACTATAAGATTCACGGCTTTGAGGACCTGCGCTTGCACGCCACACTGGGTATCGACATCTCAAAGGGTCGTCAGAACACCAACCTCTTCACCAGCTCTCCCGCTACCCCGGGTAGTATGTACTACGGCAAGCAGGGCTACTGGCAGAAGGTAAAGCGTAACACCACCCTGAGTGCCTACGCTCAGTATTACAAGGATTTCACGAAGGAACATCACTTCGACATCATGGCCGGTTACGAGTGGCAGCGCTTCTGGCAGAGCGAGTTTACCGACAAGCCCCGCTACATGCCGATGACCAACAATGATGTGGCTATGCGTGGCCAGAAGATTGACTACGAGTATGCCGATGACAATAAGGAGTTCAAGACCGAGCACTATCTCGTGTCATTCTTCGGTCGTCTGAACTACACCTACCTGGATCGCTATATGCTCACCGCTACCCTGCGTAACGACGGTTCCTCACGTTTCAAGAAGCACTGGGCACTCTTCCCCTCTGTTGCTCTGGCTTGGAAGATCAAGCAGGAGTCGTTCTTGAAAGACGTTGAGCCAATCAGCGACATGAAGCTCCGCCTCGGCTGGGGTAAGACCGGTCAGCAGGACGGTGTATCAGACTACGGCTGGATCCACACCTATTCAAAGAGTGTCGGTACCAACGGTCTGTATCCTATTGCAGGTCTGGACGGAACCCTCTATCGTCCTGACAACTACACAGAGGATCTGAAATGGGAGACCACTACGACTTACAACGTCGGTCTGGACTTAGGCTTCCTGGACAATCGTCTGACCGCCAGCCTCGACTTCTACTATCGTAAGACCACCGATCTGCTGAACTATGCCAAGGCGCCGGCTATGTCGGGCTATAAGAATATGATGTGGCAGAACATCGGTTCGCTGAAGAACACCGGTTTCGAGGCATCTGTCAGCTGGAAGGCCATCCAGACAAAAGACTGGTTCTGGCAACTGGACTACAACTTCACTTACAACAAGAACGAGATCACCGACCTGGAGGGTGTATCAAGCAACGGTATGCCCGTAGAGACCGGTCCTAACGCCGGTGGTGGTACAGGTAACTATGTACAGGCTCACCAGGTAGGTTACGCAGCCAACTCCTTCTATGTATATCAGCAGGTGTATGATGCCAACGGTATGCCTATCGAGAACTGTGTCGTGGACCGTAATGGCGATGGTGTGATCACGCCTGATGACCGCTACCTCTATAAGAACCCGACACCTCCTGTGACCATGGGTCTCTCTTCTCGCTTAGAGTATAAGAGATTCGACCTCGGTATGTCGTTCCGCGCTAACTTCGGCAACTATATCTTTAACGATGTGCTGCGCGGCTCAAGTAACGTGGGCGAGACTGGCGCATGGGTACAGCAGGCTTACATGGCCAACCACCTGAAGGATGCAATGGACCGCAACTGGCAGACATGGGAGCTGACCGCCAACCAGTCAGACTACTATGTACAGAACGCTTCTTTCCTGAAGTGCGACAACATCACGCTGGGTTACTCCTTCGACAGCCTGTTCAAAGGCAACAATTACAAGGGCATTGGCGGACGTGTATATGCAACTTGTTCAAATGTGTTCACGATTACGAAGTACAAGGGTATCGATCCTGAAATCGGCAACGGTGTCGATCAGAACATGTACCCGCGTCCTATCTCGTTTATCTTTGGTGTGAACTTCAATTTCTAAATATTATAAGGAGAAAATAGTTATGAAATATATCATTAAGAATATTATTCCCGCAGCTGCACTTGCCCTTGCCTTAGGAGTAACATCCTGTACGAAGGACTTGGATGTGGATCCCATCGATCCCAACCTCTCCACAGAGCTGAACCTTGACGGTCTCTATCTGAAGTGCTATGCAAACCTTGCTCTGCCTGGAAACGGTGGTGCTAACGGTGATTCCGATATCGACGGATACGATGGTGGTACGGCAGGATTCATCCGCCAGCTCTTCAACTCTAACGAGCTGCCTACTGATGAGTCGATCTGCTGCTGGGGTGACCCTGGTATCGCAGGCTTCAACTTCAACCAGTACGACGCCTCTCACCCGATGATGCACATGTATTATTATCGTCTCACTACGGGCATCAACTACTGCAACAGCTACCTGAACGAGACAGGTGATGGCGGCGATGCCCAGAAGAAGGCTGAGGTACGTTTCCTGCGTGCCCTGCAATACTACATGCTGATGGATGCCTTCGGCAACATTCCTTTCACTGAGACACTGGAGAAGCCTCAACAGATCACTCGCCAAGAGGCTTATAACTGGATTGAGAAGGAACTGCTCGAAGCAGAGCCCAACCTGATGGAAGCCAAAGCCATGAAGTCAAGCGACAAGGACTATGGCTGCGCCACCAAGGGTGCCTGCTGGATGCTGCTGGCCCGTCTGTATCTGAATGCTGAGGTCTATACCGGCCAGGCACAGTGGGCAAAGGCTGCCGAGTATGCCAACAAGGTGATTAACGCCAACTATCAGCTGAACACCGTTGGTGCCAACCAGTGGAGTGCCTACCAGATGCTGTTCATGGCTGACAATGGTGAGAGCAGTGCTGCCTACGAGGCTGTGTTCCCCATCCTTCAGGACGGTTCAACAACCACCAGCTGGGGTGGAGCTCTGTTCTGCATCGCCTCTACCTTTGATGGTAAGATGCACGCAAATCCACTTGATCCCACTGCTACCAACAATACCGATCAGGCATGGGGTGGTAACCGTGCACGCCCGGAACTGGTGCTGAAATTCTTCCCGAACGCTACTACGCCTGAGGGTCAGTCATACGATTTAGCGAAAGCTGCTAACGATGATCGTGCGCTGTTCTGTTCAGAAGGTCGTTCTCTCTACATCGATAAGCCAACCGACTTCCTACAAGGTTTCGGTGTTGCAAAGTGGACCAACTTCCGCAGTGACAACGCTGGTACCAAGAACGCTTCGTTCCCTGATACCGACTTCTTCCTGTTCCGTCTGGCAGAAGCTTATCTGACTGCAGCTGAGGCTGACGCTCGTCAGAACGGTGGTTCAACAACAGCTACTGGTACTGAGCTCATTAACCGTCTGCGTCAGCGTGCCAATGCTACAACTAAGAACACCTACACGCTTGACAATATCATCGACGAGTGGGCACGTGAGTTCTACTATGAGGGTCGTCGCCGTGTGGATCTGATCCGCTTCGGACTCTATGGTGGTACCAACAGCTACAAGTGGCAATGGAAGGGCGGTGCCCAAGATGGAACTTCTTTCAGCGCAGACCTCAACATCTACGCTATTCCTTCTAATGAGATTGCAACAAACAGTAACCTGAAACAGAACCCAGGATACAAATAATTTATTAAAATATAAAGCGTTATGAAAAATATTATAAAGTCCGCATTACTGCTGCTCTGCAGCATCTGCATCCTTTCGGCTTGTGCGGATGACCGCGACTCAAATCCGACCCTGCAGAAGCCTACTGACGGTTCTCTGGTGCTCAACATACCAGGTATGTCTGAGAACACCACCTATGATCTGGCTAATTCTGAAACGGTAAATCTCACGCTCAGCAGTCTGCCCAACTACGGATTCCCGGCTTATACGACCTATACCGTGGCTGCTTCGCTGAATTCCGACATGAGCAATTCTGTTGACATCCTGAGTGCCGCATCTACCAAACTGATGGTTGACGCCAGTTACCTGGCATCTGAGCTGACAACGATGGCTATCAACAAGGGTTATGATGTAGATGACTTCCCCCTCAATATTCCTGTCTATTTCCAGGTTCGTGCTGCGGCAACGAAGTATGCCGGCAGTGCTATCGATGGAACAGAGACCACCTCGAACATCGTGATGCTGAAGGACGTTTACCTACAGTTCTCTCTGCCTCCTGTTAATCCACCGGCAAACCTCTATGCAGTTGGTAACTTCAACGGCTGGAGCTGGGATACCTCTGTTACGATGGCTCCGACCTATGATGCTCCTAACAAGTTCTGGCATATCGTATGGATCGACGAGTCGGGTCTGAAGTTCAATAAGGAGAAGGCCTGGGATGGTGGCGAAGTAGGCTTCGGCGGTTTGCGAACCATCGGCGGTTCCCGTGCCGGTGACATCGTAGATAGTGGTGGCAACATCGCTTCTTCTAAGCCAGGCTGGTATCTGATGATTATCACAGCAGTGGTAGATGGTCGTAACATCGTCTATGACGCAGAGTTCGAGAATCCGGATGTCTATCTGATGGGGCCCGTAACACCGAACGGTGACTGGAAGGAGCTTGAGGATGGCACGAAACTCGATATCCCGACCACACTTGACGGTCAGTTCGTATCACCTGCATTCGCCCGCAGCGTACCTGGAGGTGACGGCGACGGCGTACGTGCATACGTTAAGATTGAAGGATTCGACTGGTGGAAGACTGAGTTCATGGTATTCGGCACTAAGGTTGAGTATCGTGGTGCTGGCGGTGATCAGGATCGCGTTGCCGGTAATGCTGGTCAGAAGCTCTATCTGAACTTTGGCAATGATACCGGAGAGATTAAGTAACTAACCCCAAATTAAGTAAAGATATGAAAAAGATATTATCATATATGTTACTCGCTACAACAGGGCTGCTTATGGCAGCCTGTAGCGACGACTACAAGGACTGGGCAGCTCAGCAGACCTATCCGCAGGAGGAGCCCGTCACGATCCCGGCTTTCTCTGCCAGCGGTATCCCCGTTGACCTGAACACATCAGACAAGCTGGTGAAAATCCTCTCTCTTTCAGGTGCTGTGGGTGCAACCATTGACCACATCCGTTTCGTGCCTACGATTCAAGGCATTGAAGGCGATGAGATCAAAGCTGTTGACGCTGAGGGTAACTTTGAAAAGGATGCGCTCCAGAAACTGGTAGCAGACGCATACGGCAAACGCCCCGTTGCCCGTGAGATTGATGCGCATGTCTATGCCGACGTGATGATCGACGGACAGGCTGCGTATGTGGATGCTGGTAAGTGCACACTGACGATCACACCAGAGGCTCCTGTCATCTCTTCTGCCTATTACTTAGTAGGTGGCAAGCTCGACTGGAAGCAGTCTGCTGTTGACAAGGCTCATAAGTTCGCACGCTCTGATAAAGATCCTTACGAGGATCCTATCTACACCACCACGATGGAGGCTGCTGGCGATCAGACCTGGTTTGCATTCGGCAGTGTGGAGGCTTGCGACGCCATTGCCACTGACGACTGGAGCCAGCTCTTCGGTGCAAAGGGTGACAACAAGGCGCTGAGCGGAAAGTTCGACTACCGTTATGTTCTCGGTGGCGACAACTCATTCTGCGTAGAGACTGACAAGAAGTACATCAAGGTGACACTGAATATGCTGGACTACACCTATCAGTTCACACCGTTCAATCCTTCAAAGAGCTACTACCTCATCGGTGGTCCCGGTGAATGGAACAGCTCTAAGTCACAGAAGTTCACCCAAAAGGGCAGCGACCCCATCTATACCTATGAGTTTGCCGGTAAGGGTGAAGACATGTGGTTTGCCTTTGGTGATGAAGAGGCTATCGACGCTGTGGGCAACGGCACTTGGAACAAACTGTTCGGAACACAGGGTGCAAGCACGGATCTCCAGGGGTCATTCGACTGGCGTTACAACATCGGACAGGATAATTCCTTCTGTGTTGACGGTAAGGCAAAGAAGTATGTCATCACGATTGATGCCGTCAATATGACTTACAAGATCGAAGCTCAGAATTAATTCTCTTTGACATAGAGTGCAGGCGGGCCGCTTATCCAAACGACCCGCCTGCTTTTTCCAAACACAATTAAAAACTTATCCCACATGAAGAAACTGTTTTTTTATATTGCCATATTGGCAACAGTCGTAGCCTGTAAGCCGACGCAGGAGGTAAAAAAGGCCTTCGAGATGCCCGCCGTAGAGGATATCGCCATGTATCAGGTGAATCCCCGTGTGTTTGCACCAGAGAACTCACTGAATGCCGTAACAGCACGCATCGACTCGATCCGTGACTTAGGCGTGAACGTGATGTGGGTGATGCCCATCTACCCCATCGGCATCGAGAAAGGCAAGAACTCCCCCTATTGTATCAGCGACTATAAGGCCATTGCCCCAGAGTTTGGTACCATCGAGGACTTCAAGAAGCTCACCGAGACCTGTCATGAGCATGGTATGGGAATGATTCTCGACTGGGTGGCGAACCACACAGCTTGGGATCATCCTTGGGTGAAGGAACACCCTGACTGGTACACTCGTGATGAAAAGGCTGACACCATCATCTGTCCACAGCCCTGGAACTGGGAAGACGTAGCTGATCTGAACTATGACAATAAGGACATGCGTGCGGCGATGATCGACGCCATGAAGTTCTGGATCACGGAAGTAGGCATCGACGGATTTCGCTGTGACGTGGCAGACGGTGTGCCTGCCGATTTCTGGAAGGATGCAATAGAAGAGCTGCGTGCTGCAGCAGGCGACCGTAAGATCGTGATGCTTGCAGAAGGCAAGCACTCAGACAACTTCACCGTAGGAGGCTTTGACATGAACTATGGCTGGGACTATAAAGATGAGCTCGTGAAGGTTTGGAAAGGAGCTCCTGCCTCTGACCTCATCAAGGCTGACAAGGCAGAATACGACAGTCTGCCCGCAGGTAAGGTCAAACTGCGTTTCACCACCAACCACGACCATTCTACCGAGGCTACGCCTTGCAAGGAGTTCACCAACGACAGCGGTGCAATGGCTGCTTATGTGGCCAGCATCTTCCCTCACGGCGGTGCCCTGATCTACGGTTCACAGGAGGTAGGCTATCCTGAGCCCATCAACTTCTTCAAGTATGTGCCTGTGGATTGGACGGCCAAGCCTGAGATTTACAAGGAGTATCAGACTTTGATCAGACTCTATAACGAACATCCCGCCTTGCGCAAAGGTACACTGATAACTTACCCTGACAAGGATGTGCTTGTGTTTGAGAAGACCGATGCGGCAGAGCGATTCCTTGTGCTCGTCAATGTCAGAAATGAGCCGAAGACCATTCAGGTTCCAGAGAACTGGGTAGGCCGTGAAGCGGATGATGAGGTGACAGGACAGCACGTCAAGTTCGATGCGAACTTTGAGCTGGCGCCGTTCCAATATCTGATCTTAGCCTATTAGCCTATGAGAAGACTTCTCTTGATAGGAATAATGATGGCACTATATACGAACATCATCGCCCAGCCGAAGAAGCTGTTGGGCGGTGACGTGTCGTTATTGCCGTCATACGAGGCACAACACACGGTCTATAAGGACTTCAACGGTCGGAAGGTGAGTTTCCTGCCTTTTGTCAAGCAACAGGGCTGGAATGCCATCCGTGTGCGCCTCTTCGTGGATCCCGCCAATGCGCCAGACGGCCATAAGGACGAGGGCGTCTGTCAGGATCTGTCCTATGTCATCAGACTAAGCCGACAGGTGAAGAAGGCTGGTATGCAGCTGATGCTCGACTTCCACTATAGTGACACCTGGGCTGACCCTGGGAAGCAGTTCACTCCTCATGCCTGGCAGCAAGCCGACAGACAGGCCCTCACTGATAGTGTGTATGCCTATACCCGTCGTGTATTGCAGGCTATGAAGAAGGCTGGAGTTGCCCCTGATTTGATACAGGTGGGCAATGAGATCACCAATGGTCTGCTATGGCCCACAGGTAAGCTGGATCCCACAAGTGATGAGAACTGGGATACCGTCACCGACTTTCTGAAAGCGGGTTGTCGCGCCTGTCGTGAGATCTGTTCGAAAGCCCGGATCATCATCCATACGGAGAAGGCCGGCGAATGGGATGTCACCAGATCCTATTATCAGCATCTGCGCCGCTATGGCGTAGATTACGACATCATCGGTCTAAGCTATTATCCCATGTGGCACAAGTCGATTCCCAACTTGGGAAAAACGCTCGACAAACTGGCTTGGCTCTTCCCTGACAAACCTGTGATGATAGTAGAGGCTGCTGCCTACTATTCGCACGACAACGACCACTGGGCTAAGCCTGACCAATATGCCGAGTTCTATCCCATCAGTGTGGAAGGACAGACCCAGTACACGCAGGAACTCGTGGAGGAACTGAATAAACATCATAACGTGACAGGACTTTTCTGGTGGTTTCCTGAGGAGAACGGCTTCGGAAATAGTGTTACCAAAGGCTGGCTGAATCGCGGACTTTTCGACAACAAGACTGGTCAGGCACTTCCCGCCCTTAAAGAACTCTCAAGATTCAAATAAATGCGCAACCGTTTGCGCAACGTAATCAGCAGAAAAAGAGCCGCTTGGAGAACAACCAGGCGGCTTTTATTGTATCTTTGCAGCAGAATTATACAACAATCAAGAAAACTGATAGCATTATGCGAAAACTTTACTCCACACTGGTTCTGTTGTTTGTTACCATCGTCACGATGGCGCAAGGATGGCCTGAGAATTATAAGGGCGTCATGTTGCAAGGCTTCTATTGGGACGGCTATGCCGACTCCAAATGGACGGTGCTGGAGAGTCAGGCAGACGAGCTATCACAATACTTCAGCCTCATCTGGGTTCCACAGAGTGGAAAGACCTCAGATTATCACCACAGCAAGCGTCAGACCATGGGCTACGACCCTTGTTTCTGGTTAGACCATAACTCCTGCTGGGGCACAGAGGCAGAGTTGAAGAAGATGATCAAGACCTTCAACGACAAGGGTACAGGCATCATCGAAGATGTGGTCATCAACCACAAGAACGGTCTGAACACCTGGGTGGATTTCCCAGATGAGACCTCAGGCTCCTATACCATCAAATGGGACAACACCACTTTCTCAGGCATCTGCAAAGATGATGAGTGTAATAAGAATGGCTATCCCACCACAGGTGCCAATGATACGGGTGATAACTTCGACGGCTATCGTGATCTGGACCACACCAACGAGACAGTGCAGAAGAATGTGAAGACCTATCTCGACTTCCTGCTGAATGAGTTGGGTTATGCTGGTTTCCGCTATGATCTGGTGAAGGGCTATAGTGCCAAATATACTGGTGCGTATAATGCGTCTGCCAAACCAACATATAGCGTAGGCGAGTACTGGGACGGTGACAAGGCAAAGGTGACCACCTGGATTAACAGCACAAAAGTGGATGGAAAGATCCAGAGTGCAGCCTTCGACTTCCCGATGAAATACAACATCAACTCCGCCTTTGGCGGTGGCAACTGGGGGGCTTTGGCAAATGTCATGTTATCAAACGACAAGAACTATGCCCGTTATAGTGTGACCTTCGTAGATAACCACGATACCTTCCGTGAGAAAGATAAGTTGAAGACAAACATCTGTGCCGCCAATGCCTATATCCTGGCGATGCCAGGAACCCCCTGCCTCTTCCTGAAGCACTGGCAGTCGAACAAGGGCACGCTGAAACGTCTCATTGCCTTGCGTAAGGCTGCAGGGATCACCAATGAGAGTGAGATTCTGACAGCCGAGACACTAGGAGACGGTTTCCTGCTCACCGTACAAGGCAGCATCGGCAAGCTGCGACTTCACTTAGGTCCTGTAGGTGATGTTGCTTTCGCCAATCCTGTAGATATGTGGACACTGGCCATCGAAGGCAAGAACTTCCAAGTCTATACCAGCAAAGATGTTGATCTGACAGCCATGAAAGCCATCACCGATACGGATGCCTCACCAGAGGACGACACACCGGTAGAGATCCCATCGTTCTGCATAGTCAATGAGGGGGAGACCTGTGCCTTCTTCGTGTCACCTAAGAACTGGGGCAGTCAGATCAAGTGCTGGCGCTGGGACAAGCAGTACAACTACACTGGCAACAATTGGCCTGGTGTGAACTGTGAGAAGTTAGGTACTGACAGTAAGGGCAACACTGTGTGGAAATGGACGCTGAAGGACAGCGACAAGAAGAGCCAGAGCAGCACCAATGAGGGTATCATCTTCAACGACGGTACGAACCAGACAGCAGATCTTGCCTTTAAGAATGGCGGCTATTACAGCGAAGACGGCCTGCAGGGTGTAGTGACCCCCACAGCCATCCGCAGTATTACAACCGAGACAGACGGTGAAACCAAGGTATATACCCTCGACGGACGTCTGATCCGTACTGCCAAGAACGGACAGGAGGCCTTAATCGGACTGCCGAAGGGCATCTACATTATTAATCAGAAAAAGTTCATACTTAAATAAGGATAATTAAATAGTTAGTTAGTAATTGGTGAGAAAAGGCATCATCCAAATGAGGATGGTGCCTTTCTTATTTGAAAAGCGAACGGACTGCAAACCAGGCGTGCAACAGGAAGGTCTGCACACGGCCATAGTGCCGTTCCATCACATGGTAACGCTCCCACAGCGATTCTCGATGATGCTGCGTGGTCTGTCCCTCCTCCGTATAGTTGGCCACCACCATCTTCAGGTTCAATAAGGGCACCCGCTCCTTGTCAGCAGCCTTCATCACACGGATACACCAATCGACATCAGCCGAGAAGCGATACTGCATATCGTAGGGCGTAGCAATAGCGAAATCCGTACGGGCATAGAATGCCTGATGACAGACAAGCATACCTTGCTTAAATGACTTCCATGTAAGATGCTCTGGCGGTGCCAGACGACGGTGATGCAGAAAATGACCCTCACCATCCACAATGTCAGTATCACCATAGAGGACGGCAGGCAACTGTGCCTCGTCGATCTTTCCGACAATACGGCTCACAGTGTCAGCAGCAGGCAGGAAGTCACCCGCATTCAGGAAACACACATAATCGCCGTCGAGTGAACGCAAGCCTTTGTTCATCGCATCATAGATGCCCTTGTCAGGCTCCGATATCACTTGCACACGATGCCCGTTTTCCGCTGCATTCGACTGTTGGATATAGGCATCAACCAACTGGAGTGTTGCATCGGTAGAAGCCCCATCGATGATCAGATGCACAATCTCCGGATAATCCTGACACAGCACACTGTCGAGTGTCCGCTGAAGGATATCAGCGGCATTATAGGTAATCGTCACATAGGTCATCCGTATCATAAGCGGTAGTGTTTGAAGGCCTGTGCCTGATGATACACATCGAGGTATTTCAATGCCACGCTCTGCTGTGAGTAATTCTGCATCACTTTATGAACGGCGTTCTTGCTTAGTGCCTCATAATCAGCCTCTGTCAGGATCCAACGGATACCGCGCGCCAGATCCTCTGCATTGCGATATTCTGCCACATAACCATTACGACGATGGTCTATCTCCTCAGGAATGCCACCTATCTTAAAGCCCACGCAGGGCACACCACAGGCCATAGCCTCCATGATGGTATTCGGCAGATTCTCGGAGAGCGAAGGTAACACAAACACATCGGCCGCATGATACACATCGACAATGCGCTGTTCTTCGTTCACATAACCCAAAGGATAAGCCTCAAGCGGCAGTTGCGGCACCACTTCTTCGGCATGACCACCAAGAATCACCACAGCCGCATCGGGAAGCTGCAACTGGCGGCAGGCCTCTATCAGATAGTCCATACCCTTATTCGCATTCGTCACCCGCTGAGAGGCAAAGAGTATCAGTTTCTTATCCAATGGCAGCCCTAACCTCTGACGGGCTACCTGCTTATCACCTTTTTTATATATACGGGTGTCAATGGGGTTCGGGATACTCGTGATCTTCTGACCTTTCAGCAAGGCACTTCGCTTGGCTTCAGACTCCAGCCAATGACTACAAGCCACGAAATAAATACTCCCATCAGACAGCATCCGCTGTTTGCGCCGCCAGATCGCAGTAGAGAAATCATTGGAGGAACCACCTCCAGGCAACAGGCGGCAATGAGCGCATTGGGTGGTGAAGTGCTGACAACCTAAGGTGACATGACAAAGTGCCGTTGCAGGCCATATATCGTGCATCGTCCATACGACAGGTTTTCCGCTTTGCAAGATTTTCTGGATACCCTTGAGTGAGAGCATGCCCTGATTGATCCAGTGAAGGTGGATAACATCAGCCTCCTGAAACTCTGGCAACTTCGTGACATCAGAACCGGCATTGGCGATATCCACCTCAAAAAGATGCTGGCGGGAGAAATGCAGACGACAGAATATCACCAGCCGCTCCCATAGGAACTGCCAACGAACACGGGGCGAATGAGGTAACGGAACCACTGTCAACGACTCTGTATCCTTGTCGCGCACCAGCATCTTCGCCTTTGCACCATGGTTGTTCAGTGCCTTCATCAAACGGCTGGCAGCCACTGCAGCCCCACCCGTCCGCTCACTTGTATTGATAATCAGTACTCTCATAATTCTTTTGCAGATACAAAGATACAACAAGTTTTGTTAAAAACAAGCCAAAAAGCATAAATATTTGTTGTTTGCGCACACAAAGGGTTGATTTACGTCAAGAATGATGGGTTTTTATACACTTATAATACTGAAAAACTTGCAGGAAAGAAAAAATCGTCGTACCTTTGCATCGTCAAAAGGTTAATAGATTGTTTTAGGTTAGTAGTAATATTTATAGTTTTAGGTTTTTAGTTATTGGTAAAAGAAAGTTTTCAACT
>JAEEGJ010021691.1_pt1 | contig 13769 bp, 13 predicted proteins | sample 8958761 | NCBI WGS metagenome assembly JAEEGJ01 (sample SAMN16246546, study PRJNA631951) | gut metagenome | biome: gut microbiome; feature: rumen; material: RS-attached | host: Bos | place: Iran: Karaj | collected 2018-10 | reverse complement strand
CCTCGGGAAGCTCGGTGAGTCTGTTCTGTATGTCTCTTGCTCGCTCTATCAGTCTCTTTGATTCGGAACTTGCGCGCACGTTCTTCTTCTGTTTCTCATACTCGATATATTCTTCCGTTTCCATGACCGCATCGGTAACTATCTTCACGGTCTTTGTCATCTTGTCGCTAAGCATATTCAGTCTCCGAATCCGGTCTCGTTTTCCATTATTATAGGCAGGATCATCGGGCTTCTCTTTATACGCTTCCAGATAAAGCTCGAAAGGGCATCTTTGATGTTATCCCTGATCCTGTTTCTGCTCGTAATGTTCTTGTCCTGTATCTTTTCAAGCGCCAGCCGAACGACCTCCGTCGCCTCAAGCATGAACTCGTCGGATTCTTTGATATACACGAATCCCCGTGACATGACAACGGGTCCGGCGATGACGATGTTCGTTCCGGGTTCGAGAGTCATGCATACTATCACGATACCGTCATCGGCAAGTCTCTGTCTGTCTCGGAGCACAACGTTTCCCACGTCACCTACTCCGAGTCCGTCAACAAACACCGCACCGTTTGCGACATCTCCTACAACCTTGGCACTGTTTTCATCCAGTTCGAGAACCTGACCGTTTGAAAGGATCAGTACGTTCTCCTTCGGTATTCCGACATCGACAGCCACGTTTCTCTGGGCCATCAGATGTCTGTGCTCTCCGTGAACCGGTATCGCAAACTTAGGACGAGTCAGTGTATAAATGAGCTTTATCTCTTCCTGGCATGCATGACCGCTGACATGAGTATCCTGGAAGATGACTTCGGCCCCCTTTAAGCTCAGTTCGTTGATAACCTTGAAGACGGCTTTCTCATTGCCCGGTATCGGATTAGACGAGAATACAACAACATCTCCCTGCTTGATCGACACGGTCTTGTGCATGTTCGATGCTATCCTGGAAAGAGCCGCCATCGATTCACCCTGGCTTCCCGTGGTGATGATAACGGTCTTCTCGTCGGGATAATTCTTGATCTGCGATATATCAATGAGTATCCCGTCCGGGATGCTGACATACCCTATGTCTATGGCCGTCTTGATGATGTTGACCATGCTCCGTCCTTCAAGGACGACTTTTCTGCCGTAACGCTGTGCGGCATCGAATATCTGCTGTACCCTGTCGACATTTGATGAGAATGTCGCAACTATTATCCTCGATCTTATATGTTCCGAGAATATCGCATCAAAAGCCCGTCCGACCGTTTTCTCGGAATTGGTGAATCCTGGGCGCTCCGCATTTGTCGAATCGCACAGAAGAGCAAGAACTCCCTTTTTACCAAGCTCCGCAAATCTTGCCAGATCTATCGGATCCCCGAACACCGGAGTATAGTCCACTTTAAAATCACCCGTATGGACTATCGTTCCCACGGGAGAAGTTATTGCAAGCGCACACGCATCGGTGATGCTGTGGTTCGTCTTGATGAATTCAACGGACATCTGTCCGAACTGAACGACATCCCCGAACGATATGACATGACGCTCAGACGTATCCGTCATACCGTGTTCCGTAAGCTTTCCCTCGATAAGCGCCATTGTAAGGCGTGTACCGTAAAGAGGTACGGGCAGCTTCTGAAGAACATACGGGATCGCACCTATATGATCCTCATGGCCGTGTGTGATGACAATGCCTCTGACACGGTCTATGTTGTCCTCAAGATACGAAGTGTCAGGAATCACAAGGTCGATTCCGAGCATGTCGTCTTCGGGAAACGCCAAGCCGCAATCGACCACTATAATGTCTCTGTCATATTCAAACGCCGTGATGTTCATACCTATCTGGTCCAGTCCGCCCAGCGGTATGATACGCATCTTCCCGTTATTCAAAATCTATATCTCCCAAACTTTCGGCAAACACTCCTGCCACGGCATCAAGTTCAACCTCATCCTCAACCGGAACGTATACCGCCTCGGAATCGGTCCCCTTCGAGATATCTTTGAGTATCAACGCTTCAGCTTCGTCCTCCAGAGAATCGGAGACGAGCAGATAGTTACAGTTACTGATGCGTGTCTCGTCGATCACATAGAACTCTTCGACGCCGTTATCCGTTTCAAACTTTATCTTATCCATAATTACTTAATTCGTTGTTGTATCTTTGATCCGGCAATAATCCAGATATCCCTGGAGGATCAGCATCGCGGCTATCTCGTCAACATATTTGCCGCGGTTCTCTCTTCGGATCCCGGATTCCATCATGGCTTTGTTGGCAGCCACTGTGGTCAGTCTCTCATCCCACAAAATGACCGGAAGACCGCATCTTCTCTCAAGAGCGGTTTTGAACTCTTCGCTCTTTTGACCGCGGTCTCCGACTGTGTTGTTCATATTCTTCGGATATCCGAGAACGATCCTGTCAACGTCTCCGTACTGTCCGATGATCTCTTCTATCCGCGCAAACGTCCTGCGAAGCTTGTTCTCCGAATCGCGCCGGATTATCTCCACGCCCTGGGCAGTACAAAGTAGCGGGTCGCTTATGGCGACACCGACCGTACGGCTTCCGTAGTCAAGCCCCAGGATTCGCATATCAATGCCATCCGTTGCTCTTTATATATGATGTCAGAAGTTCATCAACAAGCTCGTCTCTTTCAACTTTCATGATCATGCTTCTGGCACCGTTATGGCTCGTGATGTATGTCGGATCACCTGACATGATGTATCCTACGATCTGATTGACGGGATTGTAACCCTTCTCGTTAAGAGCATCATAGACCGTCTCGAGCACAACTTTGACTCCCGTCTCGGGCTCTGTCTGAACGTTGAAAAATTGAGTGTTTCCTAAATTCTGCATATTAATCCCTCCTACCTGCCTCTCCTACTATACCCCATCCTGCCTCAAAACACAAGATTTCGGTTATCTTCCCGCTGTCTGTTTCGGGCATGAAAACCTTGACATATTCGGGGGTATATCCGACCGTGTATAACCTGCCGTCGACTTCTTCCGTATCCTCAGTCAGAACGTTTACCGTTTTTCCGTCATACCACGCCTCAAAAGCACGTTTGCGCTCATTCGATTCCCTGATCAGTATCGTGCTCCTAGCGGACTTTACGGCATCCGTCAGCTGACCGGGCATTTTGTCGGCAACCGTCCCCTTTCGTCTCGAATACTTGAATATATGACATTCGTACAGATCCGTCTCCTTAAGAAAGACGCGTGTTGTCTCAAATTCCTCTTCCGTCTCACCGGGAAAACCGACTATTATATCCGTCGTTATTGCCGGGTGCTCAAAGTATCTTCTGACAAGATCGACTTTTTCGGCAAATTCGGCAGTATCGTAGTGCCTGTTCATCCTCGCAAGAACGCTGTCGCATCCGCTCTGAAGCGAAATGTGAAAATGCGGGCATAGTTTCGGGATCTCCGAAAGCCTTTTTACAAACTCTTCGGTCAGAAGCCTCGGTTCAAGCGATCCGAGCCTTATACGCTCTATCCCGTCCTTTCCGGCTACCGTTTCCACTGCATCAAGAAGCGCCGTATTGGTTTGCCCTTTATCGGCAAACGTATTATACGTATCAAGGCCGTATGAACTTAAATGGATACCCGTGATAACGATCTCCTTGTACCCGTTTTGCGACAGGCGGACCGCCTCTTCCTCAATATCTTCGATACGTCTGCTCCTGGCCCTGCCCCTTGCAAGAGGAATGGCGCAGTAACTGCAGAACTGGTTGCATCCGTCCTGGATCTTCATGAACGCACGGGTATGTCCGGATGTTTCCGATACCGAAATATTCTCGTACTCACAAGGTGTCGCAAGATCGCTGACGGTAACCTGCTTTGTACGATTTTCGCCCGGAAGGGCAAGATAAGACTCGACGATGTCAACTATCTCGGCCTTGTGATTGTTCCCGACCGCGATATCAATATAATCGCATGATGCGGCGCCTTCGGGATCATTCTGCACGAAACAGCCGGCCGCAACAACGACGGCATCGGGATTTTGGCGCTTTGCGCGACCAAGCATCTGCCTGCTCTTGCGATCTGCGATATTTGTAACGGTACATGTGTTCACAATATACACGTCCGCTTTTTGTGCAAATTCCACAATTTCATAGCCTCGTTTTTGGAACATCTGTGAAATTCCATCCAACTCATATGAATTGACTTTACAACCGAGGTTGTGAAATGCTACCTTTTTCATTGAGAAACTCCGTATTTTTGGTGTTTTTTGAGAATTGACATTTATTCCGCGCACAGTTATATTATGTCTGTAAACGAAGAGAATAGGTTAAGTTAAGAATATGAAAAGGAGGAATTTTTCATGAAGACAGTACAGATTTCATTAAACTCAATCGATAAGGTTAAGTCTTTTGTTAACGACATCACAAAGTTTGACTACGACTTCGATCTTGTATCAGGCAGATACGTAATCGATGCAAAGTCTATCATGGGTATTTTCAGTCTGGATCTTTCAAAGCCCATCGACCTTAATATCCATACCGAAGGCAACGCTGATGATGTTATGGATGTTCTTAAGCAGTACATCGTTTAAGATCGGTTAATTCAAAACTGTGATCGCCCGGCAATGTGTCGGGCGATTTTTTATTGTCATTTTGCTTTGAAGATCACATGATCGAACTTCTCGAGTTTCTCGGCATCGATCGCATCATAAAATCCTCTGTCCTTATCGTAGTCCTCCAGTCTCAGAATGTATACCGCACCGTCGCGAAGGTTTCCCTTGCCCAGTTCCGAGCGGTACAGATCGATATTCTCTCTTACTTTTTCTTCTATATCCCTTGCAAAATAATAATTGTTCTGGCGCATGCCGTGGATATACGCATAATATCCGGTCGGAAGCGTGATATCGTTCTCGGTATAAAGGAATATGAATTCCTTCTCGCCGTCTACAAACGCACTCATCTCGGGGTCATCCCACAGAGTATCGGTTCCGTGTTCTTCCATGTACAGATCATGGCGCGCCGCAAACGCATCCCTCATATCCGCGAACTGCAGAACAAGCGCCCCGGCCAGGACTATCACGCCGATCTTGGTATGCCTGAAAGTGTACGCGGTAAAGCTTACCGCAGCCGTAATGAGTATGTACATTGCCGGCCAGATAAGGCGCCCGTTCGACCGGAATATGGACAGGATCTTTTCGACCGGCTGCGGATAAGGAACCCAGAAAAGCATGATGTCGTTATACGAAACGTTCGGTATAACGGCAACGATCACGGAAACAAGAACGAGAAGGATCGTAACCCTTCCGTATATCTTTTTCGAATGAAACGCTTCCTCGGGAACCTTCCTTGCCATTCTGAATATGAGCCCGGCAGCGACTATTACAAACAACAGAAGTATCCCGGCTCCGAGATATGCCATCCCCTCATACTGGAAATAGTTCTGAAGCGGAAGCACAGGCAGAAATCTTCCTATCTCCCACGGATTGATGAATGTGTTGAGGTTGCTCGTGAACGTTCCGAGCCCGAATCCCGATGCGGACGATACGCCGTAGAATCCGCCGAGGATATAAAGGGTTATAAGACCCGCCGCACAGAACGCGGCAAACTCGGCAAGCACGATGCCCGCGCCCTTTTTTTCGGCAAGCTGCGTTATGATAAGTGCGGCAAGCACCATTCCCGCCATCGGCAGAAAATACGAATGAACGGCCACGCACATGAATCCGAGCGCGGCCCAGTAGAATACCTTTTTTGCATTACTGTCTATGAGTCCGTCATACACCCACAAAACAAGCGCCGCAATGATGAGCCACTGCGCGGCAAGTGCCGTGTGGAAATACATTCTCTGTATGACAGGGGCACTTATGACATAAAAGACGGATCCGATGACACAGCATATGTCGCTGTCGACAAAGCGCCTCAGAAGAAGGGATGCAAACCCTCCCATCAGCATGAACGACAGTATCCCGAACAAACCGAAATACTGAAATGTCTGCGGAAGAAGCGGACCAAAAAGCTTAAATATCACAGCCAAAAGAGGGATCGAATCGGTATATATTACCGACATGCTGTTTGGATATGAAAGGGAATCGATAAGACCTATCGGAAAATGCCACGGATCGCTCCTGTATGCGCACCATCCGATGTAGTGCTGGCGAAGATCGTGATCGTTGTTAAAGAGCCACCCCGTGTCGGTAAAATCGAGGATCCTCGTGCCGTATATTCCGATGAACACAACGGCACCGATAAGCGCGCAAACAGCAAACAGTATCTTTGCCGGTATTCGTTTTACTAAGGTAGCCTGAGGCATATGCTGTTACCTAAATGACATTTATTACTTCGGCTGTTTCCAGTGCTTTTGCGACAAGCTCTTCGGAAACGTCGGCCAGTTTTTCTTCGGACTTTTTGATGACAGAAAGATTCGGCTTCGTTACGGGATGCTTTGCGACGAATATCGTACAGCAGTCCTCATAAGGAAGGATCGAAGTCTCGAACGTACCTATCTTCTCGGAGATCTCGATGATCTCCTGTTTGTCAAAACCGATAAGAGGCCTGAACACCGGAAGCGTGCATACTTCGTTCGTGACCGAGAGCGACTGGATCGTCTGGCTCGCAACCTGCCCGATGCTCTCACCCGTTATAAGGCCGAGACAGTCATTCTCTTTGGCAATATGTTCCGCGATCCTCATCATATATCTGCGCATGATTATCGTCAGTTCGTCATGAGGACACTTCTCGTATATCGCAAGCTGAATATCCGTAAAGTTGATCACGTGCAGACATATCGTCCCCGTATATCTTGCAACGATTTTTGCCAGGTCGACGACTTTCTGTTTTGCACGCTCGCTCGTATACGGAGGTGCGTGGAAATATACGGCGTCGATCTTGACACCGCGCTTTGCGACCATATATCCGGCAACAGGGGAATCGATACCGCCGGAAAGAAGAAGCATTGCTTTTCCGTTCGTTCCGATCGGCATTCCTCCGGGGCCCTTGATCTGTTTCGAATAAATGCACACATCCTCACGAACTTCCACGTTAAGTTCTATCTCAGGCTCGTGAACATCAACTTTCATACCGGGAAATGCGTCGAGTATTGCCGCACCGAGTTCGCAGTTCATCTCGGTCGAGCGCACCGGAAACGACTTGTCCGCGCGTCTTGCAAACACCTTGAACGTGCCACATCCTTCCGGATATTCGTCTCCGACGTATCTGACAACGTCTTCGCGAAGTTTATCAAAACCGTCCTTTTCGACTCTGACCATCGGGCATATCGCGTTGATTCCGAACACGGTCTGAAGCGCTCCGACGACCTCGTCGAAATCGTAATCTGTGTGGCAGTCGACATACATCCTTCCCTGCGTTTTGGACACGGCGAATTCACCCTGCACGTGTCTTAGCGCAAGTTTCATCCTGTGCATAAGGGCGTCCTCGAACACATAACGGTTCTTGCCCTTGATAGCGATCTCCGCGTATTTGATTAAAAAGGTTGCGTATTTCATATTTGTTACCTTAACGGCGACTGTATCTTCTAAGCACAGGCAGCTCTGCCGAAAGAGCCTCCAGCGTATCGTTAAGTTCCGCTTCGGTCGATTCGACCGAAAGCGAAAATCGCAGCGTGGAGTCCAGAAGCTGTCTGCGAAGTCCTATGGCGGACAAGGTCGCACTCACGGACGGTTTGTTGCTTGCACATGCACTGCCCGAGGAAACATATATCTCTTTTGCCTCAAGCGCATGAAGCAGAACCTCGGCACGTACGCCTTCAAACGAAGCGCTTATGATATGCGGAGCCGTCCGGCCCACAGCCTCGCCAAGAGACAATCCTTCCTCTTCGGGTATGCCGTTGACCGTAACATCCGGAAGCTTACCGAGTTCTTCGATAAAGTACTTCTTCAGATCATACAGCTTCTTTGTTTTGTTCTCCAAATCATCGTAAATAAGCTTTGCCGCAAGTCCGAGACCCGCGATCCCGGGAACGTTCTGGGTTCCCGAGCGCATTCCCTTCTGCTGTCCCCCTCCGAATATGGTCGGAAGAATCCTCGCTTTGGAATTTACATACAAAAAACCGACACCCTTCGGTCCGTGTATCTTATGACCGCTCACAGACATAAGATCGACCCCTGCCTTTTTCGGATCGAGTCTTATCTTTCCGAATGACTGTACGGCGTCGGTATGAAATATCGTCTTGGGATCGTGTGCCTTAACGGTTTGCGCAAGCTTCGCAATATCGTTAACGGATCCGATCTCATTGTTAACATGCATGATCGATACGAGTATCGTATCATCCTTAAGCGCTTCTTTTAATGTTGCGGGATCGACTGTTCCGTCACTTCTTACGTCAAGATACGTTACCGAAAATCCCTGCTCCTCAAGATGTTTCATCGTCTCGAGAACAGCGGGATGCTCCGTCTTGGTTGTGATAATGTGCATGCCGGCACGTCTGTGTGCCTCGGCACTTCCTATTATCGCAAGATTATCCGACTCGGTACCGCCCGAAGTGAATATGATCTCCTTCGGATCCGACTTCAGTATCTGCGCGATCGATTCCGATGATCGTCTTATCTCATTTTCAGCATTGACACCTGCCATATGCATGCTTGACGGATTGCCGAACACATCCTTCATGACATGTGCCACATATTCGGTTACTTCATCAAAAGGGCGCGTTGTCGCGCTGTTATCGAGATATATCATGATTCAACATTATATACAATCCATGACAGCACAACAAGTCCCGCGGTCTCGGTGCGAAGTATCCTTCTTCCCAATGTCACGGGCAAAAATCCCGCCTCTTTGGCAAGTTCTATCTCCTCATCCTCAAACCCGCCTTCGGGCCCTATGAAAACGGCCACTTTCGTACCTGGTCCGATATTGCTGATGATCTTTCTCGTTTCATTCATCGAATCGGGATCGGACAGTTCGTACGGTATGATTTTCGCGCCGAAGGTGCGGCAGTCGTCAAGCGCCTCCGACATTGTCATGACATCCGAAACCTCGGGTATAAAAGCGCGCTTTGACTGCTTTGCGGCAGCCTCCGATATCGCGTTCCATCTGGCGGTCTTCTTAGCGGCTTTATCTCCTGACAGTTTGACAACGGACCGCTTTGCGGCAACGGGTACTATCCTTGATGCTCCCAGTTCCACGGCCTTTGTGATGATCAGTTCCATCTTGTCAGCCTTAGGAAGAGCCTGATACAAAACAACTTCACAGGGCAGTTCGACATTGCTTTCCTTGACAAACAAAAGCGTCAGCTCCGCTGCATCATCCGTATAGCATTTGACGGCACAGCGGTATTCGTTTTCATCGCCCGGTACCATGACCGAAACTTCCTCGCCCTCTTTCATGCGAAGAACGTTTTTGATATGATTCCTGTCCTCACCGGTAACAAGGACCCTTTTTTCGGTCAGATCGATCCGGCTTCGATCCACAAAGAATCTGTACATAATCTGCCCGTCACTTTCGCTTCCCGGCCACGACGCCTACCCACTCTCCGTCATGAGATACTTCCAAAACCTCGAGCCCGTGCTCTTTACATGCGGCAACGACCGCATCCTCTTTATCCTCTATGATCCCGGACATGATGTATATTCCGCCCGGCTTTAAACATTCTATTCCCGCGGGAAGGAGCGGGATCAGCACCTCCGCCAGAATGTTTGCGGCAACTATGTCATATCCGTCACCGACCTGTTTTTGAACCGATTCGTCGTCTATAAGATTACCGATAATGAGTCTGAAACCTTTGTCGGACAGACCGTTTGAAGCCATGTTGTCGGCAACCGCAGGCTCGGCACACGTATCAAGATCTGTTCCCGTTATCTCTCCGGCGCCGAACTTATATGCAAGCACGGAAAGAACTCCGCTTCCCGTTCCGACATCAAGCATTTTGCAGCCCGGTTTGACATATTTTCGAAGAGCTCTGATGCAGAGTCTCGTTGTTTCATGCATTCCCGTACCGAACGCCGTTCCCGGATCGATATGGATGATCATACCTGTGTGATCCGGATCCTCGACTTCTTCCCACGACGGTATGAACAGAATATCATCGATGTAAAACTGATGAAAATACTTCTTCCAGTTGTTGAGAAAATCCTCATCCTCTGTCGTACTGTGAGTGATGAGGCAGCTCCCGACATTAAGGTAACTCTTCATGTCTGAAAGTTCCGCTCTGATATCGGCAAGAAGCTTTTCGTGATCCTCGGACGCGTCAAGATAGAACGACACGAAAGCTCTGCCGTCGTCCTCGCCCTGAGGCGGCATGATATCAACGAACATTCCCGCCAGTTCTTCTTCGGAAAGAGGTATGGAATCCTCTATCTGGGCGCCTTCAACTCCGAGATCGTCAAGCATGCTTATGATGATGTCTTCGGCTACCGTTGTTGTCTCTATTGTGTATCTGTCGTATTTCATCATTCCTCCGGATATAAACACAGGGCCTTCGGTCAAGGCCCTGGATTATCGTGATCAAATATGATCCGTTTTCTCTATTGTTATTCGACAACCACGTTGTCCACTTCATCGTTCTGAACGACACACACGAACGTCTTGCCGTTGTTGATCTCTATCTCGTTGCCGTCCATGTCATAGTATCTGATCGCGGACATATCGTAGTTCTTCTCGTTGACCTCACGCTTCCACGTTCCGGGTACGCATTTTCCTTTTGTACAGTACTGGATAGCGCCGCCGGAATGACAATCAAACGCAAGGTAATCCTTGTCGTCGAGCTGAACCCAGAAATTATACTGGATGATAACATTATCATACGATAACTGTTCGCCCGTAAGATCGTCGATCTGAGGACCGTCGTACTGGAATCTGTCGTACTTTCCGGTCTTCTCGTTGTAATCAAACCACGGTTTGTTGATCTTGTACTTGGGTTCTATATGCTTTGCGCTGTATCCGTTCTCGTTGGTAACTTCTTTGTCGAGATCGCAGAACTTGAACTTGCCCTTGTAGCCTTCGTAATGATCGCGACGGTATCCGAGCATGTCTATACCGGCATCGATACCTTTCTTGCTCGTATAAACATTATGAGGTGCCTGACGGTCGGTTGTCCTGTAGTACGTTACTTCTCCCGCGGGTCCGAGACCGTTGATGTTGTCAACGTAGTCCTTATCGAGAAGCTCAACCGCATATGATGCCTGTCCGAAATGGCAGTATATCGCATCAAACTCGAGTGCGGTATATACGAAATACTCACGGCAACTCCTGACGGAACCGATCTTATCGAGACCGTCATAATTCTCGAACACGCCCATCAGTCTCGTTATTCCGCCCTCAACGACATATTCGTACACAACATCCGCATAGCTGACGCCGCTCATGGGCTGCGCCGGTTTAAGGTTGTTGAGCATTATCGCAACGGGTCTTCTGTTTCCGATCTTCTCGTCAACGGGAAGTCCCGAAAGAAAGCTTCTCATCTGTCCTTCGGGCAGTGCATTCGGATCGTTCTCTTCCGTATCACCCCCCTGCTCCTTATCGTTCGAAGCAGGCGCCGGTGTAGCGGTCGCAGTTTCCGGCTGCTGCGCTGCCGGGGGCTCGGGATCGGAAGATGAGCACCCTCCGCATGATGTCAGCATAAGTGCACTCGCCAGACAGACCGCAACGATCCTGGCATATCTGTTTTTAATCATATCTTAAACCTTTTTGAATCCGCGTTTCCTTTTGTCAGACCCGGAATCCTCTCCTGCCTTTGATGCCTTGTAACGCTCCACGGCGGACAGCGAATCATCCGTTGCCGCATCAAAATCTTTCAGAAGTTTCTTGGCGTCACTCGACAGTTTCGTCGGAGTCTGCACAACAAGTGTAACATATTGATCGCCCCGAACGCTAGCAGAACGTAAAGAAGGTACTCCCTTACCCTTTAACCTGATCTTTGTATCCGTCTGTGTTCCGGGCTTGACCGTATATGAAACCTTGCCGTCAACCGTATCTATGAGTATATCTCCTCCGAGTGCCGCCACCGCAAACGATACCGGTGCCGTGGAGAAGATGTCCATATCCTGTCTCTGGAATATAGGATGCGGAGCTATGATAACTTCAACCAGAAGATCGCCGCGAGGTCCGCCGTTCGTTCCGGGCTCACCCTTGTCGCGAAGTCTGACGCTCTGTCCGTTATCTATACCCGCAGGGATCGATACCGCAAGTTTCTTACGCGAAGAAATATATCCGAGACCGCGACAGTCGGGACACTTATCCTTGATCATCTTTCCTGTTCCCGAACAGTCGGGACATGTCTGAACATTCCTGACCGTTCCGAAAAGCGACTGGGACGTGAAGACAACCTGTCCCTTTCCTCCGCACTTCGTACAGGTTATCGGACTTGATCCGGGCTTTGCTCCCGTTCCGTGACAGGTCTTACATTCGTCCTTCTGAAGAGGTTCGATCTCCTTCTCGCATCCGAAGACCGCTTCTTCAAACGATATCCGAACGCTCGCGCGAAGATTGGCTCCTTTCATAGGACCGTTGTAGCTTCTGCCGCCTCCGCGAGACCTTCCGCCACCGAACAGATCTCCGAATATATCGCCGAAAATGTCGCCGAAATCCATCGATCCGAAATCGAACCCGCCGAATCCGCCGGGTCCACCCTGCTCAAATGCCGCATGTCCGAACTGATCGTACTGACGTCTCTTGTCCGGATCCGAAAGTACGGCATAAGCCTCGGAGGCCTCTTTGAATTTGGCCTCCGCTGTCTTATCGCCGGGATTCATATCGGGATGATATTTCTTGGCGAGTTTTCTGTATGCACTTTTTATCGCGCTGTCATCGGCCGTCTTCTCGACGCCGAGGACTTCATAATAATCCCTTTTGCTCTCTGCCATGATTGTCTATTATACTTCCTTGAAATCTCCGTCTACAACATCATCTGCTGCAGGACCGTCAGAGCTTGCGGCACCCATGTCGGGGCCTGCTCCTGTAAACTGACTCATATCCGGGCCGGCACCTGCACCCTGTGCTGCCTGACTCTGCTCATACATCTTCTCGAAAAGCTTCTGAGCCGCAGTCATTGCCTTTTCCTGCTGAGCCTTAAGCTCTGCAACCTGATCCTCGGTCATATTCTCGGGATCGGCCTTTCCTGCAAGTTCCTTAAGGGTATTGAGTTCAGCCTCAACATTTGCCTTATCCGATGCGTCAAGCTTGTCGCCGACTTCTTCCATTGCCTTTTCCGTCTGGAATACGAAAGAATCGGCATCATTCTTGGCATCAACCGCTTCCTTACGCTTCTTGTCTTCCGCCTCGTACTGGGCAGCTTCCTTGACAGCCTTCTCGATCTCGTCATCGCTCATCGATGTACCGGATGTGATCGTGATGTGCTGCTCCTTGCCCGTTCCGAGATCTTTTGCGGAAACGTTTACGATACCGTTGGCATCGATATCAAACGTAACCTCGATCTGAGGGATTCCGCGTCTTGCCGGAGGTATTCCGTCAAGTCTGAACTGACCGAGAGACTTGTTGTCTCTTGCAAACTGTCTCTCACCCTGTACAACGTTTATATCAACAGCGGTCTGATTATCCGCAGCTGTCGAGAAGATCTGACTCTTCTTCGTAGGTATCGTTGTGTTTCTCTCGATGAGGTGTGTTGCTACACCACCCATTGTCTCGATCGAAAGCGTAAGCGGTGTAACATCAAGAAGAAGGATCTCACCCGCACCTGCATCACCGGCAAGCTTACCGCCCTGGATAGAGGCACCTATTGCTACGCACTCATCAGGGTTAAGTGATTTTGAAGGCTCCTTGCCTGTAAGCTGTTTAACCTTCTCCTGTACTGCAGGGATACGTGTTGAACCGCCGACTAAGAGTACCTGACCGAGATCTGCATTTGTAAGACCTGCATCCTTCATCGCATTCTGTACAGGTATTG
>JAEEGJ010021686.1_pt1 | contig 13771 bp, 9 predicted proteins | sample 8958761 | NCBI WGS metagenome assembly JAEEGJ01 (sample SAMN16246546, study PRJNA631951) | gut metagenome | biome: gut microbiome; feature: rumen; material: RS-attached | host: Bos | place: Iran: Karaj | collected 2018-10 | reverse complement strand
TCATCGAGAAGCACTACCCACACCACTGCGCCGTTATGTTCGGCCATCAGGGTAAGTATCTCTGGGAGGTTCTCAAGTACATGGGTATCCCCGTTGACGAGATTGACTACAACTTCCCGAAGGGTGACTTCTATCCCACAGAGAATCCATTCGCATAAGAATCTATTTGAAATAGGTGACTCAGGGGGACAACCTCTGGGTCACCGCTTTTTTTATGAACGAGGCAACAAAGCAGTTTATCCGTGAACACCGCATGGACGACGTGCGTCAGCTGGCTCTGAAGGGAGGAGCCCGGTTGGCGGATGTCGATATGCCTATGGCCCTACAGCAGATAGCCGGATGGCAGACGGCTCGCAGGAAATTGCCTTCGTGGGCTGAGACGGAGGGCATTGTCTATCCGCCTCATCTGAATATGGAACAGTGCTCGTCGGAACAGACGGCACGATACAAAGAAAAACTTGCGACGATCAACTCCCCACTCACATCTTTTGTCGATTTGACAGGAGGGTTCGGGGTTGATTTCTCGTTGATGTCCCGTCCGTTCGGCAAGCGGGTGTATGTAGAGCGCAATCCCGACTTGTGTGAATTGGCGCGCCATAACTTCCAGTGCCTTGGGTTGGAAGCCGAGGTGGTGTGTGCTGAGGCAGAAGACTACCTGAAGGAAATGCAGCCTGTTGATGTAGTATTTCTCGATCCGGCACGCAGAGACCAGCATGGCGGCAGGACTTATGGTATGGAGGATTGCACGCCCAATGTCATAGCGCTGTTGCCCCTCTTGCGCGAGAAAGCCCGTCGTATTATCCTCAAACTGTCGCCGATGCTTGATTGGCGCAAGGCTGTTGGCGATTTGGAAGGTGTCAGTGAAGTGCATATTGTCAGTGTTGACAACGAGTGCAAAGAACTGCTGCTGGTGATTGCCCCCGAAGAAACCCAACCTTTGCGCCTGTATTGCGTAAACGATGGCGCCACTTTTCAATACGTTCCCAGGGAGGGGACGATTCTGTCCCAGGGTGGGAATGTTTCAGTCCCAGGGTGGGAATGTTTCAGTCTCAGGGTGGGAACAAATTCTTCGCCCTGTCTCTTCGAGCCGAATGCCAGCATTATGAAGGCAGGCTGCTTCCGTGAGGTGGGAGAAGCGTTTGGCATCCAGCAGTTGTCAGTCAATTCCCATTTATTCATTGCCCACCAAGATGTGCCGGATTTCCCAGGTCGTCGTTTCCTCGTTGAGGCCATGAGTTCGATGAACAGGCGTGAACTGAAGGAGGCCCTGAAGGATATCACCCATGCCAATATAGCCGTTCGCAACTTCCCTCTGACAGCAGAAATGCTACGCAAGAAACTGAAGTTAAAAGACGGAGGTAGCGTGTTTATTTTCGGAACAACATTGTCGAATGGCGCTCATCAGTTGTTTATTTGCCGTAAAATAGGTTAAATTCTTGGGAATTTCTCCGATTTTTCGTATCTTTGCAAGAAGTATAATCATTAGGAAGAGAAACAATGTCATCAGTTGAGATACGTAAAGTCGCTGACAAGAAAAGTCTGGAAGCCTTCATCCAGTTCCACTACGACTTATATCGCGATAACCCCTACGATGCTCCGAATCTGCATTCGGACGAGGTGCATACGTTGAGCAAGGACAAGAATGCCGCCTTTGAGTTTTGCGAGGCCGACTATTTCCTGGCTTATCGCGACGGCAAGGTGGTAGGACGTATTGCTGGCATCATCAATCGTCGTGCCAATGAGCGTTGGAACACGAAGAGTGTACGTTTCGGATGGGTTGACTTCATCGACGATATGGAGGTGTCGCGTGCCCTGTTCAATGCTGTGGAAGAGTGGGGAAGCTCTAAGGGGATGACCCAGATGGTGGGACCGCTGGGCTTTACCGATCTTGACCCAGAAGGCATGCTCATAGAGGGATTTGACCAGTTGGGCACCATGTCCACCATCTATAACTACGACTATTATCCTCGCCACATGGAGCAGCTGGGCGGCTTTACCAAGGACAATGACTATGTGGAATACAAACTCATCGTGCCTAAGGACGGTATGCCTGAGAAATACCAGAAGATAGCCCAGATGGTGATGAAGCGCTACAACCTGCATCCTGTTCATCCTAAGCGCAGTCAGATTTTCGGCAAGGAACAGATAGGACGCAAAGTGCTTGACGTCATCAATAAGTCGTATCAGAACATCTATGGCTTCTCTGAAATGACAGAAGGACAGATAGACGAGTACCTGCGGATGTATTTCCCCATGCTCGACACGGAAATGATCTGTCTGATAGAAGACAGGAACACCCCTAATCACGACATCATCGGTGTAGGCATCAGCATTACCAATATGACACGCGCCCTGCAGAAATGCAAGAACGGGCGCCTGTGGCCTTTCGGTTGGTGGCATTGTCTGAAGGCGATGAAGTTCCATCAGGCAGAGTGCCTCGACTTGTTGCTCATCGGTTTCCTGCCCGAATATCAGAAGAAGGGTGCCAATGCTCTGCTGTTCTACGACCTCATCCCCCGTTACCAGAAGTATGGCTTCAAGTGGGGTGAGACCAATGTCGAGATGGAAACCAACGAGAACGTGCAGTCGCAATGGCAGTATCTGGAGCATGAGCAGCACAAGCGTCGCCGTTGTTATAAGAAAAGTATATAAAGCAAGATATGAGTGAAGAGAAGAATATCATTGAAGAGAACAGTGCTGTAGAATATGACGAGGGTAATATACAAACCCTGACAGGTTTGCAGCATATCCGTCTGCGCCCTGGTATGTATATTGGCCGACTCGGCGACGGTTCCTCGGCTGAGGATGGTATCTATGTGCTGCTGAAAGAAGTGTTCGACAACTCTATCGATGAGTTTAAGATGAAGGCTGGCGAACGTATCGAGGTGAATGTGGAAGACAATCTGCGTATCTCCGTTCGCGACTATGGCCGAGGCATCCCTCAGGGCAAACTCATCGAGTCGGTAAGTATTCTCAATACCAGTGGTAAGTTCGACTCGAAAGCTTTCAAGAAGTCTATCGGACTGAACGGTGTCGGTGTCAAGGCCGTCAATGCACTGAGCAGTCATTTCGAGGTGCATAGCTATCGTGACGGAAAGGTGCGCAAGGCGACCTTTGAATGTGGCGAACTCGTCAGCGATGTGACAGAACCCACGCAGGACGAGAATGGTACTTATATCTACTTCGAACCCGATAACACCAAGTTTCAGAACTATCAGTTCCACGACGAGATAGTTGAGAACATGCTTCGCAACTACACCTATTTAAATATAGGGCTCACCATCATGTATAATGGCAGGCGCATCCTGTCGCGTCACGGATTGGAGGATTTGCTCAAGGACCGTATGACCAATGATGCGCTCTATCCCATCATCCATCTGCAGGGTGACGATATCGAGATTGCCTTCACCCATGCCAACCAGTATGGCGAGGAGTATTACTCGTTTGTCAACGGACAGCACACCACACAGGGTGGAACGCATCAGAGTGCCTTCAAGGAGCATATAGCCCGTACCATCAAGGAGTTTTTCAACAAATACGAGTATGGTGATATCCGAACCGGTATCGTGGCAGCCATCTCCATCAATGTCGAAGAACCCATCTTCGAAAGTCAGACAAAGATAAAACTGGGCTCCACCACGATGTCGCCCAATGGTGTCAGTATCAACAAATATGTTGGCGACTTCATCAAACAGGAGGTTGACAACTACTTGCATATCCATCAGGACGTTGCAGAAGTCATTGAGAATAAAATCAAGGAGAGTGAACGCGAGCGCAAGGAAATGGCTGGTGTCACGAAGAAAGCCCGTGAACGTGCCAAGAAGGCCAATCTGCACAATCGAAAGTTGCGCGACTGTCGCATCCATTTCAGTGATGCAAAGAACGACCGCAAGGAAGAGTCGTGCATCTTTATTACTGAGGGCGACTCAGCCAGCGGAAGCATCACCAAGAGTCGCGACGTGAATACTCAGGCAGTATTCTCGCTGCGAGGCAAACCCCTCAACACCTTTAAGTTTACCAAGAAGGTGGTTTATGAAAACGAGGAGTTCAATCTGCTGCAGGCAGCATTGGATATCGAGGAAGGACTCGACACCCTTAGATATAATAAGGTGATAGTGGCTACCGATGCCGATGTCGATGGTATGCACATCCGTCTGTTGCTCATCTCTTTCTTCCTGAAATTCTTCCCCGAACTGATCAAGAAAGGTCACGTCTATGTGTTGCAGACCCCATTGTTCCGCGTCCGTAACCGTCGCACCAAGATTCGTAAGAAGGAGATGCGCGAGGATGGCAAAAAGGGTGATTTCGTCACACGTTATTGCTATAGCGACGAAGAGCGTCAGAAGGCTATCCAAGACTTGGGACCCGACCCCGAGATAACACGCTTTAAGGGTCTTGGCGAAATATCCCCAGAGGAGTTTGCTGGATTCATCGGACCCGACATCCGCCTTGAGCAGGTCACCCTTCATAAGAACGATGAAGTGCAGAAACTGCTGGCCTACTATATGGGCGACAATACGATAGAGCGTCAGAAATTCATTATTGATAACCTCGTCATTGAGGAAGACCGTCCAGAAGAAGAATACTATGATTAAAAAAGCCATACTGTGTGTAGCCATTCTATTGCTACTCCCCCTCACCATCCAGGCGCAGGTTCGCATCAACATGGGCAACGACTCCCCTTTGCGTAAATTGCAAATTGCCGAGATGGCTATCTCCAATATCTATGTGGACAGTGTTGATGAACAGAAACTGGTGGAGGATGGCATCCGAGGCATGATAGAAAAGTTGGACCCCCATAGCAGTTACATGACGGCAAAGGAGGTGAAGGAGGCTAACGAACCCCTGCAAGGTAACTTCGAGGGTATCGGAGTGCAGTTTAATATGGTGGAGGACACCCTCTTGGTGATACAGCCGGTAGTAGGGGGACCATCGGAGAAACAGGGCATTATAGCAGGCGACCGTATCGTCAATGTGAATGATACGGCAATAGCTGGCGTCTCTATGTCGAAAGAGGAGATTATGCGTCGTTTGCGTGGTCCTAAGGGTACGAAGGTTCGCTTGGGTGTTGTCAGACGAGGCATAGCCGATACGCTCCGTTTCGTCATTACCCGTGATAAGATTCCAGTGAAGTCTGTTGATGCAGCTTATATGATTCGTCCAGGCATCGGTTATATCCGTATTGGTAGTTTCGGAGCCCAGACACACGACGAGTTCTGTCAGAGTCTGATGAAACTGACAGGCGAGGGGATGCAGTCGCTTATCCTTGACCTGCAGGAGAATGGCGGTGGCTATCTGCATGCTGCCGTTGCCATTGCCAATGAATTCCTGAGCAAGAACGATCTGATAGTATATACCCAGGGGCGACGTGTCCCCCGTAACGACTATCATGCGCAGGGAGGCGGACTCTTCGAGAAGGGTAAGGTGGTTGTGTTGATAGACAGCTATTCTGCCTCGGCAGCCGAAATCGTCACTGGCGCTATCCAGGATCACGACAGAGGTTTCGTCGTTGGGCGTCGCTCTTATGGCAAAGGCTTGGTACAGCGCCCTATCGACCTGCCTGACGGTTCGATGATTCGCCTGACCGTTGCTCACTATTACACCCCCTCAGGCCGTTGCATTCAGAAACCATACGTGAAAGGCAAGAAAGCCGACTATGCGATGGATGTAGTGAATCGTCTGAAGAGTGGTGAGTTGATGCACGAAGACAGCATTCATTTTGTTGACTCGCTGAAATACTATACGCTGAAGGAACGTCGGGTGGTTTATGGCGGAGGCGGCATCATGCCCGACTATTACGTTCCGTTGGATACTACGAAGTACACCCGGTTCCATCGTGAACTGTCAGCGCGTTCGTTTATCATCAATGCCAGCTTGCATTATGTGGACAAGAATCGGAAACAGTTAAAGAAACAATATCCCTCCTTTGCACGTTTCAAACAAGAATTCGAGATTCCGCAGTCCGTTACGGATGCCATCTTTGCTGAGGCAGAGAAACAGAACATCAAGCCAAAGGACAATGAGGAACTTCAGCAGACACTGCCATATCTCCGTATGCAGCTTAAGGCTTTGGTAGCGCGAGATATATGGGAAATGAGTCAGTATTTTGCTGTGATGAACGAAACGAACGATGTAGTGAAACGAGCATTGGAACTCATTAGTCAATAATATTTATGAAGAAGATTCTGCTAACTTTATTATTATCAACAATGTTCAATTACGTGATGGCCCAGGAGTCATCACTATGGTATAATCGTCCTGCTATCCATTGGTTGGAGGCTCTTCCCATTGGTAATTCCCACATGGGGGCAATGGTCTATGGCGGCACCAATACGGAAGAGATTCAACTCAACGAGGAAACCTTCTGGTCGGGTTCGCCCCACCATAATAACAGTGCGGAGGCAAAGGCACATCTGCAGGAAGTGCGACAGTTGATTTTTGATGGCAAGGAAGAAGAGGCCCATCAATTGATAGACCGTTATTTCTTCAAAGGTCCTCATGGTATGCGCTATCTGCCTATGGGAAGTCTGAAACTTACCTTTGACTCGTTAGGAACGGTTAGCCAATATAGACGCGATTTGAATATTGACAATGCAACAGCTTCTGTTTCATACGTCAGGAATGGTGTTACTTTCCGCCGCACCTGTTTTGCTTCTCTCGCAGATGGTGTGATAGTAGTACGCCTGGAAGCTTCGCAACCAGTCCTGCATTTCTCTTTGGCTTTCGACAGTCAGTTGCCGATGCAGTGTGGAGTGAAAGACCACCAGTTGACGGCTATTGTCGAAGGTGCTGAGCACGAAGGCATCCCTGCAGGATTGAAAGCAGAGTGCGTTGTACAGGTGAAGAGCGATGGAAAGCTGACAGATGCAGGCACCAACATCATGGTGGATGGGGCTCGCGAGGCAACACTCTATATAGCGGCTGCTACGAATTTCGTTAACTATCAAGATATCAGTGGGCAACCTTCCCTGAAGAACCTGCAGACATTAGGTGCCTTGCAAGGAAAAGATGATCAGCAGTTGCTTCAGCGACATATTGGGAAATACCAAGCCCAGTATCAGCGCGTCAGTCTGCAAATAGGGAATTCAGTTACATCATCTCTGCCTACTGACGAGCGCTTAGCCCATTTCGCTGAGAATCAGGATATGGGATTGGTTTGCCTGATGTTCCAATATGGTCGCTATCTGTTGATATCTTCTTCCCAGCCAGGTGGTCAACCTGCCAATCTGCAGGGTGTTTGGAACGATAAGCTTTATGCACCTTGGGATTCGAAATACACCATCAATATCAATGCAGAGATGAACTACTGGCCAGCCTTGGTGGGCAATCTGGCAGAAACCCAGCAACCCCTTTTCTCCATGATCCGTGATCTCAGCAAGACTGGTGCAGAGACAGCAAAGACGATGTATGGCTGCAAGGGTTGGATGGCCCATCACAATACAGACCTATGGCGCATAGCCGGTCCTGTTGATGGAACCACATGGGGCATGTTCCCCACAGGCGGAGCATGGCTGACTACACATCTCTGGCAACATTACTTGTTTACAGGCGATAAACAGTTCTTACGTCAGCATTATGAACTCATGAAGGGTGCTGCCGATTTCCTAATGGACTATATGCAGGTACATCCTCAGTATGGATGGCTGATGACTGTACCAACTGTCTCCCCTGAACATGGTCCTATGGGTAAGAAGACTACAGTGACTGCCGGATCAACGATGGACAACCAAATAGTCTTCGACGTCCTGTCGAATACGCTTCAGGCTATGAAGGTGCTGGGAATAAAGGACGAGGTGTATAAGCAGCGTCTGCAAAAGACCATTGCCCAGCTCCCGCCTATGCAGATAGGTCGATATGGGCAGTTGCAGGAGTGGATACAAGATGGCGACGACCCCAAGGACGAGCATCGGCATATCTCGCATCTCTATGGTCTTTATCCCTCTAATCAGATATCACCTTACCAGCATCCGGAACTCTTCGCTGCTGCTGGCAATACACTCAACCAGCGTGGTGATATGGCAACGGGATGGAGTCTGGGTTGGAAGATGAATTTCTGGGCACGAATGCTGGATGGTAACCACGCATTCCGCATCCTATCCAATATGCTTCACCTGTTGCCCGACGACAGTAAGATGAGGGAATATCCTGATGGTCGAACCTATCCCAATCTCTTTGACGCTCATCCTCCCTTCCAGATAGACGGCAATTTCGGCTGTGCGGCAGGTATTGCAGAAATGTTGTTGCAGAGTCATGATGGTGCTGTCCATCTGTTGCCTGCCCTTCCTGATGTGTGGAAGGATGGAGAGGTAAAGGGGTTACGGGCCCGTGGCGGTTTCGTAGTCTCTATGGAGTGGAAAGACGGAAAGTTGCAAGAAGCCAGTGTTCAATCTACCATAGGAGGAACGCTTCGCCTTCGCTCCTATGTTCCCTTGAAGGGAAAGGGTTTGAAGAAAGCCAAGGGGAGCTGTCCCAATGCGTTGTATGCTCCGGCTCAGGTGAAGACGCCCTTGCGTTCTAAGGAATTGCACGACAATCTGTCTCTCTCGTTACCGAGCGTATATGAATATGACTTGGAGACAACCCCAAGTCATACCTATATCGTCAAGACAGCGCTATAGTGTTTTATTTATCATATACGGTGACAGCTTTGATGCGTTCCAGACCTTCCATCATGCGACTCCGTGGGCAGGCAATATTGATGCGAATATAGCCTTCGCCACTCTCTTCGCCATACATGGTGCCAGGATTCACCCACACCTTGGCCTTCTCCATCAAACTGTCACAATAGGTGTTGACGGTATAGCAGCTTTGGGAGACATCCACCCATACAAGATAGGTGCCTTCCAGCGGCATTACTTTCCATAGTGGCATGTTTTGTGCGACGAAATCGCACAAGGCGCAGTAATTGTCCCATAGGTATTGGTTGAGTGCGTCAATCCATTCCTCGCTTTCATTATAGGCGGCTTTCAAAGCAACAGGTCCGAAAGGATTAACGTCGCATACCTCATTTATATTTATAGCCCTATCGATTCGTCGGCGCCATTCTGCATTGGGGCAGATGATATTGGCTATCTGAAGTCCTGCGATATTGAACGACTTGGTAGGCGAATTGAGGATAATAGCTTCGGTGTCGACAGTAGCCATCGGACAAAAACGGTGTCCAGGCATCACCAGTTCACAATGTATCTCATCAGAGATAATCCTGACGTGGTGACGATGGCAGATTTCAGCCATGCGTTGTAGTTCTTCCCTTGTCCAAATGCGCCCAGTGGGGTTGTGTGGATTGCAAAGTAGGAAGACGGTAGTCTTATCATCGGCACACTTCTCTTCGAAATCATTCCAATTCACCTCAAATCTGTTATCTTTGTTGCGACTAAATCGCAACACACTCTCTGCCACTTCGCAGCCGTTATTGCGGATAGACGTGAAGAAACAATTGTAGTCAGGCGACAGAATCAGTACCTTCTCACCAGGCATCGTCAGTGCTTTGATGGCACACGACATAGCAGGAATCACTCCTGTGGTATAAAGAATACTTTCTTTCTGGATAGTCCACCCATGACGTCGCTGAAACCATGAGATGATGGCTTCGTAATAGTCGTCTTCCACTAATGTATATCCAAACACTCCGTGTTCTGCCCGTTTGCGGATGGCATCTTGGATGGCAGGAGCAGCCTTGAAGTCCATATCAGCCACCCACATGGGAATGACACCTTCTGGGGCCTCATCCCATTTTACGCAGCTGGTGCCTCGCCTGTCTATGATTTCGTCAAAATCGTATTTCACTTCTTCCCTCTTATTTCTATGACACAGTTATTTGGCTGTCGCACATTCTCGTCAATAGTGATAGAACCGATGGAGTCGGCAACAATATGTCCGCTGGTAGGGTTTTTGATGTCTTCAACATGTCCTTTGATGTCAGCCTCGACAGTGGTGTATTCAAAGATACGGTCGCAAGCCTTGTCAAAGGTACAGTTTTCCAATACCAAGTCATCAGCATAACAAAGCAGTTGCTCGCCTGCTAGATGGCAGTTAACCAGTCGTACGTTCTTCGAGTGCCAGGCCAGATACTCGCCGTCCAATACAGAATCGTAGATGGTGACATTCTCACACTCCCAGAAAGAGTCTTTTGTCAGAATCTTGGCATTGTGAATCTCTACGTTCTGACAATATTGGAACACATATTTAGAGTCGCTTTCCAATCCGTCAACATAAATATTCTTGGAGAACATAAAAGGATAGGTACCACCATGCAGGCGGACATTTTTCAGTTTCAGCCCGTCAACCTTCCAAAAGGTTTCGTCAGCATCACACATCTCCACATCCTCCAATTCCACATTTTTCATCTCGCGAAAGAACTTAGGGGCATCAATGCGACAACGACGCATTACAAGGTCGTTGGTGTACCAGATAGCCGAACGCGAATCCAATGCGAAATAGCAATCCTCTATCAGGGCACCGTCAACGTGCCACCAAGGATATTTGCCATAGAAACGGCAGTTGCTGGCCTCTATGTTCTGACATTGCTTAATACCACTCTCACCATCTTTAATGGTGATATTCTCCAGTCGTGTGTCGTGAATGGTGAACAGCGGGCGCTCTCCACCAAACTCCTTGTCTTTAATCAGTTCCATCAAATACTATCTTTTTGTCAAGTCTTTGTTTTTAGAAGAAAAAGAAGAAATAGGCTGCTGCCCACTCCTTGGGAACACCAGAAACTTTTCCGATGCTGCTACCATTACCGTTACGCACGGTGCCGTCGCTTTCCACCTTACCGATGCTGCTGCCATTGCCGTTGCGAACAGTACCATTGCTGTCCACCTTTCCGATGCTGCTGCCATTGGCATTACGGATGGTGCCGTCACGATCAATCTTACCAATGCTGCTGCCATTGCCGTTGCGAACAGTACCATCGCTGTCGATTTTGCCGATACTGCTGCCGCTACTATTGCGTACAGTACCATTACTTTCAATCTTGCCACAGCTGCTTCCGTTGCTGTTATAGACTGTCTGTGCCATAGCTCCAGATGTCATCATCACCAGTAATGTGACGAATAAAACACGTAGTATTTTCATCATTTCAGTAAGTTTTGGTTAATATCGGTGCAAAAATACGAAAAAAAGCGTAACTTTGCAAGCAAAAAGGAAAAAACATGAAGAAACTCTATATAGAGACTTATGGCTGTCAGATGAACGTAGCTGATTCTGAGGTCGTTGCCAGCGTGATGCAGATGGCTGGTTATGAGGCAACAGAGACTATTGATGAGGCTGATGCCGTCTTTCTGAATACCTGTTCAGTACGTGATAATGCCGAACAGAAGATATACCATCGCCTGGATGCTCTGGATGCTATGCGTCGCAAGCGTCCAATGATTATCGGAGTACTGGGTTGTATGGCAGAACGCGTAAAGGACGACTTGTTGGAGCATCATCACTGTGATTTAGTAGCCGGCCCTGATGCCTATCTCTCTCTCCCCGACCTTATTGCTCAGGCAGAGACAGGTCATAAGGCTATCAATATCGAACTCTCTACTAGCGAGACTTATAAGGATGTCGTACCCCAGCGTCTGCATGGTGCCAAGATTGGTGGTTTTGTCAGCATTATGCGAGGCTGTAATAATTTCTGTCATTACTGCATTGTTCCTTACACCCGTGGCCGTGAACGCAGTCGTGATGTAGAGAGCATCTTGCGTGAGGTACGGGACTTGCGTGACCGGGGTTTCAAGGAAGTGACCCTTCTTGGTCAGAACGTCAACTCCTACCATTTTGAGGATATTGGCTTCCCAGAGTTGTTGCGCCGGGTTGCTGAAGAGGTGCCTACCATGCGAGTACGTTTCACTACCTCGCACCCCAAGGATATGAGTGACGAGACACTGCATGTAATTGCCGATATGCCCAATGTCTGCAAACACATTCATCTGCCAGTACAGAGTGGAAGCGACAGAATATTGAAACTGATGAATCGCAAATACACTCGTGAGTGGTATCTCGACCGTGTGGCAGCCATTCGTCGTATTATTCCAGACTGTGGTCTTTCTACAGACATCTTTGTTGGTTATCATTCAGAAACGGAAGAAGACCATCAGCTATCCCTTTCATTGATGCGTGAGGTGGGCTATGATTCAGCTTTTATGTTCAAATACTCTGAACGTCCAGGGACCTATGCCTCAAAACATTTGCCTGACGACGTTCCAGAGGAAGAGAAAATACGACGTCTGAACGAACTCATCGCCTTGCAGACAGAAATCTCTGCCCAGCAAAATAAAAAAGACGAGGGCAAGGAGTTCGATGTTCTGGTGGAAGGATTCTCGAAGCGAAGCCGACAGCAACTCTGTGGCCGCACTGAACAAAACAAGATGGTGGTGTTCGACAAGGGCAATCACCACATTGGGGAAACAGTGCGCGTAAGGATTACAAACAGTACCAGTGCAACCTTATTTGGAGAAGAAGTATGAAAGATTTTATGCAAGTGTTGAGGCGGTTTGTGACGCCTTATAAGAAATATGTGGCTCTTTCGATAGTTTTTAACATTCTGTCGGCTCTGCTCAATATTTTCTCTTTTGCAGCATTGATACCTATCTTGCAGATTTTGTTCAAGACAGGCGATCAAGTAATAGTTACCTCTTTGATGGAGTGGGGCGAAGGCAGTTTCAAGGATGTCCTTGTCAATAATATCTACTATTACATTAATTATTTTATTTCAGATGTAGGGTCAACCACGACATTATTATTTATAGGTATTTTCTTGATCCTTGCTACACTGCTGAAAACTTTTGCTTATTTCCTTGCTTCTTCCAGCGTGGTTCCTATTCGGACAGGTGTCGTTCGCGATATGCGCAACCAGTTGTATAATAAGATAGTCAGTCTTCCTTTAGGCTTCTTTACCGAGGAACGGAAAGGTGATATCATAGCTCGTATGACGGGTGATGTTCAGGAGGTTGAGACCAGTATTATGTCGTCACTTGACTTGATGTTCAAGAATCCGATATTGATTATCTCTTATTTTACGACCTTGATAGTTATTTCCTGGCAACTCACCCTTTTCTCAGTGATTATTATTCCTCTCATTGGTTGGTTCATGGGCTGGATAGGACGTAAGTTAAAAGCTCAGAGTATGAAGGCCCAGTCTTTATGGAGTGATACCATGAGTGTGGTTGACGAAACGTTAAGCGGATTACGTATCATTAAGGCTTTCTGTGCCGAGGACAAGATGCGTGGTAAGTTTAATAATATCAACTCAACCTATCGTAATGACATCATGAGAGTGAATATCCGCCAGAACATCGGACATCCTTTGTCCGAGTTCTTGGGCACTTGTATGATAGTCATCGTTTTGTGGTTTGGCGGAATATTGGTATTGAATAATCAGAGTCTTTCTGGTCCAACTTTTATCTATTATATGGTAATACTCTATAGTATTATCAACCCACTGAAGGAAGTATCCAAGGTCGGTTATAATATCCCCAAGGGACTTGCGTCAATGGAGCGTATTGACAAGATTCTGTTGACAGAGAACACGATTAAAGAACCTGAGCATCCTAAACATCTGGCTTCTTTCGAACACCAGATAGAGTTCCGTGATGTATCCTTCCGATACGGAGAGACTTGGATACTTCGCCATATCAATCTGATCATTCCTAAAGGAAAGACCATCGCTATCGTGGGCCAGTCTGGTTCAGGTAAATCGACAATGGTTGATTTGATTCCTCGCTATTATGATGTGCAGGAAGGAGAGGTCCTTATTGATGGTATTAATGTCAAGGACTTGGGC
>JAEEGJ010021685.1_pt1 | contig 13771 bp, 12 predicted proteins | sample 8958761 | NCBI WGS metagenome assembly JAEEGJ01 (sample SAMN16246546, study PRJNA631951) | gut metagenome | biome: gut microbiome; feature: rumen; material: RS-attached | host: Bos | place: Iran: Karaj | collected 2018-10 | reverse complement strand
GAACGGCACATACAACTATGCTATGTCCATCCTCAAGAGCGACGACGGAGATCCTTCTTCTTGCGAGCGTCACACATTCACATATACAAATCCCAAGGCAGGAATCGGCAGATTCATCCACACATACCAGGGTGACGGCAGCCCGCTTCCTTCTTTCGAAGGCGAGCCTGAGAAGGTTGAGCTCAAGGGTGACATCGATACATTCACAAACGAGGTATGGACAAGCCTCAACGAGGATAACAAGGTATCTCTCTTCGTACGCTACATCGACATCGAGACAGGCGCAGTTGAGACAAGAATCGTAAATAAGAACGTATAATTTTCGAAAATAAGGAGAATAAAAATGTCTAACGAAATGCAACTCAAGTACGGATGCAATCCTAATCAGAAGCCTTCCAGAATCTACATGGAAGACGGTTCTGAACTTCCCATCACAGTACTTAACGGTAAGCCCGGATATATCAACCTGCTCGATGCCTTCAACGGCTGGCAGCTCGTAAAGGAGCTCAAGGAAGCAACAGGACTTCCCGCAGCTACATCATTCAAGCACGTTTCACCTGCCGGTGCTGCAGTAGGCAAGCCCCTGTCAGAGACTGAAGCAAAGATCTATTTCGTAGACGATCTTGGTGAGCTCTCTCCCATCGCTTGCGCTTACGCAAGAGCAAGAGGCGCTGACAGAATGTCTTCTTACGGTGACTTCACAGCTCTCTCTGATACATGCGACGCGATCACAGCTACAATGCTCGCAAGAGAAGTATCCGATGGTATCATCGCTCCTGATTACACACCTGAAGCTCTTGAGATCCTTAAGACAAAGAGAAAGGGTACATACAACGTAATCAAGATCGACGCAAGCTACAAGCCCGCTCCGATCGAGACTAAGCAGGTTTACGGCGTTACTTTCGAGCAGGGAAGAAATGAATTCGAGATCAATCATGCTCTTCTCGACAACATCGTTACAGACAACAAGGATATTCCTGAGGACAAGAAGATCGACCTGCTTATCTCTCTCATTACACTCAAGTATACACAGTCCAACTCCGTTTGCTACGTTAAGGACGGTCAGGCAATCGGTATCGGCGCTGGTCAGCAGTCAAGAATCCACTGCACAAGACTAGCAGGTCAGAAGGCTGACAACTGGTGGCTCAGACAGAGTCCTCAGGTACTCGGTCTCCAGTTCGTTGACGACATCAGAAGACCTGACAGAGACAATGCTATCGACGTATACATTTCTGATGAGTACGAGGACGTTCTCGCTGAAGGCACATGGCAGAACATCTTCAAGGTTAAGCCCGCTGTATTCACAAGAGAAGAGAAGAAGGCTTGGCTCGCTAAGAACGACAACGTTGCATTAGGTTCTGATGCATTCTTCCCCTTCGGTGATAACATCGAGCGTGCTCACAAGAGCGGCGTTAAGTACATCGCTGAACCCGGCGGATCAATCCGTGACGATCATGTCATCATGACATGCAACAAGTACGGAATCGCAATGGCGTTCACAGGAATGAGACTGTTCCACCATTAATATAATTTTTCTGCACCTCCGGAACGCTATATGCTTTCGGAGGTGTATTATGTCTATAGGTCAAAAAGGAGGAGAATAGTTATGGAAGAAGAGAAAACAATTACCGGAGTTAAGGCAGAATCAATTCAGGCACCTGCTCAGGCAGAACCCGTTCAGGAGAGCGCGATCAAGAATAATGCATATTCAAACTACACCGATCACGACCTTCAGAGTGAGCTTTTGAGATATCAGAAAAAGACTGCAAAGAGAACAGCTGCAGTTGCCGTTGCACTTGGCGTTATTGCGATGATATTTGCCGTATCAGCACTCATCATTGTTCCTGAAGTAGTAAACACTTTGAATGCGGTTCAGAATACACTTACAGAGGTTTCCAGCCTGGCTACAAAGGCAGAAGAGACAATGACAAATGTTGATGAGTCTCTCGAAGGAATGAACAAGATGATCACAAATGTTGATACTGTTCTGACCGATAATACCGAAGCAATGAGCGAGGCGGTAACAAAGATCAGCAATATCGATGTGGACAGCCTTAATGAATCCATCCAGGATCTCAACACAGCTGTAGAAAAGATGGCTAAGCTCTTCGGAGCATAAGGAGCAAAATGCATTACAGCGTACTGATAATTGACGACGAGAAGGAACTCTCGGAATATACCGCGAAGTATTTCAACATGTCCGGTGTACCCGCGCAGTATGCTCTGGACAGCGCGTCTGCATTGGAGTTTTTCAAGGACAATACATGCTCTCTGATCCTTCTTGATATCAACCTGGGTGAGGATTCAGGTTTTGAACTCTGTCAGAAGATACGAGAGACAATGGATATCCCGATATTCTTTATCAGTGCGAGATCTGCCGAAGACGATATGCTGTTGGCATTAAGCATCGGCGGTGACGATTATATCTGCAAGCCTTATTCTCTTGGTGTTCTCCTCGCCAAGGTAAGGGCTGAACTCAAGCGTTATGAATCTTCCCACAAGACAGATGACAAGGCAGAAGACGACCACCTGACAAAGCTCGGTGATGCAGTTATCAATCTCAAGAAAGCTACCATTACTAAGAACGGAACAGAGACTCCGCTGAAGGCAATGGAGTATAAGATCCTTGTTTATCTGCTCCGTAACAGCGACCGCGTGATCCCGAAGGAAGAGATCTTCGAGAAGATCTGGGACACAACGTTTGTAGGCGACGTAACGCTTAACGTTCACATCAGACACTTAAGGGAAAAGATAGAAGACGATGCCGGCGATCCGAAGTTTATCAAGACTGTCTGGGGCGTCGGATTCATGCTGGATACAAAAGGGAACGGATAAATGAAACTGAGGTTCCTGATCGCCTATATCATCTTGTTGCTCGCTGCAGGTTTTGCGGGCTGCTATGTTATAGTCAACGGAAACCTCTCGAAAGATATCCCTACGCACACGATCGAGATCAACAGATGCATCGTCCGTATCGAAGAGACGTGGAATGATGTAAGTTCTAACAACAATCAGCTTATCGCGAGTGATGAAGAATTCGATTATTCGGTAATCGACAGCAATGGAAACGTGCTCGTTTTTACACGTGATGACATTGCAAAAAGCATCTCATCCGCCACATCAAATTACGACATAATAAGAGACATCGAAGTTGACGGTAATACCGTCGGAAAGATCATCGTACATAATCCCAAAGCAGAACTCGAAAAGCAGACAAACGTTAAGATCGCTTCATTTGTCGGTTCGCTAATTCTGTTTACCGTGATCGTTTTTATCCTGTACTATGCATATCTGAAACGCACGGTAATAACGCCGTTTAAAAAGCTCAAGGACTTTGCGGTAAAGGTTGCAGGCGGCAATCTTGATACGCCTCTTGAGATGGATAAGGGAAATGTTTTCGGTTCGTTTACCGAGAGCTTCGACATAATGCGTGAGGAACTTAAAGCTTCACGTGAGCGCGAAGAAAAAGCAGTTAAGAGCCGTAAGGAACTTGTCGCGCAGTTATCCCATGATATCAAAACTCCTGTAGCATCCATTAAAGCCATGACCGATGTCATGAGCCTTACAGCTACTGATGAGAACAGGGATACCATCGCTGCGATCAACGCAAAAGCAGATCAGATCGATGAGCTCATCTCGAATCTTTTCCATGCAACACTGGAGGAATTGGAGCAGCTCGAAGTAAAGCCTGAAGATGTTAATTCGACTGACATTATTCAGATGATAAGAGATGCCGATTACCTCAATAAGATCAATAAACTTGATATCAGGGATGCCGTTGTTTACTGCGACAGATTAAGACTCAATCAGGTCATAAGCAACATCATTTTCAACTCATATAAATATGCCAATGCTGAGATCAATGTAACCAGCAGATTTGAAAACAGCGATTCAAAATATCTCATGATCGAGATTGCTGACAAAGGTCCGGGTGTTCCTGAAGAAGAGCTTGAGATCATCACTCAGAAGTTTAAGCGCGGAAGCAATTCAGGCAATAAAGACGGTTCAGGTCTGGGCCTTTACATATCTGACTATCTCATGAAGAAGATGGAAGGAAATCTTACAGTTAAAAACACGAGCGACGGTTTTGCCGTTGAGATCGGCATAAAGATCTCGTGATCCATACTTAAATCCGGTTTTAAAAAGATTTAAAAAACAGGCAAAGGATTGAATTTTGCCGAAGATTATACTTGAGACCATAAGGAGATAGTATTTTCGGGAAAGGCAGAATTACAGATGTTTAAACTTGTTAAGGCACATTTTCATAAAGACAAAGCAGTGCTTTTAGCATTCCTTCTGATCCTGATCGTCGCGTCGATGCTTCTGCATGTAGGACTCATGGTCGGCCGTTTCGATTCAATGTACGATGAGAATCTCGAGAAGAGAAACGTGCCTGATGCGATGTTTTTCGTCGTTGGTGATGAGGATAAGATCAATGATACCGTGAACGGTCTGGATTACGTTAAGAGTCATTATCTTTCTGAGCTTATCAATCCGGATATGGTTACAGTTAAGATCAATTCGCGTAAGGAAAAAGATATCGAAGATTTATTCTTTATTGATCAGGAAAACGAAGCAGTTTATCAGAATCTTCATTACATTGAAAAAGACAATACGATCACCGGTCCTGCCATCTGCGTAAATGTTTATACCGCTTATGCCGAGGGTATGAGAGTAGGTGACAAGGTCAGGATCAGCCACGCTGATCTGGGTGACTATGAGTTCACTGTTGCAGGCATCTACGAAGATCTCTTCTGCGGTCAGATGTATTCATATTATTCAACGGTCATAGATCACGAATCATATGAGAAGATAAATGAGAAGGCTGAGTCGGTTGCAGTTGCAGGCAAGATGCCTTATGCGATGCAGTTCCTGTGTGTTTCTTTCGATGATAACGCTGATATCAGTATAAGCACAACGGCAGTCCAGGAAGCTGTTACAAAAGAAGGTTTCTACTGCAACGGATATAATGTCACGCTCGCGAAAGCAGGATACACGGGAATCACAAACATCGTTGCTGCATTCATGGCTGCGTTTTCTGCGATCATCATGGCCATCGCATTCATCATGATAATCTTCACGGTCAATACGAACATCAACCGTGACATCAGAAACATAGGTGCTCTGCGTGCCGTGGGTTTTACGATCTCACAGGTAAGAATGTCTCTCATGATCGAGTATTCGCTCGTTGCAGGAATTGCAGGCGTGATCGGAATCTCATTGGCGTATGGTCTGTTTCCGGTCCTTGAAGAGTATGCAACAAGGCAGCTGTCAGGACTTGTATGGGAGGGAGGATTCCATCCCGAGATGTCGCTTCCGATCGTTGCCGGTTTGATCGCAGCAATGCTCCTGGTAACATTCGTTGCAACGCACCTCATCAGAAACATACATCCCGCAACTGCATTAAGATTCGGACTTGAATCACACAGTTTCAAGAAGAATTATCTTCCGCTCGATAAGACCACGGGAGGACTCAATATCCTTCTTGCGCTCAAGAGCACGATGCAGAACATGAGCCAGAATGTTATTGTCATCGGTGTAATCCTCGCGGTATCTTACATGACCGCTTTCTCTGCGATCCTTTTCTATAACACCAGAGTTGACATAACCAAGTTCCAGAGGCTCCTTCAGGGTGACGCTCCTGATGCATACGTAAACATTCAGTACGACACCGAAGAAGAGATGTATGACATCATCGGTAAGCTGCAGGGAATGGACGGTGTAACCGAAGCGTACGGCCTCACAAGTACCGATGCGCATACAGGTGATTACAACTGCTATCTGCTCTATTCAGACAAACCCCAGTTCGTATATTGCGGTGTGTATGAAGGCGAGATGGCTATAGAAGCAAACGAAGCTGTTGTAGGTGGTTTGCTCGCTGAGAAACAGGGCCTGGGAGTAGGTGATGAGATCACCATCAAGTACATGGATACGGAAAAGACATTCCTCATTACAGGCCTGCAGCAGGCAGTATACGGCCTTGGCGAACGTATCTATATCTCTGATGAAGGCTTCAGAAGATTCGGCGGTGACCCGGTATACACGTATGTCAGAGTAAGACTCGATAACCCCACAGAAGAAAAGGTTGAAGCTTTTCTCGAAGACACGAGAGAACTCCTCGGCGACTACTGCACAAGCACAGAGAATTACTATCACTCACAGAGAAGCACGGATAACGTTCCGGTATTTGCGGTCTCACTTGTTATCCTCGTCCTGATCGTTCTGAATATCTTTACGGTAGCGATAGTAATCAGGCTTTTGCTTAAGACCGTATTCATCAAGCGTGAGAGGGAATTCGGAATCAAGAAGGCAGTCGGTTTTACCAGCAGACAGTTAAGAGTCCAGCTCGCGTTATCGATACTGCCGATAAGCATCATCGGTTCTGTATTAGGCGGAATAGCAGCGTGCCTTACGACAAATAAGCTTTTCGACCTGATATTCAGCAGTTACGGTGTCAAAAATTCGGATCTGCTCATTAACCCGGTTGTGATCCCGGTAACGCTCGCTGTCGTGACAATTATGGTGTTCGTAATCTCATTTGTCATGTCGGGCAGGATGAAGAAAGTATCGGCTTATAAGCTTATCTCGGAATAAAGAATGGAGAATTTGGAAATGAACAAAGACGTAATCATCAAAACAGACAAACTGTCCAAGAGCTTTTCCGTCGGAGGAAAGCAGCAGCACGTAATAAAAAACCTCGACATGGAGATCTACAAGGGAGATTTTACCGTAATTATGGGAGCTTCCGGTGCCGGCAAGTCCACTCTCCTTTATGCCTTATCAGGCATGGATAAGCCGACGCTCGGAAGTATCTCATACAGCGGTAAAGAGATTACCTCAATGAATGACGACCAGCTCGCGGTATTCCGCCGTAAGCACTGCGGATTCGTCTTTCAGCAGGTCCACCTCGTAGACAGCATGAGCATCATGGATAATGCGATCTCCACGGGAATGCTGACAGGGCAGAAGCAGAAGGATCTTAAGGAAAAGGCAGAGAAGTTATTTGAGCGTGTCGGCATATCGAAAGATCTGAGGGGAAAGTTCCCTGCACAGTTATCAGGCGGTGAGGCCCAGCGCGCTGCAATGGTAAGGGCGGTCATTAACGATCCTGACGTTGTTTTCGCTGATGAGCCTACAGGCGCTCTAAATTCAACAGGCGTTAAATCTGTATTGGATGTGCTTACTGATATTAACAGGACAGGCCAGTCGATCGTTATGGTTACTCACGACATCACGTCAGCCAGAAGGGCAAACCGCATCATCTATCTGCGTGACGGGGGCATCCTGGGTGAGTGCAACCTTGGTGAGTACGTCTCAGGCGACAAGGGCCGCCATAAGAAGATCAAGGAGTTCCTTGAGGAGATGGGATGGTAAACGGGCGATAATATGTATTTTGCTCACTAGGGCTTAATTATCCCGGTAAATACGGCATTTATACGGCTATAGCCGTATTTTTGCCGTATTGGAATCCGTTTCTGCTGCTTGAAACGTCTGAAAATGTAGAAGTATTGTCTTACTTGACACTTACTTGCCAAATAGGTATATTCTTATGGCACGCCAAAGTGGCTCAGGGGTAGAGCAATTCACTCGTAATGAATAGGTCGCGGGTTCGATTCCCGCCTTTGGCTCCAAAAACCGAAATCCCCCGCACGATATCACGTACGGGGGATTTTTAATAGCTGGCAACGGTTTTTTTATCCCAGATTAAGGCGCTGTCAGGAATCAACATGTCGAATGCTATTAAAACCTGACTTACAAAGTAATCTTCATCAAAAATGTTTTTGTTGTAGACCAAAATATAGATTATTTCTCTTTCTGGTCGGTATTTATCTCTGGAAAATCCGTTTATCTTAGTGACCGTTCTGACTGCATAATCATATTTGTCGTTCATTCCCAAAATTTCTATATAGGCTGTAGCCGTATAAATAGCCGCGTTTTCTTTCGAAATGCATTCAAAATACGGTAAAAAGTACGGCTTTAGCCGCATCAAAAGCCGTATTTCCCATTTCTTAACGCTCGAAAGGCCATCAAAACGCCTATATAAACTAACTTATCGTCGTTTTCCATATTTATTTAATTAAGAATGTTATAATCACCTTATCGGAGGTTAAATTGGATGAAAGCCCTTGATTTAGGCAGGAGAATAACAAGCGTCTTACTTTGCGCGTCGCTGGCCGGCGCCGTTTTTACCGGTTGCAAAAAGGGCGATGACATGTTTCCTTCGATCGAAGCTCCCCAGGATCAGACAGATACAACCGAAGAGTCAGAAGCGGTGGCTCAGGAGTCTGATACGGGCGATATCCAGCAGCTTACGGTTGCTCTGCCTTATTCTGACCAGACGGTCCAATGCCTTGCGGCTATGTATTACAGCAAGAATAACGGACTCTGGGACAGCAGCGAGAGCGGTCTTACGGTTGATACCGATTATCTGGCGTCTGTTGCCACAAACTACGTTGTTTCCAATGTCGGATGCGGCAGTACAGGCATAAGTATTGAGAACATTAAGTCCTGGAAACAGGAGGGCGGCATTCCGGACCTGTTCCTCGCGCAGGACAGCGATTCCATGTGGGCAGGTGGATATGTAGAGGAGCTTAACGGCTTCCTGTCTGATAACAAGTACTTAAGCAGCCAGCAGATATATGCAGGCGCACTTACAGCTGATTCAGAAGGCGGCATGTTCTATGCTGTTCCTCATTACTGCTCAGCTGAGATCGTCATCGGAAGCATGGAGTACATTCCTTCAAGCACTGGCAAGCTCCAAACAAAGAATACGACTGAGGATCTGAGAGAATATCTCGTAGCGATCCAGGATGAGCATCCTGAGAGCGCAGGCTTCTCATCTGCATACGATCTGATCCCTTATCTGGGTTCTGCATTCAACGGTGATAACCCTACTTCGTACATGGTCAGCGATGAATACCGCAAGAATCCTGAGACAGCCGGAGTGATCATCAACGATGCGGCAACTTATGTCAGAGATTTCTATTCTGATTCACTTGCCAATGACCTCTCTGACGGAGCTGACCCGGTTTTCTCCAGAACGGCTGCTTTGTGGGCTGACAGTTCAGCAAACATCAATGCCTGGGCTGAGTACTATCCTGACAGTCTTTATTTCCTGCACCTGCCTTGCAATGATGCGTCCAATACAGGTGTGCCTTATATCAGCACATATTCGCTTTGCGTAGCCAAGGGTTCCGTTCACAGCGGTTTCGCTGCTGAATTCGCGGCTTTTATTTCTTTCGATCCTGATGCACAGCTTCTTATCTACAGGCTCGAAAACATGACGGGTCTCATGCCTCTTACAAGAAACGATGCAGTTTGGAATCTGATCTCAGATGATCCTCTCTTCGGACACATGGCATCTGATTTCAGACAGACTATGGACAATGCCGTTTATTGTCCCGCATCTTACGACAACATGGTGTTTAGCAACACAAAGTTATATACGGCAGAGTTTGTTAAGGGAACAGATGATTTTGATCCGGAGAAGTGCTATGGCTGATAAGATCGACCTTCGAAAGATTCATATAGCGGACAGCTCTGAGCTTCGCAGAAGAGGCCTGATGGAAGGTACCATCAAGTACATTGAAGATGACATCAGATCTCTCGGAACGGGCAGTCAGGGTGAAGCGATGATCGCCGTTAAGGACGGTGTTATCTACGCGCTCATTAAGCTGTTCAGACCTGACCGCAAAAAGTGCAGGGCTCACATCGAGTTCGGCTTCGCGAGTGATGCAAATGCGGATACGCAGAGCGGTGTCGTTGATGAAGTTCTGAGATACTGCTTCCTTGAGCAGTACTATCACAAGGTAACTGTTATCTGCAATCACGGCAATGAAGGGCTTGAGCGCATCCTCACGGGCGCAGGATTCAATCAGGAAGCAGTGTTAAGGGATGAAGTAAGGCTTAAGAACGGATTTGAAGACGCAGGACTCTATGTGATGCTGTCTTATGAATATCCGAAATACAACATCTGCTTCGTGCCTTTCGAGCGTGGTGTGGCAATGGTATCCGGCGGTAAGGATTTCATTGATTCCGTAAGACTCTATCACTACGGTCAGGACATAGAAGATCCTTTCGCAAGTAATATCGCTGCCAGCTTGGGACTTTTGGATTCCAACGGCGGCCTCGTCAGAAACGATGACGGCATATACAATATGGATTCAGAGCAGCTCAAGTATCTGCCGGATGAACTCGCCAGAGCTTATACGGAACTCCGTGAGTATTTCGACAGTATGAGAGCAGGGTTCGACCTTAACGTTCAGTTCAACGCCGGTACGCCGTTCCAGAAGAAGGTCTGGAATGCGCTTAATACGATTCCTTACGGCGGCACGGCAAGCTATGAGGACATTGCGCTCAAGCTCACTGACGGCGACCTGAAGGAAGCAAGAAAGATAACCAGAGCCGTAGGCGCTGCGTGCTCTGACAACCCCGTTGCGATCGTCATTCCGTGCCACAGGGTAATCGGTAAGGACGGCAGCATCGTAGGTTATGCGGCAGGTATCGACATAAAGGATTATCTGCTGTTACATGAGAGTTTTACGGCGGTTACACCGCTGATTTCCAAGGAGGGATGATTAATGGCAAAACACGATAAGATCGAAGTCGGGGTATCTACTATCCTTAACCCCGTTCCTGTAGTTATGGTTTCTTCAGCAGGCAAGAATCCTGAATCAGAAGCAGAACGTCCGAACATCATGACGGTTGCATGGGCAGGCACGATCAATTCTGAGCCGCCGATGCTCTCGATCAGTGTCCGCAAATCAAGACATTCACATAAGCTCATTTCAGAGACAGGCGAGTTCGTTGTAAACCTCGTATCCAAATCGCTCTGCAAGGCATGCGATTACTGCGGCGTAAGGGGAGGAGACAAGGAAGATAAGTTTAAGTCCTGTTCACTTACACCCGTTAAGGCAAAGGGTCTTGAGTACGCATATGCGATTAAGGAAGCACCCGTAGCGATCTCGTGCAAGGTAAAGAGCGTACAGGAACTCGGTTCTCACGATATGTTCATTGCTGAGATCGTTGCAGTTACCGCTGATTCATATCTGCTCGACGCTAACGGCAAGCTCTGCCTCGAGAACGCTAGACTTGTTGCATATAACCACGGTGAGTATTATCTCCTCGGAGAGAAGCTCGGTTTCTTCGGTTATTCCGTAGCACCTGAGGACATCATCAAGAAAAGAATGGGGAAAGATAAGAAATGAAATTCAAGGGAATCAAAAAGGTCCACGAAGGACGCTTTATAACAGCTTATAACGCTGAATACGAGACGAATCTCGGTAATACCAAGATCTATGAGATGAGCTCAAGAGATCACAATATAACGAGCCTGGAAGACCTCCAGCGCGAGAAGTGCGATGCTGTAGTACTTATCATTACGAGCCCTGACGGCCAAAAGCTCCTCCTCAACAAGGAATTCAGAATGGCAGTCGGAGGATTTGCGATCAATTTCCCGGCAGGTCTTATAGATGAGGGAGAGAACCCGGAACAGGCGGCTGCCAGAGAACTGTGGGAAGAGACGGGATTGAAGCTTTCTTCAATTGAAGAAGTCCTTCCTATGAGCTTTTCAGGCGTAGGTCTTACCAACGAGAGAAGCTGCTGTGTTATCGGTACGGCAGAAGGCGAGTTTGCTCCGAGCACATCTGATGAGGAAGAGATCGAAGCACGCTGGTACACAAAGGAAGAAGTAAAAGAACTTCTGAAGCAGACCAATTTCGCGGCAAGAACCCAGGCATACTGCTACTGGTGGGCAAAGGGCTGACACGTCTCATGTGAATTTAACGAGCTGCAGGCGGTATTATGCGGTCCCGCATGTTTGCAGATTATTTAATTGCTATTCATATACTAGGAATATGAGAACTATATAATGTTTTTATAGACCAGATGCAATTGATAAGGAGAAACACATGGAACAGACCACGGACCGCGAATACAAAAGACTTATCGCGTTTGACATCGTGCTGGTCGTGTTCTTTGCAATTACACTCCTTATTGGTACGTTCAATGACGAAGCTATAGCCGGGGCTTTGTTCACACCTGATAATCTTCTTATCAAGTATCTGACTTCGACAGGTGTATTCCCGTTCTTTGCGGGCGCGGTTTTCTTTGTTGGTTCTTTGTGCGAGAGGATCATCGATTCGGATCTTAAGAAGGCGCACAAGATTCTGCTTTGCATTGTTTTCTATGCGGCAGCGACATTCGTCGGTTTCATAGGCGCGGGCTCGATCGTCGACAAGGACTGCCTCGGAAGCATCTATCCGTCACTTAACAGGAACATTCCCGTGATCACCGGCATATGCCTCGTTACCAATCCGGTCCTGCTCGTTGCGGGATTTCTGACTGCACGAAAAGTTCAGGACAGGAAGCTTGTTAAGCACCTTATCACGGTGCTCGTCCTGCTCGGGATCTCATATGCCCTGATGCAGATATTCAAAGGTGCGTTCTCGAGACCCAGATACCGTCTGGTCGTTCAGGGTTATGAAGGCACGGGATATATCCCGTGGTACATCAGGTTTTCCGGAGCTGGTGATCTGATCGAGAAGTTCGGCATCGACAAGGGTGAATTCAGATCGTTCCCGAGCGGCCACAGCATATTAAGTATGTCGGTGATCGTGATCCTGCAGATGCTTTCGTTGTACTTCGAAAAGCTTAAGGACAAGAGGCTGTTGATGGGCGTTGTAGGATTTGTTTTCGCGCTGATGATAATGGGAACGAGAATGATACTGGGCGCACATTATCTGAGCGATGTATCTTTCGGAGCGCTGATAAGCTCTGTAATGGCATTGGTATTTACGGCCGTTCAGCACAAGATAACAATAAGTTAAAAGTCCTGACTGGGGAGATTGGAGGTATAAATATGAGTACGGTGACAACTGAAACCAAAGCAAAGAAGCCCATGCGCGAGATATCCGTTGAAGGATGCGAAGTGCTCGGCAGAGGCGGTAACGGCGTCGTTTACAGGCTTGATCCCGAGACCATCGTCAAAGTGTATTTCGGCAACCGCAATACGCCTGAGAAGATCAACCAGAACAGGGAGGTCACGAAGAAAGCATTCATACACGGCGTGCCGACGACGATCGCTTTTGATATGGTTAAGGTCGGTAATGATTACGGGGTCGTCTTTGAGATGATAAATGCGCAGGCGCTGAATAAAGAGATCGTTGCGCATCCGGAGAAGATCGAAGATTATGCCTACATGATCGCTGATACTCTGAAGAACCTCCACAGCACGGAGTTTGAGCCGGGCACGCTCCCGGATTCGAGAGACAGAGCCAGAGCCGATATCAAGGCGACGCTCGATGCCGGTCTTTACACACAGCAGGAAGCTGATAAACTTTACAAGATCGTCGACAAGATCCCTTACAGGAATACGTTCATTCATCAGGATTTCCATCCAGGCAACATCATGCTCCAGAACGGAGAGATCGTGCTGATCGACGTTGAAGATTCCGGTTTGGGCCATCCCGTCCTTGATCTGTCATCTATGTACCTGGTCTATATCACGGCAGCGAAAACACAGTGGAAGACAACCGAGATGGGCATTACAAAGCAGCAGTTCGCTACGCTCTGGGATCTCATCGTCAAGAGATATTTCGGCACGACAGATCCCAAGGAGATCGAAGAGATCAACCGCGTTCTTGAAGGCTATTCCATGATCAAGCTGATCAGGGGCATTGCCACGTCTCCTTCGGTACCGAATATAATCAGAAAGCCCGTATCAGCCATCAAGAAGAAGACGCTTCTTAAGGTCGCTGACAGCCTATATCCG
>JAEEGJ010021678.1_pt1 | contig 13774 bp, 8 predicted proteins | sample 8958761 | NCBI WGS metagenome assembly JAEEGJ01 (sample SAMN16246546, study PRJNA631951) | gut metagenome | biome: gut microbiome; feature: rumen; material: RS-attached | host: Bos | place: Iran: Karaj | collected 2018-10 | reverse complement strand
TGCCAGTGTGCAAGGCGAATATGCGTCGAGTGCCAACCAACCGCTGTTCATTCTTGACGGATTCGAGACCGAGCTGACTAAGATTCTCGACCTCGACATGAACCAAGTGGAGAGTGTCACCACCCTGAAAGATGCTACCGCCAAGGCCATCTACGGTTCGAAAGCCGCCAACGGTGTGATTGTCATCGAGACCAAGCGTCCAGATGCAGGCCGCATGCGCATCACTTATACTGGTGCTGTTTCGCTGGAAGTGCCCGACCTGACCAGTTATGACCTCACCAACGCTGCCGAGAAACTCGAGGTCGAGCGTATGGCAGGACTGTTTACCAGCGAGAATCCACGTACCCAGATATCTCTCGATCAGGCATATACCAGTAAACTTCGCGAGATACTGGCCGGTGTAGAGACCGACTGGCTGGCACAGCCCGTTCGCAACGGTTTCGGACATAAGCACTCCCTTTATCTCGAAGGTGGTGACAAGGCCATGCAGTATGGCGTCAATCTGTCGTTCAACCGCATTGGCGGTGCCATCAAGGGCTCCGACCGTAACACTCTTTCGGGAGGCATCACGCTGTCGTATCGTATCAAGAATCTGCAGTTCCGCGACAAACTGACCGTCGACTACAACAAGAGTAACAACTCGCCTTATGGCTCGTTCAGCCAGTATTACCGCATGAATCCCTACAGCCGTCTGTACGATGTCAACGGCAACCTCATTCCGTCGTATTCATATACGGGTAATGACCGGGCTGCCCTTAATTATGCCAACCCGTTGTATAACACCACATTGAACACATTCGACAATACGGGTTATACCACTATTACCAACGATTTCTATCTGGAGTGGTTCATCAACGAACAGCTGAAACTGACCGGACGTTTCGGCATTATCAATAAGCACTCTACTGCCGACCAGTTTAAGCCTGCCAACCATACCGACTTTATCAATACTACTGATGTGTTCCGCAAGGGAACATACTATCAGCTGAACGGAAACAACACCGATATTAGTGCAGACTTAGGCCTGCAGTGGTCGAAACAGTGGAACGACCATCTGGTGTTCATCAACGGACAGGTGAATATGGCAGACAACAAATACAACTCAACAGGTGTCACCGCCGAGGGATTCCCCAACGACTTCATGGACGACATCAAGTTTGCCGTGCAGTATGCCAAGGAGAGTAAACCCACTGGCGCAGAAGGTATCTCACGCAACTGTGGTGGATTGCTATCTTTGAACTATTCGTTTGCCGAGCGCTATCTGTTTGATGCCAACTACCGTCTGATGGGCTCAAGCGAGGCTGGAAGCAAAAACCGCTGGGGCTCGTTCTGGTCGGTTGGTGCCGGTTGGAATATCCACAACGAGAAGTGGTTTAAGGACAGCGACGTGGTGAACCGCCTGAAGCTACGCGCCTCTTACGGATATACCGGTTCGCAGGGCTTCTCCAGCTACGATGCCATGCCAACCTTTGTTTATTATGGCAACCGCTCTTACAACGATGCCATCGGATCGTATATAAAAGGACTGGCTAACGAAACACTGAAGTGGCAGGAGAAATATGATACCAACTTCGGACTTGACTTCGGTTTCTTCAAGAACCGCTTCACCGGTCGTATTGACTACTATATTGCCCAGACCAAGGGTATGGTGACCAATGTGACAGTGCCTTACACCACTGGTTTCACCACCTATGTGGCAAACCTCGGTGAGACGGAGAACAAAGGTGTGGAACTCTACTTGAACTACAGAGTCTATGATGGTGGTCGCAATTACGTGAATGTCTTTGCAAGTGCTGCTCACAATAAGAACACTCTGAAGAAAATCTCCAACTCGTTGCGCGCCTGGAACGATGCTCAGGATGCCAATGCGCTGGCCAATAAGACAACTGCCCCACAGGTGAAATACTTTGAGGGCTGCTCAATGAATGCCATTTGGGCTGTTCCCTCGCTGGGTATCGACCCGCAAAACGGTAAGGAAATCTATGTGAAGCGCGACGGAACCGTTACCTACGAGTACGATATGGCCGACCAGGTGGTATGTGGTGACACACAGCCAAAGTGGAACGGACTCTTCGGTGTGAACGGTGAGATTAACGGATGGGGATGGAACATCTCGATGAACTACCGCTGGGGTGGACAGATGTACAACCAGACATTGGTCAACAAGGTGGAGAATGCCCAAATGCAGTACAATGTAGACCGCCGTGTGATGAGTGACCGTTGGCAGAAGCCCGGCGACGTGGCTCTCTATAAGGCCATTACCGACCTCAGTACAACCTATCCTACCTCGCGTTTCGTTCAGGATTACAACCTGTTCACCATGTCGAGCATCTCTGTCTATTACGACTTCCGCAATTGCAAGTTCGTGAAAAACTCTTTCCTTGAGCGTCTGAAAGTCACCGCCTACACCAACGACCTGTTTGTTATCTCGAGCATCAAGACCGAGCGTGGTACCGACTATCCGTTTGCACGCACCTTCTCGCTCTCGGCACAACTGACGTTCTAATTGATAATTGACAATTGATAATTGATAATTATGAATACAAAAGCTATTATACACAATAAGGTGAAGAAAGTAGGGACGACTCTCTGTCTCTTGCTTCTTGCCACTTGCTTCTTCACTTCTTGCAATGACTGGCTCGACGTAAGTCCGAAGTCGCAAATCAAAGAGGAAGACCATTTCAGTCGTGAGGGAGGCTACAAAGACCAGCTCACGGGCATCTATACAGCCTTGACCACCCAGAGCATGTACGGTCTGAACATGGGTATCGGATTTTCCGAGGTGTTATCACATACCTATAACATTGACCCCAACGGCAACTGGCGCTATGCCAATGATTTCAACTACACTGAGTCGTTGAGTGAAAGCACGATATCGACAATATGGAGCAGCACATATAGTGCTATTACCAACTGTAATATTCTGATTCGCAACATCGAGAAGGCCGATCCGAACATCTTTACGGATTACAACTATCACGTCTATCACGGCGAGGCTTTAGGCTTGCGAGCATTCCTGCATTTCGACCTGATGCGCCTCTTTGCCTGTGCTCCGTCGATGAACGGCACAGCTCCGGGTGTGCCTTACGTCACAGAGTATTCTACCGAGGTAGTAGGGCAGAAGAGTGTCAACGAGACCATGCAGCTTATCGTCAATGACTTGATGAAGGCTCGTGAAGAGCTGGCATACGACACGCTTACAGCTACAGGTGAGTATCCTAATAAAGACTTCGACTTCAAACGCAACAACTTCAATTATTTTGCTTGCACACTGACGCTGGCTAAAGCATATCTTTGGATGGGCGACACACAGAATGCGCTGCGTTATGCCAAAGAACTGGTAGACTGGACAGAAAGTGACATTTGGGATCACTGCTTCACTTGGGTTCACTACACCAATATGCAGCAGACTGCCCGCAACCAGTTGGATACCTCTTTCTCTACTGAGCATATTTTCCAGCTCCGCATTAACGATTGGGAGGACATCGGCAACTATTACTTTATGAGTGAGGGTGGCGCCAATGCACTGACCCCGGCTGAAGCTACTGTCGAGGATATCTACGAGATTTCCATGGGATTAGGTGGTGACTGGCGATATACGAAAGGATTTGAGCAGGACGGTGAAAAACGCTATTCAGCTAAGTTCTGGTATGTTGCAGGAAGCAGCTATAACAACATTTATCCGTTGCTGCGCATGTCGGAGCCTTTCTATATTGCAGCTGAGTGCTATAAAAACACTAATCCGAAAGAGGCTATCCGCCTGTTGCAGGTAGTACGTGAGAACCGTGGTCTCTCGGCAGACAATTTCCCGCTAAGCGAGAACCTTACCGCTGAGCAGATTCAGAACGAAATCTATAAAGAGTATCGCAAGGAGTTCATCGGCGAGCACGGTGAGTTGTTCTTCTACTATAAGCGTTTGAATGCCGCTGAGATCAAAGGTTCTGCCCTTCGTCCCGGCAAAGGCGTATATGTGCTTCCTATCCCCAGCAATGACCAGGAGTTTGGAGGATACTCTAATTAATTAATAGTTTACAGTTAAAAGTTTATAGTTATGATTACACATAATTCAAACAATATGAAATCAGGGATGAGATTGGTAGGAGTATTCTCTTGCTTCCTGCTTCTGGCCACTTGCTTCTTAGCATCTTGCAGCAGCACCGACGAGGATTTCTTCTATCAGGATGAGCCTCGTGTGCGACTGGTGGGCGAGGATACGTGGGCTGCCGGTACCGACAGTGTGACCTTCTCGTTTGTGGCTTATACCTCTGATGTGACAGAACAAGAGATTTTGGTTGATGCACAGATTATGGGCGAGGTACAAAGCCGCGACCGGGTAGTGAATCTTACCGTTGACGCGAGCAAGACGACGGCCGATGCCAGCATGTACACTGTACCGGCAACCGTTACCGTCCCAGCCGGTCAGGCCAAGGGTACCTTCTCCGTGATTCTGAAACGTGCTACTGCCTTACAGTCGAAGACCGTCCGCCTGTATATTAAGGTAGCCGAGTCGGCAGACTTTAAGGTAGGTGTCAACGAGGAAAACCACATCACCATGATTTGGAATGACATTCTCTCGCGTCCTAACAACTGGGCGTCTCTGGAACCCTACTTTGGTGTTTATAGCGATGCGAAATACCGTTTTATGCTGGCCAACTCGGGTGGCGCAGGTGAATTTAGCACCGACACCATGTCGTGGGCTCTGCTCATGAGCTATAAGATTCGTTTCCAAAATGCACTGAATGAGTATAATGCTGCTCATCCCGGCAATCCGCTGACCGATGAGAACGGCAATTTGGTGACATTTGAGTAATTGACATTCAATCATTAAAAACAGAAATCATCATGACAAAAATAAGTAATAGAATGGCGGCTCTGGCCAGTTGCTTTGTGCTTTTCGCAGCTTGTTTCTTTGCCAGCTGTGCAAAAGACGATGGCAACTACGACTATCTGCCCGACGAGGAAGTGAGCCAAATCAAGCTGGATGTCGACACTGTCCGGACTCCCAACGATTATGTGCTTTATCGCATTGCCCCAGGAACGGATGTGGAGTATTATATGAAAGTTGATTACGCTTATCCTGAGCATTTGAAGTATCGTTGGTTCTATCTGAAATTAACCAACTATGCCTATCAGCAAGAGCAAATTGGCAACAAGATGGTGTGGCCACCCCAGCAGACTATCGGTGAGGAAAAAGACCTGAAGTGGACTTGTAACCTGGATCCCGGTCAATACTACATCTATTGTGAGGCAAGAGATACGGTGAACGGCATGGTGCCCTATTACCAGTATACTCCTTATACGGTTGTGACTGAACCAGGTAACGTAAGCGGACTCTTCCTGCTGACTGAGCGTGAGGGACAGACTGATATCGAGGTGTTCCGTAATCCTCTGATGCTGATTTACAATCCTGCGGGATGCGACTATAATGTCTATAGCTCTTCGTATGGAAAGTATCTGGAGGGTAAGCCCCGCTTTATTTGCGGTACGCATACAGGAAAGACCAGCAAGAATGCATATCTCGTAGCTACTGACAAAAACCTCTACCGTCTGAGCACGTCGGGACTGAAGACGGTGAACACATGGGAGACGATGTTCTATAATACACCTGAGGTCTTTAATCCACAGGGTGCCATCTTCATCAATAACTGCGAATTCCTCATCAACGATGGCAAACTGCATGTGCTCTATGCCAATCAGCCGAACGACATGAAGTTCTCCGAGCCTATTGCCGGCGACTATGTGGCCTATCCGGCGCTGATGAAAGTAACTCGTACTACATGGAGACCAGTCGATGGAGCTATTAACGCTTGGAACATCATCTACGACCAGAAGAACCATAAGTTCCGCCCATACTTCTCGAACAGTTCGCAGGTGAGCAACTTCAAAGGAACAAATCCCGATGCCGTGGTCGATGCCAACAGTGTTCCCGGCGACATCAAGGCTGTGATGCAGGTGGGAAGTTCGTATACAGGTGTGGTTACCCATGTCAACGGCAAACCTTATCTTTACCTCTACAATTTCTACAACCGTATTGACAATGGTGACCTTTCTGCACAGGGAGAGCGTTCGATTATTGACCTGAGTGCTTGTGAGGATATCATGAATGCCAAGATGTATACGTCGAGTGCTAACACAATGGGCTTCTACTATGCCACGCCAAAGGGTGTCTATGGTTTCTCGTTCATTACCGGACAGACCACCGCGCGTGAGGTTTACAAATGTGAGAGTGGTGAGGAAATCTCCTGCCTCTACATGGGTGGCAGCATTGGAGGTGGCTGGCCTACGTCGAACTGCATCTTCTGGGTTGGCATCTGGAATGAGGGCAAGCAGGAAGGCAAGCTCTTCCAGAGTGAGATGGACAACACAAACTGCATGCCATTCTCGATGTATGGACCTATGTTCGGTGCTCCCGACAACCCAGTGATTACCGAAGGTTGGGGAAAGATTGTCAGCATGTGCTGTATCGATGCTGAGTAAACTCTTATAGAGCTCATTGTCATGGAAGAACTGCGAATTCTCCTTATGAATAGAATGACTTTTTATCCATGGCAATGAGCATTTCGATTAGTAATAATCGCTCATTTAATATATTTTCCGAAACAATGAGAAAACTACTGTTTGTCATTGCTCAGCTGGCAATGGCCATGGGTATGAATGCTCAAAAATACTCCATTAAGGCCACGATAGACAATCTGCCCGATGGTACCGTGGTTCAGCTCACACCCATGAGTCACGAGAAGGAGCAGCCGCTGGGCGAGACTACCGTGAAGGATGGCAAGTTTGAGTTTACTGGAACAGCCACGGAGCCTGTCTGTGTGCACATCAAGGTGAAAGACAGTTACGGACCGTGCTCACTCATGCTTGAGAATACCGACATTACCATTACTGGAAGTGTTGAAAAAGGCAAAGCTTGGGACGGCGTCGACCAATACAGATGGAATACCGTCGTAACGGGATCACCACTCACACAGAAGTATCTTGCCTTCGTTGCGGAACGCAACAAACTGGACCAGCTATACATGGCTAATCGCGAGAAGTTTAAGGCTGTTCATGAAAAGGCACGCAGCCTGAAAGGTGATGAGTTGGCTGCCTATAAGAAAACGGAGGAGTATCAGGCTTTGGAAAGGGCTGACCATGAGTTCTTCCAGACGGTTGACAAAGTGCTGAACGGTCTGATTCTCGACAACAAGGACTCGTTCTGGGGACCGCTGCTGGCTCATCAGTATATGAGTTATTTTACACCCGACCAGCGCAACCTCTACAGTCAGTTCTCTGATGCAGCCAAGAACTCATGGTACGGGCGTAAGATGAGAGCCGAACTGTGGCCTGCCGGTGGAGTGGGAGAGAAGATTCACATGTTCACCGTGAAGGATGAGGCTGGCAAGGGCATCTCTTTTCAGCAGCTGGCACAGGGCAAGAAATATGTGCTCATCGATTTCTGGGCCTCGTGGTGCCGGCCCTGCCGCAACGAGATTCCCAACGTGAAGCGCCAGTACGAGTTGTATAAAGACAAGGGCTTCGAGGTGGTCAGTATCTCAATAGACCGCAATGCCGCCCAATGGAAGAAAGCCCTGCAAGAGGAAAAACTGCAGTGGCCCAACTTCCTCTCTACCGAGGTGGCTGACCAGTTTAAGGTGAAGGCTGTCCCCACAATGTATCTTGTGGATGCCGAGGGAACTATCATTGCTGAGAACGACGATGCCCGTGGCGAGAAATTGGCCAAGAAACTGGCTGAACTATTCACAAACTAAAACAATAACAAATACCGACAGACAATGAAAACCATAAAATATCTCTTTTTAGCAGGTTTGCTTGGCTGCTTTATGGCAGTCTTCAACGCCTGCAGCAATGGCTCGAAAGGCTATGTGATTAACGGACAGGTGGAAGGTCTTGACGACGGAACCGTTGTTACGCTCGTTCCCATGAGTCACGACAACGATTCGGCAATTGCCGAGGCTACCGTACAAGGTGGTAAGTTCCAGATTATTGGTGTTGCCGGTGAACCTATCTGCGCACAGATTCGTGTGAAAGATAGTTTCGGCGGTCCCTACGTGATGTTGGAGAATGTGGAGATAGGTGTTAAGGGAAAGATTACTGAAGTCAGTGATGTTCCTGCTGGAAAGTTCTATAATTGGGATGCCAAGGTGACAGGGTCACCGCTCACCGACAAGCTGGCAGCCTTCGATGCCCGTCACGACTCGCTTGACATCCTCTATCGGGAGTATCAGGAGAAGTTTGCGGAAACATATAAGAAAATGCACTCGCTACAAGGTACAGAGCTGGCTGCTTTTATGAAGACCGACGAGTGCAAGGCTGCTGTTGATGCCGAGAAGAACTTCTTCGATACCGTTGACAAGACCATCTTTGGCATGGTGAACGACAACAAAGATTCGTTCTGGGGACCGCTGCTGCTGACGAAATACTTGAATTACCTTAGTAAGGAACAGGCTGACTATTATAACAGCCTGCCCGAGAACGTGAAGAATTCCTTCTACGGTAAGAAAATACAGATGGAGATATGGCCCGAACTGGCCATTGCCGATCAGGTGAAAGCATTCAAGTTGAAGGGTGACGACGGTAAGGAATACGATTTTGCCAAACTCGCCGATGGCAAGAAGTACATACTGCTCGACTTCTGGGCTTCCTGGTGTGGCCCCTGCCGCAAGGAACTGCCCAACGTGAAGAAAGCTTATGCCACCTTCAAGGATAAAGGTTTCGAGGTGGTCAGCATTTCTATTGACCAGAAGGAAGAAGACTGGCGCAAGGCACTGAAGGAGGAACAGCTGCAATGGCCAAACTTCCGTGATAACGCTGTGGCTGATCAGTTTAAGGTGAAGGCTGTGCCTACGGTCTACCTCTGCGATGCCGAGGGCAACATCGTTGCTGCCAACGAAGAGTGCCGTGGTGAGAAACTGGCCCAAAAGCTGGCTGAACTGTTGAAGTAATCGCCATAGCCTCAGAAGGATATCATCAAATCTAGTGTCACCAAGTCGCCAATGTTTTCATGTTCCATTGGCCTGATTTGGTGACACTATTGTTGTTTCATTGTGTTGAAGAGTGAATGCTGAGAATTGCGGAGCAGCCAATCTTCTAATGATGCTTTCCCCGTTCTTTAAATTCTGTTGCCGGTATTCCGTTGGTGACAAGCTGATGTTTGTTGCCTAACATTCACCTTATTAGGTAATGAATTAGTTACTTTTTACGAAATGTAGAACATTGTGATAAAAGGAAAAATGACTACCTTTGCACTCAAAAGCTTTCAATATGAGTTGAGTATTCTTGCTTCCAATGAAATTAAGTAAACCTAAAATATTATGATTAAGATTCATGTTTTACACACCGGTGAAGTTCGTGTCTCACCTTATCTGCCGTTTGGCGGCGACAATTGTAATTTGCTGAAAGCCTCTGGCATGACCACTCCGAAAAAAGATTGGATCTGGCTTCCTGTATCAGTCTATCTGATTGAACACCCGAAAGGCTTGATCCTCGTTGATACAGGCTGGCATCGCGACATGTCGCCCGAGGGCGTCTACGACAAGGCTGCTCAGATAAAAAGCCTAGGCTCGCGAGTATTATATAATGTGAACCAAGGACAGATACCTCTCGGTGAGGCCGTTGACGAGCAATTGGAAGGTATGGGCATCAAGCCTGCTGATATCGACTATGTGTTGCTGACCCATTTGGATTGCGACCATGCCAACGGCCTGCGTGCCGTGAAGGATGCCAAGCACATCCTTGTGGCGGCCGAGGAACTGGAATGCGCCCGCAAGAATGGCTTTATCCGCTATAAGAAGAAATGGTGGGAAGGTGTAGATATGCATACTATCGAGTGGAACGGAACGGAAGGTCCTGCAGGGAAGTCATTCGACCTCTTCGGTGACGGTAGTGTTAAGATGATTAATATTCCCGGCCACTGTGACGGTCTTTGTGCCGTGAAAATAACACGCGAAGACGGAAAATACGTGTTATTGTTCTCCGATGGCGGTTACGCTACCAAGTCGTGGAAAGAGATGATTACCAGCGGTGTGTCGCTCGACAAGGATAAGCAAAAGAAATCTCTGATGTGGATTCGCGAGCAGTCGATGGATTCCAACTGCATGGAGAGTCTTGCTACCCACGACACCGACATCAAACCACATGTGATAGAGTTATAAAATTTGAAGCATTATTAATATCGCGGGAAAAGCTGAATTATATTTGGCTTTTCCCGTGTTTTTTATTAACTTTGCCAGAAATTATTTAAACGAAGACCATGAGAAAGAAAATTGCATTGGTGATGTTTCTGGCAATGGTGGGCATTCAGACAATGTGCGCACAGAAACAGCAGGTGAGACACGACGGCTATCCTGTCAATCAGGTGAACTTCACACAGGTGAAGGTGAAGCCCGGTACATTCTGGGGACAGCGTATGGAGGCTGCCCGCACGGTAACTATTCCATTGGCATTCAGTAAGTGTGAGAGCGAGCACCGCTACGACAACTTCAAGATGGCTGCCTACACACTGCAGCATCCCGGTCATGAGGGATTGAAAACCGACAAGTGGGACGTGAGCAAGTTTATGGGTTTCTCATTCGACGACACCGATGTTTATAAGACCATTGAGGGCGCGAGCTATGTGCTCAGTCTGGCCGACAACAAAGCACTGAAAAACTATATTGACTCCGTGCTTGACATTGTGGCAGCCGCACAAGAGTCCGATGGCTATCTCTACACCGCCCGTACCATTAATCCGCAGAAACCACACCAGTGGTCGGGCGACCGTCGCTGGGTGAAAGAGGAAGACCTGAGCCATGAGCTCTACAATCTGGGTCACATGGTAGATGCTGCCTGTGCTCACTATCAGGCAACGGGAAGCACGAAGTTTCTCGATATTGCCCGCCGCTATGCTGATTGCGTCTGTCGTGAGGTAGGAGCAGGCAGCAGTCAGGCCTGTGTGGTGCCCGGTCATCAGATTGCCGAGATGGCATTGGCACGTCTGTACCTGATTACCGGTGACAAGAAATATCTTGACGAGGCGAAGTTCCTGCTCGACTATCGTGGCAAGACGCATATCAAGAACAGTTACAGCCAGTCGCACAAACCCGTGGTGGAGCAAGATGAGGCTGTGGGGCATGCTGTACGTGCCACTTATATGTATGCCGGTATGGCCGATGTTGCCGCGCTGACGGGCGATACTGCCTATATTCATGCTATCGACCGTATCTGGCAGAACATTGTCGAGAAGAAGATGTACATCACTGGTGGAATAGGCTCAACCAGCAATGGCGAGGCTTTCGGTGCCAACTATGAGCTGCCCAATATGAGCGCCTATTGTGAGACTTGCGCTGCCATCGGCAATGTGTATGTCAATCACCGTCTGTTCCTGTTGCATGGTGAGGCAAAATACTACGACGTGGTGGAGCGTGCGCTCTACAACGGACTCATTTCGGGCATGAGCCTCGACGGTGGCCGTTTCTTCTATCCAAATCCACTAGCCAGCATGGGACAACATCAGCGTCAGCCCTGGTTTGGATGTGCCTGCTGTCCGTCTAACATTAGCCGCTTTATCCCATCGTTGCCCGGTTATGTCTATGCAGTGAAAGACCAGAGCGTTTATGTGAACCTCTTCCTGGCCAATGAAGCTACTGTGAATGTAGGCGGCAAGAAAATCGTTTTGGAGCAGACTACTGATTATCCGTGGAATGGCGATATTGCCATCTGCGTGAAAGAGAACAAGGCAGGATTGTATACCATGAAAATCCGCATTCCGGGATGGGTGCGGGGTGAGGTAACACCAGGCCGTCTGTACGAGTTTGCAGATAATGTACGCACTAACTATACCGTTCTTCTGAACGGACAGCAGCTGACCAAGAGTGGAGAAACACCACAGCCGGGAAGCGACGGATACGTGAATATTACTCGCAAATGGAAAAAAGGCGATGTGGTAACTTTGCATTTCGACATGCCCGCACGTGTGGTGAAGGCATCGGAGAAGGTGAAGGCCGACCGTGGCATGGTCGCTGTGCAGCGCGGACCGCTGGTCTATTGTGCCGAGTGGTGCGACAACAATGGCACAGATATCATGGCTTCGCTGCTGAATCAGCAACCCACATTCACTGAGGGGCAGACTACTATAGCCAATTGTCAGGTGACCACCCTCACCACCGATGCGCAACAGTTGCGTTTCAATGACCGTGGCAAGTTGCAGACCACAGATGCCAGTCTGACGTTGATACCCTATTATGCCTGGTGCCACCGCGGCAGCGGAAATATGCGGGTGTGGTTGTCGAAAGACCTCTCGTCAACAACTCCGGCGCAACCTGCCACACTCGCATCGAAGAGCAAGGTAACGGCATCGGCCAATATCCCGGCTCTCTCGTCGCTGAACGACCGCCTGTTGCCCGCCGACGAGAACGACCGTTCGGTGCCTTATACCCGTTGGCAGTCTAAGAAAGGCACGACAGAGTGGGTGGCATACGAATTCCCACAACAGGCTGAGGTGCAGAGTGCTACCGTCTATTGGTTCGACGATGCTCCTTGGGGCGGCACCCGTCTACCTGAATCGTGGAAACTGTACTATAAAGATAACCAGGGCAATTGGCAACCGGTGCCTCATGCCGACCTTTATCCAATTGAAAAAGGCCGTGCCTGTACGGTTCGCTTTGATCCAGTATCCACCAATAGCATGAAACTCGAGCTGACATTACCGAAGGGTTATGGCTCCGGCATCTATGAGTGGTCAGTAAAATAATGGTAGTGATTTCGGTTAAGTTCTAATCAGTCATTAATTACATTTGAATTAGCCATTTGTTACGTTTCAATCGGTCATTTATTACGCTTCAATTTGTCATTAGTTAGACAGTGATTGGTCATCAAATGGAGCATAATAAATGGCCGATTGATTATATTAACGTGAGTCCGGCGAATTCAGAATCATGCAATCTGTGTGTCAGAAAATCGGAGGGACAGGTCCCTTTGATTTACATGACAGAAGGCCTCTCCAGCTCAGTCGGAATCTCTCAGCGACTGCAAGAAGGTCCTCTACCGTTAGTTCATTTTTTTCTTTTGGAAAATTTGGTAGTATAATAATAAAAGTATATCTTTGCCCCGTGTTACGGAAAACCGTACATAATACTATGGCAGAATTGGACATGGTGGACAATTATATAATATTCGTAATTCAATTCGCCCTTCGCTATGGAATAGATGGGGAATAATTGGTAATTAGAAACAATATTCAACAAGTGTAGATGTTATACAATTATGAAAAAACGAGTAATGGCAAGAATAGGGTACATCGAGAAAGGAGCAGGAAGAAATCCGAAATTCGGGAGATACATTTCATCAGATGGAAACTATCAAGTGAGGATGGGTGAGAATGATCTTTTAGGAACTCATCCTGATTGGAATCCTTCTCAACACTTTAATTTTGAACAGATGAAGCCCAAATATGAGGATATTCATGTTTTTCTTTCAAAATAGAGAGATTAATATATATTTTTTATATCTTTGCATTAAAAGAATTTAATATTATGAAAGTAATTATAGATATACCAACTAACCCGTCGAATGATGTCATTTATAGGAACGGCGTTTCTTTTTGTGGAGGCTTTGTGGCAGAACGAGAAGAAAACTATAAGTTGGCTGCCGTTATTTCAGATAATGCCTTGACCATAGTGGGGAATGAGCCAGGTCTTCTTACATTGGCTAATCTTTGTTATAACCTGGCACAAGAAAATGTGGATGATTATGAGCATATCCATGTAGACAAAGATGGACAATGGCTGTTGGAAGG
>JAEEGJ010021677.1_pt1 | contig 13774 bp, 11 predicted proteins | sample 8958761 | NCBI WGS metagenome assembly JAEEGJ01 (sample SAMN16246546, study PRJNA631951) | gut metagenome | biome: gut microbiome; feature: rumen; material: RS-attached | host: Bos | place: Iran: Karaj | collected 2018-10 | reverse complement strand
GCAAAAAAAGAGTCCAACGATGTTACTCATTGAACTCTTTGCGGAGAGAGAGGGATTCGAACCCCCGGTACCTCTCGGTACGGTAGTTTTCAAGACTACTGTAATCGACCACTCTACCATCTCTCCAGTGCTTCGTTGTCTTGAAAGCGGGTGCAAAGGTAAGGAGATTTTTCGAATTGAACAAATTTTTCGGCAACTTTTTGCATATCCGAACAAAAATAACTACCTTTGCAGCGTGATTTACCCGAATAACTTCGAGCATAAGCTTGGTTTCGATGAAATCCGGAGGCTGTTGAAAGAGCGTTGCTTCAGCACTTTGGGAAAAGAGAAAGTCGACGAGATGGCCTTCTCAGCTGATGGTGATGAGGTCAACGAACGTCTGACACAGGTGAGGGAGTTCCGCAGGTTGAAGGAGGAAAAAGACGATTTCCCCATGCAGTACTTCTTCGACGTGCGTGAGGCTGTGACGCGTATCCGCATGGAGGGCACCCATCTGGAGGAAGACGAAGTGTGGGACCTGAGGCGTTCACTCGAGACGATTGCGAATATCGTCAGATATCTTGAACGTGATGCAGAGGAATCGGCCAGTGGTGAGCTCAATTACCCCTACCCTGCCCTTCATCGTCTGGCTGAAGGAGTAACAACTTTCCCAGCCATGATCCGTCGCATCGACTCTATCCTCGATAAGTTCGGCAAGATCAAGGACTCGGCCTCGATGACCCTGGCCAGCATCCGCCACGAACTGGAGAAGACACAGGGTTCCATCTCGCGTACCTTATATACTATATTACACGCGGCCCAGAAAGACGGACTCGTGGAGAAGGACGCAGCACCCACAATGCGTGACGGACGACTGGTACTGCCAGTAGCGCCACAGGTAAAGCGCCGTATCAACGGTATCGTTCACGACGAGAGTGCAACAGGTAAGACGGTGTTCATCGAACCAGCCGAAGTGGTGGAGGCCAACAACAAGGTGCGCCAGTTGGAAGCAGAGGAGAGGCGTGAGATCATCCGAATACTCACCGTCTTTACTGACGAGGTGCGCCCTTACGTCAAAGAGATTCTCAACTCCTACCAATTCCTGGCACAGATCGACTTCATTCAGGCAAAGAGCGAATGGGCGACACTGACGAAGGCCTTCGAACCCGTTGTGGAGAACAAGCCCCATATCGACTGGATACGAGCCATTCATCCCTTGCTGCAGCTCTCGCTCGAGAAGCAGGGCAAGAGTGTGGTGCCCCTCGACATCACCCTGACCCTCGAAAAGCGCATCCTGATCATCAGTGGTCCTAACGCTGGTGGAAAATCTGTGTGTCTGAAGACAGTCGGCTTATTGCAGTATATGCTCCAATGTGGTCTGCCCATTCCCATCGGCGATCGCAGTACCACAGGACTCTTCCAGCATATCCTGATCGACATTGGCGACGAGCAGAGCATCGAGAACGACCTCTCGACCTACTCTTCCCACCTGATGAACATGAAGCAGATGATGAAACAGTCGAACGCTGAGAGTCTGCTGCTCATCGATGAGTTCGGCAGCGGTACTGAGCCCACCATCGGAGGTGCCATCGCTGAAGCCATGCTGAAACAGTTCTGGAAGAAACAGACCTTTGGCGTCATCACCACCCATTATCAGAACCTGAAGCACTTCGCAGAGGATCATCCTGGCGTAGTCAATGGTGCGATGCTTTACGACCGCCACGAGATGCAAGCCCTCTTCCAGCTCGCCATCGGACAGCCTGGCTCCTCCTTCGCCATCGAGATAGCCCGTAAGACGGGTATTCCTGAGGAGGTGATCAAGGATGCCTCAGACATCGTGGGTTCCGACTATATCCAGAGCGATAAGTATCTGCAGGATATCGTGCGCGATAAGCGTTACTGGGAAGGCAAGCGTCAGACCATCCACCAGCACGAGAAATCGCTCGAAGGCCATATCCAGCGCTATGAAAGCAATCTCGAGGAGATTGACCGTGAGCGCAAGCAGATCCTGAAGCGTGCCCAGCAGCAGGCTGACGAGTTGCTGGCAGAAGCCAATCGCAAAATCGAGAACGCCATCCGTGAGATCCGTGAGGCTCAGGCTGAGAAGGAGCGTACACGTCAGATCCGAGAAGAACTGCAGGAGTTCCGTGAGCAGGTAACGAGCGACGACAACCAAGGATTGATGAGCGAGGAGGACTTCGCCAAGAAACTGCGCCAGATGGAAGAGCGCAAGGCCCGTAAGGCCAAGCGCAAGGCAGAGAAGGGCGAGCAGGAGCGCAAGGCCAGTGAGAAACTCGCTGCCCACGCCAAGACCTCGTCAGAGCCCCAGAACCGAGAGTTGCAGAAGGGCGATACCGTCCGCATCAAGGGTCTCGACACCATTGGCAAGATCGAGAACATCAGTGGCAAGCAGGCCACCGTCATCTTTGGCGACGTGAAGACCAAGATGAAACTCGAGCAGCTGGAATATGCCGACAAGTCGAAGGCAGAAAAGCCTGCGGCCTCGAAACACGCCGACCTGGCAGTAAAGACCTCGAAGATCACTCGCGCGACGATGGAGGACCATCGTCAGAACTTCCATCAGGATCTCGACGTGAGAGGTATGCGAGGCGACGAGGCTCTCAATACCGTCATGCATTTCCTCGACGACAGCATCCTTGTCGGCATGAGTCGTGTGCGCATTCTGCATGGCACAGGCACAGGTGTTTTGCGCCAGTTGATACGCCAATATCTGGCCACTGTTCCCAACGTTTCACACTTCCGCGATGAGCATGTACAATTCGGTGGAGCAGGCATCACTGTAGTTGATTTAGATTAAGTGTGCGCACACAATTTTCTTAAAAAAGCAAAAAAAATTTGGCTAACTCATTGATAATCCGTAACTTTGCACCCGAAAATTGATTAAACGCCCGTAGTGACGTGGTTCTCACGACGTGAAGTCGTCTTCTTGATACAGAAAATCTAAAGGATAATGCGGTTCTCGTGATGAGGTTCCGCCTAAAGTATAGAGATTATGAGTCAAATTATTAAAAAAGCATGTTTGAGCCTGATGACTCTGATCCTTCTCAGCACTGTCGCAATGGCAGGAGGCAATGGAGCAAAGAGTGTTAAGACATCAGGGTTCGACTGGAATCCAGTGATGGATGCGATTATTCAGGTAGAAAGCGGAGGCAACGCAAAGGCAGTGAGTGGAAACTCAGTTGGCGCCATGCAGATCACCCCGATTCTTGTGAAGGATTGCAACATCATTCTTAAAAAAAGGAACAGTAAACTGCGCTACACATTAGCAGACAGATACAGTCTGGAGAAATCCAAAGAAATGTTCCTGCTTATTCAATCATTTCATAACCCGGAGAACAACATTGAGAAAGCAATCCGAGCCTGGAATGGTGGGCCGAAATACAGTGTCCGTGCTACTAACAGGTACTACAAGAAGGTTATGAACAAAATGAAGTAGAATTATCTATTTCAAGTACCATACAGATCCGGTTGTCAAGATACGAAGCTTGGCGATCGGATTTAATTTTTAAATAATACTAATTTTTTTGCGCAATTACGCAACAATCATTACCTTTGCCGATGATTTTAAACAAATAAAATTATTGAATATGACACTGATTATCATTTTAGTCGTCGTTGCAATCCTGATATTTGGATGTATCGGCATCTACAACAACCTCGTAAAACTGCGTAACAACCGTGAGAATGCTTTTGCGAACATCGACGTTCAGCTGAAGCAGCGCCATGATCTGATACCTCAGTTGGTAGCCACTGTGAAGGGTTATGCCCAGCATGAGAAGGAACTGCTGGAGCGCGTCACCCAAGCCCGTGCTGCCGCTATGGGAGCCACGACCATCAATGACAAGATCCAGGCTGAGAACGCCCTGTCGAGTGCGCTGGCTGGGCTGAAGGTTTCAGTAGAGGCCTATCCCGACCTGAAGGCTAACCAGAACTTCCTGCAGCTGCAGGAGGAGATCTCCGACATCGAGAACAAGATCGCAGCTACGCGTCGTTACTTCAATACAGCTACCCGTGAGCTGAACAATGCCGTGCAGACCTTCCCATCGAACATCTTCGCCAACATGTTCGGATTCCACAAGGAGCCGATGTTCGAGATTCCAAAAGAGGATCGCGCCACGATCGAAAAGGCCCCTGAGATTAAGTTCTAAGGCGGAATGAGATACGTCGGAATCCAGAGCCAGATCTCGCGCAACAACATGAAGAGCATGTTGCTGCTGATTGCCTTTCCCGTCATCCTACTTGGTATGGCGTGGGTGTTCCTGGCTATTATCACCTATTTGGGAGCAGACTATTACGATCAGGTTGACGGCAACTATTATATGAACCAGGTTGGCGTCAACTACGAGCCTCAGCTGAATATCGACACAGTGAACTGGACTTTCACGAAGATAGCCCCGTTCATCATTGGCGGTGTCGTCATCTGGTTCTGTATCGCCTACTTCAGCAACACGAAGATGATCCAGCGGGCGACAGGTGCCCAGCCCCTGATGCGCAGGGAGAATCCGAGGGTGTATAACATCGTGGAGAATCTCTGTATGGCCTGTGGTATGGACATGCCGAAGGTGAACGTGATCGACGATCCCCAACTCAATGCCTTCGCCAGTGGTATCGATAAGAATTCCTATACCGTCACTGTCACCACAGGACTGCTTGACCGTCTGGACGATCGTGAGCTCGCAGGTGTTATCGGCCACGAGCTGACCCATATCCGCAATCGCGACACCCGTCTGCTGATTACGAGCATCATCTTCGTGGGTATCATCACCACCGTCCTCTCGCTGGTAGTGAGGATGATCTACAACCGCATGCTGTTTGGTGGCTTCAGCAGCAGCAACGATCGCAATGAGAAAGGCAACGGACTCTCCGTGATAGCCATCATGGTCATTGGAGCCATCTGCGCCGGCATTGCCTGGCTCTTCGTATCGCTCACCCGATTTGCCATCTCGCGCAAACGTGAGTTCATGGCCGATGCTGGAGGTGCCGAACTTTGTGGCGACCCCATGGCACTGGCCTCAGCGCTGCGAAAGATCTCGAACAATCCAGGCCTGGGCGACGTCGAGCGCGAGGATATTGCCCAGATGTACATCATTCATCCGAAAAAGATGGCTCAGGGACTGATGCAGTTTCTTAGTGGACTTTTCGCCACGCATCCCAGCACAGAGGAGCGTATCAGGATTCTCGAGCAGTTCTAAGCTGACCATCCATACAGGTTACTAAACGCAAGAAACGCAGCCCTCAGGGGTTGCGTTTCTTCTTGAGTTGCGGAGGCAGGATTCGAACGTGCGACCTCCAGGTTATGAGCCTGGCGAGCTACCAACTGCTCCACTCCGCGATGTTAATTTTCAATGCAAATAAGGACGTTTCCTGTTTTGCGGGTGCAAAGGTACAAAGTTTTTTCGAATTGGCCAAATATTTACGCTCTTTTTTTGAAATTTTCCACTTTTCGCAACTTTTTTGCCCAGATTTCTTGCGTATTTCAAAGAAAAGTCGTAATTTTGCACACTGTTAGTACTGTGTGCAATTTTTTAATCAACAGGAGGAATCATATATGTCCATATCCAAAACCAGACAAAAGCTTGTAGATGTAGCTCGCCAGTTATTCGCCAAGAACGGACTGGAGAATACGACGATGAACGACATTGCCCAACAGTCAGGCAAGGGTCGGCGCACACTTTACACCTATTTCAAGTCGAAGGAGGAGATTTACTACGCTGTGATTGAAAGTGAGCTCGAGCGCCTCAGCGACAAGCTCGACGAGGTGGCTGCACGTAAAATCCGTCCACAGGACAAGATCATCGAGCTCATCTATACCCATCTGAGCATGATCCGCGAGACGGTAGTGCGCAACGGAAACCTGCGCGCTGAGTTCTTCCGTAACATCTGGATGGTCGAGAAGGTGCGCAAGCACTTCGACGACGCAGAGATCGAGCTCTTCCGCAAAGTCTACACAGAGGGCAAGGAGGATGGCGAGTTCGACATCGACAACATCGAACTCGTGGCCGATATCACCCACTATTGTATCAAAGGTCTCGAAGTACCTTATATATACGGACGTATCGCGCACGGAATGAAGGAGGAGGACACCAAGCCCCAGGTGGCCAAGGTGGTCTATGGCGCGCTGGGTAAGTTCAGGAGGAATTGAAAGATTCAAAGATTAAACATTAAATATTAAACATTTTAGAAGATTATGGGATTATTAGAAGGAAAGACAGCGCTGATTACAGGTGCTGCACGCGGTATCGGAAAGGCTATCGCACTGAAGTTCGCCGCTGAGGGCGCAAACATCGCATTCACCGACCTCGAGATCAACGAGGAGACTGAGAAGGAAATCGCAGCCCTCGGTGTCAAGGCCAAGAGCTATGCATCCAACGCAGCCGACTTCGCTCAGACAGAGGAAGTGGTAAAGGCCGTTAAGGAAGAATTCGGCTCGATCGATATCCTGGTCAACAACGCAGGTATCACGAAGGACGGTCTGATGCTTCGTATGACTGAGCAGCAGTGGGACGCTGTGATTGCCGTCAACCTCAAGTCGGCCTTCAACTTCATCCACGCCTGCGTGCCCGTCATGATGCGCCAGCGTGGTGGCTCTATCATCAATATGGCCTCTGTCGTGGGTGTTCACGGCAATGCTGGTCAGGCAAACTATGCGGCCTCAAAGGCTGGTCTGATCGCCCTCGCCAAGAGTATCGGACAGGAGATGGGTCCCAAGGGCATCCGTGCCAACGCCATCGCTCCTGGCTTCATCGAGACGGCTATGACAGCAGCCCTGCCTGAGGAGGTTCGCAACGAGTGGAAGCAGAAGATTCCTCTCCGTCGTGGTGGTCAGGTCGAGGATATCGCCAACGTGGCTACATTCCTCGCATCAGATATGTCAAGCTACGTCAGCGGACAAGTGATCCAGGTTGATGGTGGAATGAACATGTAGTATGGAAGTCATCTACGAGGATAACCATATTATCATCGTTAACAAACAGAGTGGGGAGATCGTTCAGGGCGACAAGACTGGCGATCGCCCCCTCTCTGATATTGTGAAAGACTACATCAAGGAGAAATATGCGAAGCCAGGCGAAGTGTTCCTGGGCGTGGTTCATCGGCTGGATCGACCCGTATCAGGTCTCGTCGTCTTTGCGCGCACTTCGAAGGCACTCACGCGACTGAACAAGATGTTTGCCGAGGGCGAGGTGCATAAGACCTATTGGGCGATTACCAAGAATGCCCCTCGCACCAGTGAGGGAACGTTGGAGCACTGGCTCGTGCGCAATGAGAAGCAGAACAAGAGCTATGCCTACGACCGCGAGCGACCCCATGCCAAGAAGGCCATCCTGAAATATCGCACGATAGCCCAAGGCGACAATTACACCCTGCTCGAAGTGCAGCTCATGACAGGCCGTCACCATCAGATACGCTGTCAACTGGCTGCGATGGGCTGTCCCATCAAGGGCGACCTCAAATACGGAGCCCCTCGCTCGAATCCTGATGGCTCCATCTCGCTCCTGTCGCGCCGCGTGGAGTTCATCCACCCCGTATCGAAACAGACGATCACCGTCGAGGCTCCCCTACCCGATGACCCACTTTGGCAAGCACTTGGTCAAGCAGCCGCAAAATAACTGTCACAATTGTCACAATATGAATCAGATTAAGAATCTCGCATTCGACCTGGGTGGCGTCGTGCTGGCACTCAGCTACGAGAACGCCATCGCCCGCTTCGAGGAAATCGGACTGAAGGATGCCCGCAAGCACCTTGACGCTTTCTGCCAACATGGCATCTTCGGAGATCTCGAGATAGGCCGTATCTCTACAGAAGAATTTCGTGTGGAACTGGGTAAGATTATTGGCCACGAGGTCACTGCCGACGAGTGCTACTATGCCTGGCACGGCTATGTAGAGAACGTCCCCCAGCGCAACCTCGATGCCCTACTCGACCTTCGAGCAAAGGGCTACAAAGTATGTCTGCTCTCGAACACCAACCCCTATATGATGCAATGGGCACGCACACCAGACTTTGATGGCGGCAACCACCCCATCGACTACTACTTCGACCACCTCTACCTCAGCTACGAGTGCCGACTGATGAAGCCATCGCCAGCCATCTTCGAGATGATGCTCCAAGGCCAGCAGGCCACCCCTGACGAGACCCTCTTCATCGACGACAGCCCCCACAACTGCGAAACCGCCCAATCCCTTGGCATCCACACCCTCTGCCCCCACAACAACGAAGACTGGGTTCCGATGCTGAAACTGTGACGTAGAAGCGCCTCTGCTCTTTGTGTTATTGACCTGCATCAAACAAATGCTGTGTTCGTGCACAATTATGAATTTTCTCTTGCGAAGTCAGCCAAAAAGTCGTACCTTTGCATCGCAAAAAAAAGAAATGGTTATTTAAAGAAACGTAGGAGATTTACATCATGATTACACTAATGGAAATGGGTGCCATGCTTGTAGCAGGAACAGTGTTCAGCGCTTGGATGGCAAAGCACGACAACCTGGAGGTCCGCTAAGGCCTCTTTTTTTTGCCATGTCGCCTACGTGTATCATCCCATTCTGCTCAGTCGGCTACGACTGGCGACCCGCTTCCCAACGATCGGCGATCCGCTTCCCAAGGGTTGGCGATCAGGTCGGCCGCTCGGCTTTGCCGCTCGAGAACGATTGGGCGCTTGGTCGGCTATGGTTGAATTGGGGCTGCGAGGGGGATTAATGATTTATTTTTACATCACTCTAAACAGTGAATATCTCGGAGAAATGGCTTATTAGTTGAAAAATTTGCGCGATAGTTAGGGCGCAAAAATTCCCTAGTATGGGAACAATTTTTTGATTGAAAGAGATGGGATTCTACTCTTTTCGCGGGCGGAGGTGGTTATTCAAAATTACTTACATCTTATTCTACAATAAGTGGCGCTTATTTCACAAGAAGCGTGTGAGGGTAAGGCACAATCAAGAAATTGTTGTGATGTTGCCATGTTGCATAAGCACCCTCCTACCCCTCTGATATAATACTTAATAGGTTATGATTTAGCATTATGATAAATAGAATGTATTCTTTATAGTATTATACTCCTTATTGCAACATGGCAACGGCAACATGGCAACACGGGGAGCAAAAAAAAAAATCGCTTGATAAACCATACGTGTTCCAAGAAAAAACACTATCTTTGCAGACGGAAATCAGAAACTGCAGCAATATGAGAAAAAAAATCGAATCCCTCGAGGAGCTCAATACACTGTTGGGAGATGACTCGTTCGACATGAACTTCTGGGGAGCCAGAAACGGGCTGGAACAACTGGCCTGGCACCTGCTGGCACACCGCTGCTTCGACCCTACCGTCCTTAAAGAAGGTACGCGCGAGAAAGTAGAGGTAGCGAGAGACGCAGATGAGGTATCGCTACAAAACTATATCGATGAGATGAAGGCGCGCTACAACGACTACTACACAGCCGACAATCAGGAGCTGAGGGAGTGGCTGACAACCACCCCGCTGGAGAACATCGCCGCCTATACGACCTATTTCGTGAGGAGAAACGAGATCGACAGGGTGTCCAACTACTACGACGCGGCTCAGGACCACTATGCCGACCATTGGAAGACCTTCAGGGATTTTGAACGTGGTGATATCAGCGGGCGCGAATTCGTCGAGACATTCTACAAGCAAGTCGACGAACTGAACGCCCATGTCGCAGAAGGCAAGCAACTGGGGCTGACGATGGACGAGATCGTGCTTCACGACGCCATGTGGGGACTGCTGCCATCGGCCTTCGACCCCGACCTGACCGCGCTGGCGCGGGAGATCCATAAGGAAGCCCTGCGGCAACTGCCCTCCCACCCTTACATCTGGAGCGAGAAGGGCAAGCAAGCCTATGCGCCCAAGATGCTGAGACACGCCGCGCACAAGCTTGAAGAGAAGGGATTCGACATCGGATTCAGCAAGCAGCAGTACACCATCGAGCAGGGCTATCTGCTGGATTACTTCTCGCAACTCTACTGGCGCGAGGCTGATGCAAAACCCGAAGATTAGCAATGGAACGCATGACAGACGCACCATACTCAGAAGCACGAAGCAGAACGCCTCAAATCAACGAGAAGGACATCCGCAAGCTCTTCGACATCACTGAGCTGCGCAAGACGCTCTACGCCCTCTTGAGGGAGTCGCTGAGCCCAGCATGGCAGAACGCCCAGCAGCTCTTCGATCCCGACGCAGAGGGACGGGCAGAATGGGTCTTTGCCTCAAGGCTGCTCTCCTGCTACAAGACCTCCGTCCCCCAGATCAACTATCTGCTGGAATCGACGCCTCCCGAACTGAGACTCACGGAGCTCACCCAGGAACGCGACGAACTGATCAGCCGGCTGGCGGGCACGATGGCAGGCATGAGGTGGATGAAGCACATGCGTGCGAACGACGGCTGGCGATTCATGGCCATATATCTCTTCGGCCAGCAGAGCCGTATCAGCCAGGACGACATCCAAGAACTCTTCATGACCATCGACCAGATAGCCATTCTGACGGACGTTCTCCGTGGGCGTGGCAAAATATACGGCATCGACTTCAAAGCCTTCACAGATGAAGCGATCAAGGCCTTCAAGCAGTATTGCCACGATACCTCTAAGGCGCGCCTTATCCTTGAACACCTTCACAAAGAGATCGACGGAAAGGACAGCCCGAAGCGCTCCACAAGACCCATCAGTGCGGCTATCCGCGCAGGCCTGATTGTGGAACGCCCGCCATACGAATGGTTTAACCAAGAGTTTGGAGAGCTGTGCAAGAACGACAAGACAAGCTACTACGCTTACACTAAGGAGGATTGCACGACTTACGACGATGACATTCTCCACAAAGAGCTTGTAAAGCAATTCCGAGAACTCGCCTGACAGCGTCCGATTTCCCTATTCTTCGGACTGACTTCGATCGGTATTTCGGACGGACATCACTCCCCGTTCGGACTAATTCGGACTATCAAAAATGGCCTTTCTTTTTTTCATAATTTTGCGGTGCGTAAAGGCGGTAAAACGAGGGCATAGTGCCTGGGCTACCGACTGGAGCGCCACAATTTTATGCCAAATTATATTATCATTAAGAACGGAAGCAAGATGGCCAGAGCCGTCACTTCCAAACAGGAGTATTTTAACCTGCGAAACTCGGCAGAGAACCGCAGTAACTTGAATCTTGTCCGTATGGGCAATGAGGATGCCAAGAGCCGACTCGTCCAGTTCGCCTACAACGACCTGATGCCCGACGGGATTGTAAAAGGCTGTCAGCATCCCAGTCAGATGTTCGCCTACGATGTGGACTGTCAGAACCGAGAGGAGTCTGACCGCATTGCCAACCGTCTGCTGGAGATAAAGGAACAGATCGGACTGCTTGAGATCAGCCGTTCTGCCCGCCACGGTCTCCACCTTATTCTATTAAGGGAGAAGGGCAAGACGGTGCTCGAGAATCAAGTCCGCGTGTCGATGCTGACGAAGACGGAGATGGACACTGGTGCTCACGATCTGGGACGCGTCATGTTCACAACCACAGCCGATGCCGACGAGCTGCTGTATCTGGACGACCGTCTCTTCGACGAGCCGTTGAGCATCGAGGAGAGCGAGGCAGAGTACCAGGTGCTGAAGCGTCGCGAGGAGAACGGACTTGAGGAGGTTCCTGCCGGTGCCAAGAAGTCCAACAAGCACTATCGCCCTTGGGAGGACACAAGCACGCTGAGCGCTGCAAGTTCTACCCAGCCATGTCAGGCTCCATCTGCCGCCGACACCCCTCAGACCGCCAAGGCCAGTTGTCTGAAAGCCTTCGACCTCTGTATGGAAGAGGCAGGACTGACTGAACGCGCCCTGCAGATCGAAGGTGTGCGCCACAACTCGCTGCTGAGCATCTTCTCCGTAGGCGCCTGCCGCCTGATGCCCATCGGACAGATGAAAGCCGTCGTGAAGGTTCGCATGCCTGAGTATGCCGAAGAGCACGACTGCCAGCAGCTGATTCAGGACTTCTATCAGAACTACACTGAGATGAACAAGCCCCTGAACAAACGTCTGCGTGAGATTCATGCCGAGGTGTATGGTGAAGAGGCAGAGACGGTCGGGACGGAGAGCGAAGAGGCCCAGGCGTCGCAGCAGCGTCGTAAGCTGATAGCCCGATTACTGCCTTCAGGTCTGCGCGAGCCCGTGATGGCAGCTCCGAAAGATCAGCAGATGAACGTGCTCTGCGCCATCATGCCCATCGCAGCGGCCTATGCCGACCAAGTGGAGATCATGTATGCCGATGAGAAGAAGCAGCATCTCGGACTCATGTCGCTCATCATAAGCCGTCAGGCGGGTGGTAAGTCAGGATGCAAAGAGGCAGTGGAATGCTGGATGAAGATCCTGAAGGAAGAGTCGAAAGCCTTCCGTGAACAGGAGGATGCCGTCAAATTGTCGAACAAGTGCCGCAAGGCCAACGAGCGTGCTCAGGAGTTGCCGAAGTTTCCCATTCGCAAAGTGCCCATCACCATCTCGTGCTCAACGCTGCTGAAACGATTCAAGAATGCCCCCGGACGATGCTTGTATTCGTTTTGCGAAGAGCTGGACACGCTCTTGAAGACCAACTCTGCTGGCAACTGGTCGGCTAAGTACGATATCTATCGTTACTCGTTCGATCGTGCGGAATGGGGTCAGGACTACAATAGCGATCAGGCAGAGTCGGGCGATGTGGACGTCATCTACAACTGGACTATCTTTGGCACCTATGGCTCATTCAAGAAATGTTTCCAGCGCGAGAATGCTGAGAATGGTCTGGGAGGTCGAGTACTGATATCGGAACTGCCAGACACCCGATTCAACAAGATGCCCAAGTATCGCCCGTTGGCAGCTGATGAGCAGGAGTCTATTCAGCAGGCGGCTCAGAAACTCGGTCAGATGAGTGGTTATGTCGATACGCCACGACTTCGCAGAGCCATCGGGAAATGGGCTGAGGAGAAGCGTTTGCTGGCGCTGAAGAACATGGATGAAGTGATGGACAACTTCCGCCGCCGATCAGCAGTCATCGCCTTCCGCTGTGCTGTTGTTTTCCACCTGTTGTCGGGCGAGGAGCGTGAATCGAAAGCCTGTGTCGATTTCATGCTGATGATGGCCGACTACTGTCTGGAGACTCAGACGCGCATGCTGGGTGATATGATCTCAAGTCAGCAGGCTAACAACGAGCCTATCATCAAGCCGATTGGCAACAAGAATACCTACGACCGTCTGCCCAAGGTATTTACGATGGACGACCTGCGACTTGCCAAAGGTGCAAATTTCGAGGAATCATCCTATCGAAGCATCATCAGTAAGTGGAAGAAAGATAAATTCATTGAGGAGGTCCCCCGTGATGAATTAGGCAGCGATAAGCGTCCACGATGGCGTAAATTGGTCGCATAAGCGTTGTAATTTCAGATTTTCAGAGGAAAATCGTACATGTTTCAAAGAAAATGTGTATATTTGCAGTCGTAATGGGAAGGAATCTTCGGAAATGGGTGCTCGCCGCAGGGCTCTGGGCCGTGAGTTCGCTCACGGCGCAGGCCCTTCGGGCTGCAACGGGCGAAGACCTGCCAGAGCAGGGCACAATCCGCGAGGAGCAGGGCTTTAAGCTGAGGAAGGAGCACGACAGCCTGTACTGGCTGAACGACTGGCGGCTGCCTTACCCTGTGTACCAGTTCCAGACGGGCGACGTCGACGGCGACGGACGTGTGGACGCGATGGTGGGGGTCGTGAAGTCGACGCGCTTCTACCCTGAGAAGGCCCGCAGGCTGTTCATCTTCAAGCAGGTCATATCGA
>JAEEGJ010021675.1_pt1 | contig 13775 bp, 8 predicted proteins | sample 8958761 | NCBI WGS metagenome assembly JAEEGJ01 (sample SAMN16246546, study PRJNA631951) | gut metagenome | biome: gut microbiome; feature: rumen; material: RS-attached | host: Bos | place: Iran: Karaj | collected 2018-10 | reverse complement strand
TATTGTAAATCTTTATGTATTCGCGATTATGGTGATAAGCTTAAGATTGTTGATAATAACGGTATAACAGAAGCACACTTTGTGCCGGGCGGAGCTATACCTCGGGAAGATAAAACCTGCGATGCATACGTTGTAAAAGACGGATATATAGCAGTTTCTCGTGTATATGCAGAGCCTTTAGCTGCAGAAATAGTGGACGGTATGCAATTTAAGTTGTAAAATAGTATAGATAAATAAAAGGGTGGGGAAATTGCAGAACAATACGATTTTAGATGAAGGGAAAATCCTTTATTCTCAGAAAAAATATAAGAAGGCATTGGCTTTCTTTCTGGCTCTTCCTTCAGATTCCACAACAGATAAATTAGAAGTCTCTTATTATCTGGGGCTATGCTATACCAAGCTGGAACGTTATGATGATGCCCTTTTATTCCTTGAACAGGTAGTTACTTCAGGTGGAAACTTTGAACGTGTTTTACAGTGTCGATTCCTTCTTGCTGTAATTTATGCACTTTCGGGGCGTAAGCGTCTTGCAGATTTTGAATTGAATAAGCTTTTGGATACCGGCTATATGACAGCTTCAGTAAATGCTGCTCTGGCTTTTATTGCCTGGGAGCAGAATGATACAGAACGATGTCTGAACTATTATGAACAGTCGCTTAGAAAAGACCCGGATAATGTTTCTTCACTCAACGGTCTTGGCTATGTGCTTGCCTGTCAGGAAAAGGATTTGACTCGTGCTCTTTCTCTTTGTAAACAGGCTGTAAAGTCTGCACCAAAGTCTGCGGCATGTCTTGATTCTCTTGGATGGGTATATTACAAGCTTGGTTTATATAAGGATGCCATGCAGTATCTACAGCAGGCAGAACTTCTGGACACTACTAATGTTGAGATAGCTGAGCATATAAAATCAGTAAGACTGAAGGCGGGCCACTAGCAGATGAAAAAGATAACCGCAATTATTTTTTCAGCCGTTTTCGCAGCAGGTGCAATTTTTGCACAGGTAACAACCGATGATGCAGGCTTGCGTGTGCCTGAAGACAGAATAAGAACAGGTAACGAAGGCTTTGCTTCAGAAGAATTCCGCCGTGGTGTGCAGGCTTATTATAAGGGGGCCTTTAATGAAGCTATTGTCCAGTTTGAAAAAGCTCTTGCATATCTGCCAGATGATAACCTGATTCTGGATTGGCTTGGGAAGGCTTATTATAAGGCTGGACTTGAAGGTTCTGCTTTAAGTTACTGGAGCAATGCAAAAGAAAACGGTTATGGTGGCCTTTTACTCGAAAATAAAATAGAGATTGTACGCGAACGCCGTGTAACCGGAGACTCTACAGATAAGCTTATGCGCTTTTCTGAAGCTGGAGCATTTCCGGGAGAGTTTCAGGGAAATATGATTTTCAGCGGACCTGTTGCCGTTCAGCCGAATTATGACGGAACAATGTGGGTTGCCGCTTATAATACAAATGAACTTGTTTTATTAAATCAGAACGGAAAGGTTGTAGACCGTGTTGAAGGTCCTGTAAACGGATTTGATAGGCCTAGTGATATTCTGCGACTTCATGACGGAAAACTTCTTGTCAGTGAGCATGCGGGAGATCGTCTTGCACTTTTGACTTCTAACGCACGTTTTGAACGTTATATCGGAACCAAAGGTCGTGGAGTTGGGCAGGTTGTTGGTCCACTTTATCTTGCACAAGATTATCTTGAACGCATTTATGTTACAGACTATGGTAACCGCCGTGTAGATGTTTTTGACAAGGATGGAGAACCTGTATTCTTCTTTGGGGGAACAAACGGAGATTTTGCGGGGCTTAAGGGACCAACTGGAATTGCAGTTACAGATGAGCGTGTTTTTGTAGCAGATGATCAGAAGGGCTGTATTTACGAGTTCGACAGAGCAGGTAACTTTATTCGTGAGCTTGTAGAAGCAGATACTTTTAAGAAACCTGAATCTCTTAAATATTGGAACGGAAGTCTTATTGTCTGCGATTCTAACCGTGTTGTTTCTGTAGATGCAGATTCTGGTGCCCTCTTTGAATATGTAAAGGTTGGAAATGCTCCTGCTCGTGTTACTGCTGCAAATCCGGATGTAAACGGAAACGTAATTGTAACAGACTTTACGGCAAACGAAGTTTACGTTATGTCTAAGGTGCAGGAACTTGTAGGGGGACTTTTTGTTCAGATTGAACAGATTGATGCTTCAAAATTCCCGAACGTTACTGTTGAGCTTCGTGTAGAAAACCGTCATCGCCAGCCGGTTGTTGGTTTGCAGGAAGTAAACTTTTATCTTACAGAAAACATGAGGCCGGTTTCCAAACTCAAAATGCTTGGTGCTGCTTCTAACAATACTGATGCTGATATAACTGTAATTATTGACCGTTCTGTAGATATTGCTGCCTATGGTCACGAAATTGAAAGCAGTGTGCGCGAAGTTGCCTCTTCTATGAATGGTCGTGGTACCCTTAGAATTGTTTCTGCTGGTGCTATTCCTGCTGTTGAATATGTCGGCCGTCCGGATGCACTTGGAGACTTTAGCCTCGCAGCACTTAAAACAAAGACTTCTAAGACTGCAGCCTGTGACCTTGCACTTCGACTTGCTTCAAATGATTTAATTAATGCATCTAAAAAACGAGGCATTGTATTAATTACAGCTGGCAGCAACCATGACGAAGGCTGTTCTCTTACTTTTGAAAAATATAATCTTGCTGAGCTTTCGAGCTATATGAACAATAATTCAATTGCTTTCTCTGTTATTCAACTTGATCAGGGCGCGCTTGATGATGAGCTTTCTTATGTAGTTGATAGCACCACTGGCGACGTTTATTATGTATTCCGTCCTCAGGGCTTGGGCGATGTCGTAAAGGATATGATTGAACAGCCGCAGGGAATATACCAGCTGTCTTATGTTTCGGCGATGTCTACAAATTTTGGAACAAACTATCTTCCACTTGAAGCAGAAGTATATCTTTTGAACAGAAGCGGCCGCGACGAAACAGGTTATTTTGCGCCTCTACAGTAAACGATTTTTCTTTTAGTTATTAGAACTCAACCTTTGCACCAAGATTAAGAGTAATATTCAGATGGTCTGCCTTCTTTTGAGTTAAAAGAAGGCTTGTATCGAGTCCAGCAAAGAAACTGTAGTATTCCATGAAAGCCACGGAAACTGTGTGTTCATATTCATATTTTTGATAAAGATTTTTTTCTAACTCTCCAATTTCAAAAGTAAAGCTGTCTTTTCGTGAAATTGAAAAATTACTTTTTCCTGAAGTTGTTTGTTCTGCAGGAATAAATCTGCGGAGCAATTCTGCAAGCAGGCTTTTTTGTGAAGGCCTTGTATAAGCTACGGAGTCTCGAAGATTCCAGTCTGCTGTATTTTCAATTGACAAATTAAAAACTTCGGTGAGATTTGATTTATCTGAAATATATAAGAGCAGTTGTGAAAAGCACTGGATTTTCAGCTTATAGTTTTGTGGATCCTCTGCAGGCAGTTTTAGGATTGCAGAAAGATTTGAAGTAAGCTCTTCCTGTTTAAACCATAAAAATCTTTTATTAAGGCTGTTGCTTCCAAAATTGTTTATAGAATTATTTGTGAGTACTGCTTTGAATTGATATAGGTCTGATTCGGGCAGTGTTTTTTTGAGCTCACGGTTTACAGCAAACGTTATGGCAGATGGTATGTATAAGTCTTTGATCGAATTATAAAGTGTACGGCGGAAATTTGCTTCGTACTTTGTGCTGTAGCTGCTGTTTTGTGGCAGGTCTGTTAAAATATGTTGCTTGAACAGTTCGTAAAATGGCAATTGTGTATAGAACCAGAGTCGTTCATTTTGTAGATTAAAAAGTCTTTGTGTGTCTGTAAGGAAAGTTCCTCCATACTCAGGAGTGTGATTGCCACCACCGTTTCTGGAAATTTCAAAACTGAATGCTTTTTTGTTTCCTGTAAATGGAATGGAAAGCTTAAGTTGTTCTTTATCTGAATAAAGAAGTCCCGGTGCATTTACATTGTAATTATCAGAAAGTTCATAGGTAAGCTTTGGCTTGAGTGTAAAGCCCTTGTTTTCAATTGGGAAAACACCACTAAGAAAGGCTGAATACTGAGTGCTTCGAGCCGAAGCATCTTCTTTACCTGTAGAAAAGGCGAGGGCTGAAATATCCTGCCAGCCTTGAGTATAGGAAACGTCAGAAGTCTGTGAAGTCTGAGATATGTTTTGAGCCGCTATAACTTTTGTTCCCATTGAAAATTGTGTAGAACGTATAGGCTGAGTGTAATTCAATTCAAGCGAAGTATTTTGTTTTTCTAAATATGGGGTAGAAGAAGCATTTGTCTTAATGCTCAACTGAACTGGAAGTTTAATTTTTGTAAAATCTAGAGATATTTCATTTTGCTTTCGAAGCTCGTATGAAGAATAATCTTTCTGGAAAGTATCTTCCGCGTAGAAAACTCCAAAAAGTTTTCCGTCGGTTTTTATGCTGTGGCCTGCTTCTGTAATTTCAGCTGTTTCTGAAGAAAGATTTGCGCCAAGTTTTATCTGACTGATAGTAATGTCTGCATTTGATTTTGTATTGATAAAAAATTCTGGAGAAGAAAAATTTCCTGTGCTTTGTGTAGATTCTGTATTAAGGTATAAATTCTTAATTAAATCAAAATTACCTGCCTGTAAAATTGCGCCTTCTTTTTTATATTCCGCAGCAAGATAATTCTTAAAGGTGCCGTAAGATTTTGCTTTTTCATAAGATAGTTTAGTTATGAAAATATCATCATTAAGTATTGAATCTTCAAGCATGAGACGGGAAGGAATTACAGCATTATTTATTTTTAATTCGTAAGTGTCAGAAGAAAGAGTCGTGTCATCAAATGCAACTGTTTTGTTTTCAAGATCAATCTGGATTGTATGAAGTCCAGAACTTACTGATCCTATTGCATTTGTGATAATCGGGTTATCTTTTAAAATCAGACGAAGGGCTGCATTTCCTTTTTGTTTTGTTCCAGAATCTTCGTCTAAAATAATCTGAAGAGGAGCACTGTAGTTTTCTTTTACATCAGAAAAATCTAATTGAATATTTATCAGTTTATACGATGAAAAATCAGAAGATGTAAAATATACTGTAGTGGCTTTTTCCGGCATTTCTTTTTCGACTTTATCAGGATAAAGAGCTTCTTTTAAGTTCTGTTCATAATTATCCCAAATTTTATCCCATGAATATAGCAGAAGACCTTTTGTGGTGTTTTCATTGAGGACAGCAATATTTGATTTTTCTGTTATTTTTAAACCGTTTTTTTCATATTGAGTTCCGGCGCTTAAGGCTGCGAAGCTGTTTTTTTGATTATCTGTATAAGAATAATTATCTTTTTGATTTATGCTTTGACGTGCAGTGATTATAATATCAGCATCCCAGCCTGGAACAAGATTAATTTTATAACCCGCACCGAGAGCAAGTGCACCTGACGAAAAATCAGAGGTTTCTTCCTGCCAGGTAACAAGAATTTTATCTGTTTGACTAACTGAAGTATTCAGATCAACAACACCTGTATTTTCATTATAGGAAATACCTGGTAAAAGAATGCCGTTTTTATAAACCTGAACAGTACCGCCGGCGGCTTTTTTTGAAATATAAATTTCTTTTATCGGGGTATAGGTTCTTGAAAGAATCTCGAGACTTGTTTTGTTTTTAAGTCCAAGATATATTTCCGGGCAGTCTTCTGCAAAAGGGTAGACGCTGTTTTCTGTATTCGTATTTATGATTTTTGTAAATAGTTCTTTTTCGTTAAAAAAGTCTTCGTAAAGTGAGGTATAAAAATCTTGTGAAGAGATTGCTTTATATTTTGCAATTGTATTGCCTGATTTTCCTGCCTGCACACTAATGTCAGTTTCGTATTTTCCGGTACTGTAAATTCCAGCACATAAAAATGGAGAAAAAACTTCATCATCCTGAATTATAAGGGCGGCTTTGCCTTCAATTGTAGTTTTTGTTTGGCCTGCATACTTTTCCAGATTATATTTTCCGTTATCTCCAAGCTGGCTCTGGATTTTTCCAAGAAAAGTGTCGGGAGTTGAATAACTTCCGGCAGCGGCAATAACCGAATCTACATATCCTGCTGTGCCAAAAGAAACAAGAATCGCCGGTACTTCGCCCCTGGCATTCTTGCCGCCGCCCGCGTCTTTCGATATAAAAAGCCGGCTCGCAGACGTTACTGCCGCGAACTCATCCTTTGTGAGCTCGCGGTATTTTTTTCCACGTTCATCGCGTAACGTTCCGTTTGCGTTTTCAATATAAACAGCATCAATCTGTGTGAGTAAATCTGCTGCCTGTTCCGGGAAGCGGAATTCTACACCATATATAAAATCTGCAGGAGATAGTGTAATGTCAGTTGCCTTATTCATGCCGTAAAAGGTTGCACTTTTTACATCTGTCATATCATAGCGGACAAGAAAATCAGCCTGCCATTTTTCGTTTTGTGGTTTGAGCAAAAGGCTTGCACCAGTGGCCTGATTTTTTCCACCCTGTAAACCGTTTCCAAAATATTCTGCACTATAGCCGCGGCTCATTGTAACTCCGCGGTTTGCAAGACGAAAATGTCTTATCAGATTATCGCTTTTATAACCGAGAGCAAATGTATTGTTTGAAAACTCATCTGCAAAATCAGCCTGAAAATACCATGTATTGTTTAAGGTAAGCAGTGTAGAAAGTTCAACCTCCTGCTTAAACACTGGTAGCTGTGGCGAAGCTGCAGGAGTAGTGCCGTTTCCAAAGGTAAGATCCAGACCACTTTGAAATTCTGCTTTCCATAAACCCGATGCTGTAAAGTCCACATGATTTTTGTCGTCCAAATCATAATCAAATAAAGACGAAGGAGTTTCGCGCTCAGGGGTATTTAGTTCCGGGGGATCTTTTATATCCTTAAATTCTTCTGCATCAATTTTGACCCCACCTGCTCCAATTAAAAGCAGCAATAAAACTGCTTTAAGAGTTCTTGCCTTTTGCACTTTTATTTCAGGATGTTTCTTTGAAAGATTTAGAATCGCTTTTTCTACGGCTTGTTTTTTTTTCATCATTGTTTGCAAATAAATCCTGCTGATAAGGCTTTTCTTCTTTTACGATATTTTCAAAACCAACTCCCAAAAGCCTTATGCCGCGCCCATTCTGATATTTTTTTTCGAAAAGTCTTTTTATGATTTCATAATAGGTGTCGAGAGTAATTATATTTCGTTCTGTTGTTTCCTGAACTGTACATGTTGAAAAATCATCATAACGGATTTTGACAAAGGCTGTTCTTGAAAAGCTTTCTTCTTTTAAGAGACGGAAAAATACACCATGTGCAAGTTCCAGCAGCTCTGTCTCAATCATATAAATGTCAGTGAGGTCATAAGGAAAGGTGGTTTCTGCACTTATTGAGTGAGACTTCGTTTCTCTTTTAAAAGAATTGTTTTCAAGACCTCGCACAACATTATAAAGAAAGCCCGCCATGTTCTTTCCAAAAAGAAATTCAAGTGTGTCGTAATCACGTTCAAAAATGTCTTTTGTAGAAATAAGTCCTTTGCTGCGGATAAGTTCCAGAGATTTTGGGCCGAGTCCCCATACCTTATTAAGCGGAAGATTGAGCATAAAATTCTGCTCGTCTCCGTGTCTTATGTGGCAAAATCCATCCGGTTTATTAAGGCCTGAAGCAATTTTTGCAAGATATTTTGTAGATGCAAGTCCCATTGAAACTGTGAGGCCTGTTTCGGCTTTGACTCGTTTTTTTATAAGGGCTGCAGTTTCTGCAGGCGGACCAAAGAGTTTTTCTGTACCGGTTAAATCAATAAAAGCCTCATCAATTGACATTTGGTCAACGTCTGGTGAATAGTCACGGAAAATGCTCATTATTTGATACGAAAGCTCTGCATAACGGTGCATTCGTCCACGTACAAAGATTCCATTCGGACATAGCCTGTAAGCCTGGAAGGTTGGCATTGCAGAATGAACACCGTATTTTCGTGCCTCATAAGAAGCTGTAGAAACAACACTGCGGCGATCTTCTGGGAGACCTCCGACAATTACAGGCTTTCCTCTTAATTCAGGATTATCCAGCTGTTCAACTGAAGCAAAAAAAGCGTCGAGATCTACATGAAGGTACCAGTGTTGTATAGGTTCCATTAACGCTCTCCGGCCTCAATTGATTTTGTAATAAAAAGATATTTTTCTTCAGTGTCTTCTAAAATTGCTGCTACTGTAATTTTACAAGGTGTCATGGCCGCTCCGTAACTAAAGGTCATTTTTTGTGGCGGATTGTCTGGAATGCGGAATCGAACTGCATTATTTGAAACACTTGTAAAATCGTTATCAGAATATAAAACTGGAAATACACGGTCTGTGGTAATCAAAAGATCACATAAAAGACAGTTATCCGGTACTTCTATATCTATTGTTCTGATTACATCACCAAAAATATTTTTTTGAGTATAAGAAAGATTTATTAATTCATCCCCATAAGGAGTGTAAGTAATCTGTTTTTCTGGAATTTCAAGCTTTTTCAACTGCTTTGTTCTTACTATGCCGAGTAAAATCAAAGAAAAAGAAATTGAAGCAAAAATTACAATAGTGAAAATAAAAAGTGTGCGTACTTTTTTATAACGTGTTCTGATTGATGTGAGTATTCTGAAAAGGACAATGTAAACAGGGTAGAGAACAAGCGGAATTACTGCAGAAGGTTTTGGCCCCTTTAGGAATTCTGACAAGGCTTTTAATTCAGAGGCAGTAATAACTCTGTGACCATATGGAATAAGCGGGCCAACCATTAAAAGAAAAATTGCAAAATGCAGAGGATTGTTTTTTACAGTCAGTGCAATAAGCGAGAGCAGACAAATCATAATGAAAATCGGGCTCAGCGAAATATCAGCCAGAATAAAGAGCGACTGATTAATAATACAGCTGATTACAAGCAGATAGTCAATTGCACGTTCTTCAAAGCCATAATTTGTAAAAAGAATAAGAAGATATTCAATAAAACAAAAGAAAAGCCCAGTTATGATTTGAAAAGAAAGCTGCCCGTAAACGCTTCCTGCATAACTTGCATTCGGGAAAAGATTCTTAAAAAGCAGTCCTGCAAGGAAAAATGAACATTCCAGAATCAAAAATGTAAGAGGAACGGACCACCAGACTTTTCCGATTGTATACCATGTATGTCTTTTTAAGCGGCGGTTTACAAAAATCAAAAGGAAAATGAAAAGCAGCCATAGAAAAATAGTTGGAATTACAATATGAAGAATTGTGCGTTCCGAGATTATGTGATAGCTGCCGAATAATCTTAAAATCAAAAAGTGGTGTACCCAGTCTGTATCTGCAGTTTTTGCAAAAAGTTCTGCGGAGCCTTTTATTACATCACTTGCTTTTTGGATTTTTTCATCCTGAGGGATTTCTCCAAGGCATAGTTCAATTGCAGGAATTTCATAATCAAAAAAGCCTTCCAGAATGCGGTTTGAAATAAACTTGTATGATGATATCTGACTTAAAAGGAACAGCGGTCGTACACCGTTTATTCCGCAGTTTTTGTATAGATTGAAGGAGTTTTTTACCATCCAGGGTGGCGAAGAAAGTCCAGAGCTAGTAGTTTCAATTGTATTTTTACATTCACCCAGATTAAAAATAAATGCCGCATAATAAAGGTTTGTATTTAGAGATTCAAGAAAGATCTTTGTTCCGTAAATCATATCTGCCTTATCGAGTTTTTGCTTTTCTCCATAGGCAAATAGGGCTGTTACTGTAAAAGGGTAGTTTGCTTTTTTGATTTCCTCGAGACTTTCCTTTATTATTTCCTGATTATCTGGAACATCATCCTGGAAAAAAATTAACAGAAGATTCTCTGGAGAAGTGTTCTGTTCTGGCGAAAATGTGACGATAATATTATAAGGAAATGTGTTTTCACCAGATGCTACAAGACTTTGAGTTGAGGGTGAAAAGCCATTTTTTTTGAGGAAGGAATGAACATCGCTGCATAATTCTATGCCGGCAAGTCTGGAATTTTTTGCGTAAGCCAGAGAGCAGAAAAGAAAAATCAGAATGCTGCACAGAATTTGACGTATTTTCATCTCCTTTAGTTTAAATTTTTATTGTTTACAATGCAAGTCCTATCGTGTATAATAGATAAAAATAAAAAAGATTTGCATTTAGCAGGTTATAATGGGATCAGATAAGAAATTCATACTTGAGTTGCCTCTTAAAGTTGTCTTGACCGAAGATGGTGCCTCGAATTTTATTAGTCACAACAAAAAATTATTACGTTTCCGTCTGGCTGATAACGTTGAGGAATACGGAATTTCTCTCGATAAGTTCTCTCCTCAGTCAATTCAGAGTATGATTCTTCTGGATTATATCTCTAAAATTGAAATTTCTATGTCTGAATTCGTTTCTTCCCGCCAGGAAGTAATGGATTTATCAAAAGTAATCGTATATTCACTTCTTTATAAACAGTTTGACCGCGATGTTTATGCTGCTTTAATTCAGTGTGAATGCGTTCGCAAACATAACCGTGCTAATCCTTCCCACCTTATTGATGAACGAACAAATATGTCTGAACGTCAGCTTCGTTCAATCCTTCAGAATAAGGAAGGTACTATTCAGAATACAAGACGCCAGATTCTGGACCCAATCTGGAAGTCAATCATGACAAATAATGATTATTCATCAGAAGAAAAAAATATCTATCTTTTGATGTCTGAAAAATTTATGAACCGCCTTGGTCTTATGAACTGGTATATCATTACTTTGTTTGCTAAGAACGAAGGTGCAGCAGAAATGTACGTTGCAATCCGTAATCTTCTGAGTTCATATATGGATAAATCAAAGGTTGCTGAATATATTTCGGTAATGGTGATGGAGCTTGCGCTTAATAACGAAAATACAAATATCCGCAAGGAAGCAAGAACCATGTACCACGGAATTGACGATATTGATGCGCTGATTTTTGACCCTGAAGTACGTGCAAAAATTGTACAGGAGCTTCAGCGCAAGCACGAGCTTGTATTCCTTTCATGGAAGCTTGGCGGTGGTTCAACTTCTATTGGTAAGCAGGGCCGTCTTTCAATTACACTTTACAACAAGGACGATGAGTTCCAGGAAATGAAAGATAACATTGAGACTGCAAAGTCTTCTAATACTAACAAAAAGTCTCTTATTGACTTCTACCGTGAGTTGCCGGAAGGTCAGGAAGGAACAGACTTAGGTTTGTATTATCTTTCATATCTTGATGATGCATGTAAGAAGGTAAACGTTAAGTTTGAGTCTCTGGTTAATCAGTTCTCAGCTTCTGATCTTACAGTCATCAACCTCAACTTCAATTTCTAATTTATGAGTAAATCTTTATCTAAAAATATCTTTTTTTCTCTTCTTGCATCTGTTATTGCTGCATTGTTTTTTATATCTTGTTCACAAAATACACCTGAGCTTTCTGCAACTGATTATTCAATAATTTTTGATTATGAAAATGAAGATGCTGCACCTGCCGCAAGACTTTCTGTATTTGCGGCTTCCGGTTCAGATGTACGCCGATATGAGAGAATCCGCATTACTTCGCTTGATACTGGCTTGAGTTGGGAAACAGATAATATTTCACGCATGGAAAGTGAAGATGTTCAGTGGGCTGGCTGTACAAATCTTGTTGCTCCTGAAGATGAAAAACTCCCTGTTGGAAAATATGAAATTACCTACTATAATGCTGATGAAAAAGAATGTACCGTAAAATTAGACGTGCGTTATGATATAGGATTTTATGATGTACTTCTAAATGATCTTGCTGATTATATGGCAGATAAACACGGTATTGAAAAAATAGCTGTTTACGATAAGGAACATATTCTGATTTATTTTGGTAACAGAACTGAAAACTTCAGAACTACCAGAGATATCTGGAATACCTATCGTGAAGCAGAATATTATCAGGTAATCTGGTATTCTCGTGATGGAAAAGTAATCTGTATTGAACCTGAAAAGCCGGTAGTACCAGAAACTGAAGTAAAAGACGAAGAGAAAGAAAACACAGAAGAGTCTGTCAATTCTGAAGAAAATATAACAGATGAAGACTCTCTTAATAAGGAAGAATAATGGAAAATCAAAACACAGTACAAACTGTACAGGAAGGCGAACAGGCCGAAGCGGTACCACCCTCGGGGTTGAGGCGTGAAGTAAAAACTTATGTATTGCGTGCAGGACGCATGACTGCAGCTCAGGAAAAGGCATATGCAGAGCTTGCTCCTTCATGGTGTATTCCTTTTGAACACAAAAAACTTAATTTTGTAGATGTATTCGGCAACACAAACCCTATTGTAATTGAAATTGGTTTTGGTATGGGGGATGCAACTATTGCACTTGCCGAAGCAAATCCAGACATCAACTATCTTGGAATTGAAGTTCACACACCTGGCGTTGGAAAGGTGCTTTCAGAAATCAAAAAACGTGAACTTAAAAATCTTTATATAATTGAATACGATGCTCTTGAAGTTTTGGAATATATGATTGGCGATAATTCAGTAAACGGCTTTCATATTTTCTTCCCTGATCCTTGGCCTAAAAAGCGTCACCATAAACGCCGCATGGTTCAGAGACCTCGTACAAATCTTTTTGCACAGAAGCTTGCTCCTGGCGGCTATCTTTATTTTGTAACTGATATTATTGATTACGCAGAATTTGCTCTTGAAGAATTGAATCAGACTGAGCACCTTAAAAATAAATATGAAGGTTTTGCAGAACCTCAGCCATGGCGTGCACAGACAAAGTTTGAGCGCAAGGGCTTAAAAGCAGACCGACAGATTACAGAAATTTATTTTACTAAGGTGTGAAAATGTCAGCATCCCGAATCAAAGAACTTGAAACTCTCATAACCCGCTATCAGAAATCTTACTATGATGGCGAAGGTGAAATTAGTGATGCCGAATTTGATAAGCTTTGGGATGAATTAAAAGAGTTAGATCCAGCTAACGCAATTCTTCATAGAGTTGGTGCAGACTCAGGAAACTTTGCAAAAGTTCATCATATTATGCCAATGGGTAGCCAGGAAAAGGCTGCTAATCCTGAACAATTTCTGGCCTGGGCTGAAAAACATAAATATGATGCTTATCTAGTTGAATATAAACTCGATGGTGCTTCGCTTGAACTTCAGTATGAAAACGGATATTTGAAGCGTGCCGTTACACGTGGTGATGGGGCAATTGGCGATGATATTACTGCAAATGCCCGTAAGATGGGCGGAGTTAATGCTGCCATTTATAAGGATGGTCAGTTAGTTCCATTTACAGGCGGAATCCGCGGTGAAGTTATTATGACTCACGAGGTACATAAAAAACACTTCCCGGATAAAGCAAACTGTCGTAATGCTGCAAACGGTCTTATGAAGCGCAAGGACGGCGAGGGCAGCGAATACCTTAAGCTGATTGTTTACGATGCACTTTCTACAAACGGCGTAACTTATTTTAATAATGAAGAAGAAAAAATCCGCTGGCTTATGGACTGTGGCTTTAATGTTGTAAAGCTTGTGATTTGTATGAATCCGGACAGGGTTATTGCTTACCGTGCCAAGGTAATGGAAGAACGCGCGGCACTTGAGTATGATATTGATGGACTTGTAATAAAAGAGCGGGTAATTAATTTAGCAGATGCTAGCCGCGACAGACCAGACAGACAGATTGCTTTTAAGTTCAGTCTTGAAGAAGCTGTAACAACTTTACGTGAGGTAGAGTGGAGTGTGAGTGGCGGTACTTATACGCCGGTCGCAATTTTTGATGAAGTTGAACTGAATGGCACGCGAG